>MDSZ01019794.1_pt1 | contig 12051 bp, 11 predicted proteins | sample 811201 | NCBI WGS metagenome assembly MDSZ01 (sample SAMN05326647, study PRJNA326480) | marine metagenome | isolation source: seawater | place: Indian Ocean: North | collected 2010
TAAGCAGAAATATTAGTTATATTTTAGCGATTAATAAAAATAAATAAAATACACAGTAAGTGTTTAGTTGGAGTAGGCGAGACCTCCCATACCACTCATGACGCGGAGAACGTTGTAGTTGACAGCGTAGACGTTGAGGGCGCCGGTACTTCCTGTACTGGCGGAGAACTGGAGGTGAGCGGTGTCGATTCTTGAGAAGTTGCAGGTTCCTGATGGTTGGTGCTCTTCGGGTTTGAGGGCGAATGAGTAGACGTTGACATCTCTGGCGAGCTGTGAGCATCTTGATAATGGATCCTGAGTACGGGCGATAATGTGGACACTCATACCATCATCGTTAGCTAAATTTGAGTAAATAAGAGCGGCGTTGATGGCTGTAACAAATACGCATACTGGATCAGTTGCAGTAGAAACGGATTTTATTTGGACTACGTAACTCATAGTTTCTGCGGCATCAGCATTGTCACCATCTCCACCACCTACGGCAATTCGGAGAACATCACCAACTCTTACTGGAACAGCGGCAAAGTCGACAGAGTCGAATGTAATCTGAGTAGCTTCTAATTTAGCTTTATTATTTGCGACAGTTGCGTTGTGTTGAATAACAGTAGTGTCAATAGGTGAGATGTATACTGGGCGATCAGTTTCCTTGACGTTGAATCCTGGGACAGCGGTGTGGTGATCGAGTGGCTGTCTGACCTGGAAGTATTCGCGGTCCTGTTCGGCAAATCTGTCGTGACCGTTAAGAGTGAGTTTGGCTCTCTGGGTTGTAATATCGGCACTTGCGTTAGTCCAGATAAGTTCCTTTACTGGGTGGTTGAAGTTAAGTTTGAGTTTTGATCTAGCTGAAGCTGATTCTTCCTGGTACTGGACTTGTTCGATGAGGTATTCGTGTGATACCTGAGCGAATCTGCGTCTTTCTTCAGTATCGAGATAGATGTAGTCAGCCCATACTTCGCAGACAGCGGTGACGGCGGTACCATCTCTTCCGGCATCAGTATCGACGCCCCAGGTGAATTTGACCTTGACCTCGTGGTATTGGAGGGCAATAAGTGGTAAAGCGAGACCTGGGTTACGGCAGAAGTAGAACTGAAGTGGAACCATTACTGACTGCTGTGAAGTATCAGCACCAGTTACTAAAGCGTTTGAGAAACCACCTGAGAGGTATTTGTATCCATTAGCTTTAGCTTCTGGGGTGCTGAGTTCGGCCCATACTTGAAGCCATTCTTCGGTGTGTTTGTCGATCTGCTGACCACCAATTTCAAGGGTGACATCTTTAATGAGTTTATCACCACTAACACCGTTAGAGTTGTCCTGGTCGACTCTGACATACATTCTGCTGACAAGATCACCGTTTCTTGATACGGTGACTGTACCAGTAGTGTTTGAACCAGTAAGGGTTGATGTTCCGTTAACTGTCTGCTGGATTGCTTCCATAGAGAAGTTAGTGTGTCTACGGTAGACTACCTTGAAGAAGGTAATCTGAGGGTTTCCGGTAAGGTAAATATCCTGAGCGCCATAAGCTACAAGTTGCATTAATCCTCCTCCCATTTTGTTTGATATAATATAGCAAGAAAAAAAATTAAAGAAAACGAATTAATTAATTTAAAAAGAAATTTAAAAATTAAAGTAAAAATAAAAAGGAAACTTAAAACCTTATAATTTTTTATCATGCTGAATTACACCATCATTAAATACAATTACTCTATCCATACCTTCTAAAAGTTCTTTCTCATGGGTTATTATTATCAACGTTCTATTTTTGGATAAAAATCTTATCATTTTTTTTATATTCGCTTTACTTTCATCATCTAATGCTGAAGTTGGTTCATCTAATATAATTACTTTAGCCTTTCCGAGTAAAGCTCTGATAACCCAAACAATCTGTCTTTGACCACCTGAAAGAAAAGAACCCTTTTTACCAACTGGTTTGTCAAAACGTGATTTAAATACTTCACTCAAATCTTCCATTCCCATTTTATTAAGAATATCTAAGACATCACTTTGTTTTACTTTGTTATCTGTAAACCCATAACTTATATTATCCCATAATGTTCTATCAAAAAGTATTGGTGTTTGAGGTATGTAAATTATGTTTTTCCTAATATTATTTATATTTAATTTGTTGTAATTTACACCGTTGAGTAATATTTTCCCCGAATCTGGTTCTATTAATTTGACAAGTAGTTTTGCGAATGTTGACTTTCCACTTCCAATACGTCCCATAATTACGACATTCTGATTTTGTCCTATAGTTAAATTCAAATCTTTATATATTTGATTATTAGTAGTTTTCACCTTAAAACTGATATCCTTTAACTCTATACTTATTCCATAATCAGTATTCCTTAATTTATCTTTATCCTGCTCCTTTTTGATATCATAATCGGGAAGAGAGTTTAAAAATTCTGTTAGATAAATATAATCACTAGATACGTTTACAAATTGATTAGCATTATTGTAATAAATAATTAAAGTATTAAGAATATTATAGTTTAGTATAAAAACTGCTGATAATCCTGAGAAACTTAATTCCCCTTTTTTGAATAGACTAAATGCAACAAAATTAATTCCTATAAATATCAAAACATTTACAATACTGAATCCAATTTTGTATTTTAAGTGACACATCGCCTTTTTAATCTCAAGATCTATTACCTTTTTATTTTCCTTTACTACATTTTTGATTTCATTTTTTTGCTGTTTACTTGTATATACAGTTATTAAATTACTTAAAATATCTTCTATCTTTCCATGTGCTTCATCATATTTTTTTTCCTTTTCAATAGATATTTTCCTACAGTTTTTAACAAATGAATTACCTAATCCTAGAAAAATAAATATACCTGAAAAATAAACTAATCCTAGATATTTAGATTTGAAGCATAGATATATAAGGTTTGAAACCATCATAACTATATTTTCAGCAAAAAAATGCAGGTAATACATGATTTCATCCATAATCCAAGGCATTTTAACTAGTTTAGTAACAAGTTCACCTACTTTCAATTCTTTAAAATTAGTATTATATGAGTCAATTATTTTTTTAAAAAGTGTTTCTTCAGTAAATGCAACTAGTTTAGGCCACATTTTACCATACAAATACGCCTTAACAATATTAAGTGTTTGAATGACTCCCCAAATTCCTAAAAGTAAAAGTAAAATTTTACCGGCTTTATTAGAGTCCTTTTTGTTTAAAGCGCCAATTACTTTACCATAAAAATGAGGCATAGCAACTTGTTTTAAAGGAACTCTAATATATAAAATAAGGTACACTATGTATTTCCACTTATTGTTTTTATAAAATTCTTTATACACCTCGTCAAGCATACTTAGTATATACTAATTTTTTATTTTTTTTAATTTTTTTTTTAAATCGCTTGAAACTAGTTCATGAAACTGTGATTGTTTTAAAAGTTTTTTAATAATATCTTCTCCTGAAATATTGTATTTTTTACATAAAATTACAAGTCTATCATAATTAATATTTAATATTAAAATTACTAGATCCGAAAATTTATTTACACAAACTTCTCTAGGAAAATTTAACACTACATGATTAACAGGTATTAGTTGTTTAAAGTTTAAAAATTCAAATGAACCTTTATTGATAAGAGTTGAATAGTTCAAATTATTAAATTTGTTTATTGAATACCTATCCAAACTATTTATTTTATGGTTTGTGTAAACACATCTTAAAAACCCTATATATGAAAAAAGTGTATAGTCTTGATTGTAAAGAACAAATTTATCAAAAATATCTCCTAATGAAGTCCATTCAAAAATTTTCCTTAAACATTCTACCTTTTCTTTAACACTATTTTTCCTATTTTTAAAAATATAATTAGGAGCATTTTCAACTAAAAGTGAATTAATAATAACTTTATCAGTTTCCCATAGTTCTATTGATCTCTGAAATGAAGTATAATTATTCAGTAAGGAATCACAGCATTTATATGGGTCAAGTATAATATTCTTTTTACTAAAATTATTTAATTTTTCATCTATATTTTCATTTATTTTATCAATTGGTTCATTTTTGTCAAAAAAAATGAATTCCAATAAATTTACTAGTCTTCTAATATCATTTTGACAATAATTTACAACTTTTAAATAAACATCTTCATCTACCTTTTCGAAATTAGTCCCCAGTTCATATTTAAGAACCTTTCTTGCCAAAGCCATAAGACTTTGTTTAGTTGGAAAAGTCAGCTTAACACAAACACTTTTCGCCATTATACTTTTTATTTTTTTATCAACTGTGTTTGAAATACAAACAAAAGGTGAACCTGACGGGATGTTATTTTCATTTTTTACTGGTGTATTGTGAAACATTATTTCCATCAACTCAGATACACCACCACGATCATTACTACTCATACCATCTATCTCATCCATTACAATTCCCATTTGACGTTTTTTGTAATTCATAAAATCAAGTACGTTTACATTCCCATTAATCTCATTAATTTGCTCTTTTATCTGCTTTTGATTACGGACTTCACTAGCATTAAATTCACAAACATCAAAACCATATTCAGATAAAATAATATTAGCTAATGACGTTTTGCCTATTCCAGGAGGTCCATGTAGAAATAAACAATTAGGAGTACCTTTCACTTTGTTTTTAAAATTTTTTATCCATTTTTCAACTACTTGAAGATCCTTTTTTTGGATTAATATTTCTTTTAATTTCTTTGGTCTATGTTTTTCAAACCAAAGTAAATTCATATTAAATACATAACCATATTTAATTTCCTAAATAGAAAAAGATAATTAAAATATTTTAACACAAACTATCTATACCTTCCCATGGCGCTTCACACTGTTTGGACCAGTTACATTTGCGGTACATACCCTTCTTACCTTCAAAAAGTGGGTCATTAAAGTCCATTAAATTATCGCCACCTGATTTACATAATCCGACTTTGTGAACGTTTTCGCATAATCCATCTCCTTTTACTTCCCAGTAATCAGGACATTTATTTGGGAATGGAGGAAATTTTACATTTTCTTTGTCACGTTTTTCGTTACGATATTCGAGTGCTCCATGAATTACAAATCCAAGAATTATTCCTACAACAATAACTATTGATAAAATCATAAATGTTTTGTCTTCCATTTATAATAATAGTAGAAATAAAATAATATAAAATTAATTATTAAGTTGCAAAAGGAAATGGGTTATCGGAACAGATACTACATGCCATGCCCTTCAGTTTAACTCTATACATAAAGTAATTTATTAAAATGTAGAGGAAACCAAACATAAAGGCAAATAAAGCTGATGATATTTTTAATGTTAACGATTTATCTTGATTACACTGTAGCGAAATTGATAAGGCTAAGAAATTCATGGTAAAAATGATAAATGTAAATATAAAAATCAAGGAGTACTCAAAGTTTTTTTTCAAAAAATTGGTTGTTTGTATTTCCATAGGTGTAGCGGCATTAGCGTCTCCACTAATTACTCTTGGTGGATTACTATTATTCATAGATATGTCAGAACCAACACTACTCATTTAATTAAAAGACAGAAATTAATTTAAGGTAATTCAAGAGAAATCTAGAGAAATTCAGAGGAATCTGATAAAATAGTCATTTCCGTTAATTTGAACTTTCTTTAACATTTCTCTTGCTAGTGAAAAAGATCGTGTATTAAATGTTTTTTCTAGGTCAATATATCCCATGGCAAGTATACATTTTAGATACGGTGATGATGTAGAACTAGTTACTCTTCCTACAAAGCGTCCATTTCTATAAATTTTGCTATTTTCAGGTGGAATAAGACCCTTATCACATGAATACATCATAACTCTTGTTCTTGAAAATCGCTTAAAATATCCTGTGTTTGTAAAAATTGACTCTTTTCCATAAAAGTCTGCACCCAGATTAGTTCTCTTTGAATATTTATAATTTTTAGAAAAATATGAGTGAAGGTTAGCTTCAACCGGGTTGTATTTATCACAAATGTCTTTACAATAATCTACTTGTCCGGCTTCAATTCTATTTGTTTCATATGCACTATTATCAGAAACTGTTAATTCAAGATTTCTGAATAGTCTATTGACTACGTAACTATTTATTGATAAAATATATCCTTGTGGTGTATTTACGATTGAAAAGGAATTATGTGGAACTAGTTGATCTTGAAAACTGATATTTCTTTGAAAATCTAGATTCTTTATGGTTTCAAAATTTGTATCTTTATATTGTAGATAGTTGAAAATCTTTTCAATTACTTGGAGGGATTCACTTCCTTTGATAAGAAACAAATCATCAACATTATTCTTTGAAATACTAACATTAAAATTTCTTTTATTTTCTGTAAAATGTTCCAATAGTGTTTCATCTTTACTTGTATCCATAATAACCGAATAATAATTATTCCACCTATTAACAAGACCAAGACCCAAAATTTTACCGCTTTCGTTTAAAACAAGTGATTTATGTGTATTCCCGAAATCTATTATGTTACTATCACATGTCATTACTCTATCAAGATATTGTTTTGATTCTTTTCCACCTATAGAAATATTTAGTCGGTTAGAAATATTGAAAATGTTGTAACCATTATTGTCATAAGAGTGGAGTGATTGTGGTTTTGGATATTTATTGTTGTTTTTTTCACTTTCATCGAAAGTAATTGTCCTTTTACTTATAACTGGATATGGTATTCCATATTTACGGTTATCGTTGATTGCTTTAAGATTCTTATTAATTTGTTCAGTAGCAAACCTCACACCTTTAACCCCACCAGACATTTGTCTAGTTCCCGCAAAATATTGAGAAATTTTGGCTGTTGTCATAGTGTACTTATTATATTTAATTTAAATAAAAATGTATCAATTTTTTAAATGTTTGTTTTTAAAGATTATTTATTTTTCGTAATAAAGAAACAATAATAAATTAATCTAATATCTAATGCTATTAACAATTACTATACTACTTTTTGTACCATTAATTTATCTATTCATAAATAGAAAAGGTAATCTAGTAGATAGATATAATTGGAATAAGGTTCAGAAGAATTTTAATTATAACTATGATCCTAATTGTGACGGTGAGAAACTAATCAAAAAAAGATATAATAAACTAAAAGTGCCTAAGGATATTGACACTATTATAATCGGTTCAGGTATCGCTGGTTTGACTACAGGTAGTCTTTTAGCGCAAACAGGAAAAAAAGTCCTTGTTCTAGAACAACATTACCTAGCTGGTGGATGCACCCACTGTTTTGTTGATAAAAAGGTGGAACATGAAACAGGTATTCATTATGTCGGTTCTATGCATAAATATAAACCACTTTTTGATTTATTGGGAGAAGATGAAATTGAATGGTGTCAATTAGGACACGAAGATCCCTCTAATTATGTTTACGATGAAATTGTAGTTGATGGAACACATTTCAGACTACCAGCAGGAAAAGAAAACTTAATTAGTTATCTTATAGATTTATTTCCAGAGGAAAAATATGGTATAAGAGAATATTTTTCGCTGGTTGAAATAGCTGCAAAGAAAGACACCTTTTTTAAACTAAAAACAGCGCCATATTTTCTCTCAGTATTATTTTATTATTATAATCAAATATTCGGGGACACTTATAACAAATTTAATGAATCATCCGCTCAGTATGTAGTACATCGATACATAAAAAACAAAACTCTTAGAAAAGTTTTATTGGGTCAATTTCCTGATTATGGTCTTTTACCTAGTGAAGCCAGTTTTTTTATTCACGCCAGTATAGTAAACCACTACCTAGAAGGAGGATATTACCCTAAAGGTGGACCTAGTGTAATTGCAAAAAGTATTATCAAAAAAATTAACAGACATAATGGGGAGGTTCTTATGGGAGAGAAAGTACGAAACATAATTATTGAAAATGGTGTCGCTAAAGGCGTATTAATGAATAACGGCGATATTATATCAGCCAAAAACGTTGTATCGGCAACTGGTATAAAAACAACTTTTGAAACTTTAGTCTCTGAAAAACAAGTGCCTAAAATGTATAAACGTATTTTGGAAAATGTGCCACCAAGTAGTCAACACTTCTATCTATTTGTTAATATGACTGGTAATCCAGAATCACTCAATCTACCAAGTAACAACTTTTGGATTTATCCACCAGACCCAGAAACCGGTGAAAGTAATTTTACTAAATTAATAGAAGGCATGAAAAGTGATCCCGCAGATAATGATAATCTTGTACCAGCATTTTTAGGATTTTCTTGTAGAAAAGACCTCAGTTGGAATGAAAGATTCCCAGGAAAATCAAATTGTGTAATTATCACAGAAGTTGATTACGATTATTTCAGTCAGTGGCAAAAATGGCGGGACGTTGATTATCGTAGAATTAAAAATGAAATATCATTAAAAATTCTAGACACAATTCTTTACAAATATTTCCCACAAACTAAGGGAAAGGTTACAAGTTTTGATGGCGCTACTCCTTTAACTACACAGTTCTACCTTAACTCGCAACATGGTGAGTCATATGGATTAAAAATGAATAAATACAGAGCTGTAAATTGTTACGATATAAGACCTAAAACACCAATTAAAAATCTTTATTTGACCGGTCAGGACATTTGTACACTAGGATTTACAGGCGCACTAATGTCCGGGGTTATTACAAGTTCTGTTATGGAAGGTTTTGATAATCTTGTTGATATTTATCACGGTAAAACAATAGTTGGAGAATTAATTAAATTATATAAAAATATTGAATTATAATAGGATGAAACCTGTGGTTCAGAGTTTATGGGTCGGTAATAGACTTTCTAGAATGGAACATTATTCAATTAAAAGTTTTTTAACTCTCGGTTACAAATTCATATTATACACTTATGAACCAGTAGCAAATATTCCAAAAGGTACAACAGTATTAAGTGGTGAGGAAATAATTCCAAAAAAAGACATATTTTTATTAAAAAAAACTTATCTTCCATTTGCGGATATATTTCGTTATAAAATGCTTTATGAAAAAGGAGGATATTGGGTAGATGTAGATATGATTGCACTTAAAAAATTTGATTTTAAAGAACCTTATGTATTTTCTTCAGAGAGAACTATGCTTGAAGGTTCATTAATTTTTAAAGACAAACGTACTCAAATTGCTAATATAGGTATTCTTAAAGCGCCCAAAGGGTCACCATTTTACAAAGAATTATATGAAAGATGTATGGAAATCGAAAATAAAAAGAATAACAAAGACAAATTAAGATATATGCGTGCGTTACGTGAAATGATAACTAAATATGGATATGAAAAATATGTTAAATCGCCAGAATATTTCTGCCAACTAGATTGGTGGTACGCCAAAGATGCGTTTATTCCAAATTACACAGATAAAGGGAATTTTAAACCAAAGTATGGTGTTCACAAACCGCATGGTCTTTCCTTCTCAAAAATCTTTGATAAACCTTACACACTTCATTTTTGGAGGGATTTAGTTACAAAAAAATATAAACTCAGTCTAGACGCTGAATATGATGATAATTCTTTATGGGAAATATTAATTAAAAAGATTGATAGTCGAAAAACTAAACTTAAACCTAAAAAGGGTACTCGGAAAGTAGTTAGAATTAAAAGGGCGACTAGAACCTAAACCTAAACAAACTCTTGATTATAAAATTGATTATAAAATTGATTATTTTTTATTTTTTATATGTAGATATAGCACGTTAAAACTATGACTATAGTCCACATAGACACAGGAAGATCACAAATTGTTGAAGTACCAGTCCACAAACCTGAATTTTTTGAAAAATGTATTGAGTACATAAAAGATAAACTAAAACACCGACCAGAAATTATGTTGTTCGGTAAGGTATGCCACCAAAACCGAGCCGTTGGGTTTTTTTCAAACGAGTCTATAGGTTACTACTATTCCAGAAAATTAATGGCATCACAACCACTAAACGAAGTTTTAGAAGAGTTACTGGAAATGACAAACACCATTTTTGAAACTAGTTTTAACGGAATATTAGTTAATTACTACGCAGATGGAAAAGAGACCATAGGGGATCATTCTGATGATGAATCTGGACTCCATAATGGGATGGTAGTTGCATTATCATTAGGAGCGGAAAGAAAATTCAGAATCCGCAATAAAAAGACAAAACAAATTGTTAAGGATATTAAAACTAAACATAGCACCTATCTAGTCATGAATGGTGATTGTCAAAAGGAATTTACACACGGAATTCCTACTGAAAGTAATGTCACAGGAGGTCGCTATTCATTCACATTCCGTAATCATAGCGTTTAAATTTCTGAGACACTACCTGTTAATCCAAGACTGGTCGTACTATGAGAACTTCCGGTTTCATTTTCAGATTTTACACTTGATAAACTAGTGTTTTCTACTAAATCTACATTCATCTCTAACCCGTTGTCCATAGTATCCTGTAAAACATCAAGTTCCTCCTCTGAAGCATTTACACCATTTAAGTTGAAAAAAGTTTCCATTAACTTGGGATTTTTCTTTTTATTATTTATTTTGTTTATCATAAGTTCTCTTTCTACATCGGACATTTTATATACATTTGTAGGAACTAATTTGCTACATATCTCAGGTTTAGTTAAGTCATCAGTTTTCTTAAATTTTGCATTAAATTCCTTTAGAACTTTTTTGACAATAGGTGGCGATATTTCACATAAGTGATCATATTCGTCCTTATAAAGTTTTAAGGCTTGAGTCGGTTCAATTCTGTCTAATGGATGTCTCATAATAAGAGTTTTGAGATTGTTGTGTAATTTATTCCAGGCTATAGCGGTGGCACGATATGCTTCATTTAACTCTGAAATCTGAAGAAATTGATTAATCGTGGTAATAATACCTGCGATAAGTGATAGTGAACCAATACCTATAACGAAATATTCCCTTGAATCCTCGGGAATTCTATCCTGGGCAAAGTTAGCGGTTCCAGTTAATGTTGATATAATAATGACAGGTATAGTAAACCACGCATTTTTCACTTGATATATTTCTCTACAGCGAGCATGTAACCACTGATAGCAAAGTGATTTATCAGACCATTCTTTTATAATACTTTCCTCTTCAGGTTTCCAATACTCTCTAGTTTCTTTTATTTTTGATTCTTTCATTATATTACCTCATTGCTATTATCTTTAAGTTTTAGATTTAAAAAAAATTTTAATAAATTAGATGTTTCTATTTGATCTATAATATTATTAGTGCAGACAAGGAAATAATTTATTGTTTTAGTAAATTTATCACAATATTTATTGTATTCAATTGTTATGATTTCCTTTTTGTAGTTGATATTTATCTCAAAATTATTACTATGTAAGTTTTTATTATTATTTTGGGTTTTTAATTGTTTAATGTATTCGTCAAATAGTTTGATAAATTTATCTACTAATTTAAGATTATTTATTATATTATTGAAAATGTCTTTTAAATCACCAGTTGTTTTCTTGTCAATTTTTTTGGCATAAATAATCTGATTAAAAATTTCCTTTTTCTTTTCATCATTACCTATTTCAAGTTTGTTTAATGATACTAAAATAATAAGAATGTATTCTGATAATTCTTTTAGTTCTTTGGAATATTTGCTTTTAGTAAAATTGTAAATATTTAAATAATACGAATACTCGTTTTTTAACATTATCGATTGAAACGCAAGGTTACTATTTTCATCTTGTTTTAATATTTTGTTTTTTTCTAATTTTTGATTGACATTATTTATTGTTAAAATTTTCCTTTTTATTATAGTAATTTTACTATTTAGTGTTTCAACGTTATCCATAATCTTGTTAGTTTTTTCATCTAAACTAATGTAGTCCATATAATAGTTATTAGTTTTTTTTAACGGATAATAAAAAAAATAAAAAATAATTATTTCGTGACTTAATTGTATTTTAGAAATCACCTCGGCACATAGGACATCTTGCCTGTCTTCCAGTATTTGCCAGACAACTGCTCCTCCAACTATCAGCACAACTGATGCAGAAGTAATGATTTCCACATCCAGCTTTCATCATCTGAGTCTTATCAAACTGTCTAAATAGGTCATTACAAATAGGACA
>MDSZ01082870.1_pt1 | contig 12051 bp, 1 predicted proteins | sample 811201 | NCBI WGS metagenome assembly MDSZ01 (sample SAMN05326647, study PRJNA326480) | marine metagenome | isolation source: seawater | place: Indian Ocean: North | collected 2010
CGTCTTCCAATCGATGATGATGATGATGATGATGATGATGATGATGATGATGATGATGATGATGATGATGATGCATCAAAGTCCGCACCAAAAATGGTAAGACGAGACCGACGACGACGACACGGAAGAGGAGGGTCCCGAAGAGGAACTCCCGCCACCACCACCACCACCACCACCCGAGGGAGGAGAGACGAGACGACGACGACGACATCTCTCTCTCTCTCTCTCTCTCTCTCTCCGTTAGGGGAGGAGGAGTACTCCGGGCGACATATATGATGATGATGATTACGACGATGGCTAAAAAAATACGGCACTTCTTTCCCGAAACGAGAGAGAGAGAGAGAGAGAGAAAAAGAAGAAGAAGAAGAAGACAAAGAAGAAAAGAACGCAACGCGCACGCTTTCTCCTTTTCTCTCTCTCTCTCTCTCTCTTTCGAAAGAGCGCCGCGACTTTTTAAGCGCCCAGCAGCCTCAAAGGAGAATCGAGAAGAAGGAGAACGACAAAAGACGCCTTCTTTTGAGAGAGAGAGGCCCAATAATGAAAAGGGGGCTATATGCTTGTCCAAACACTTCTCAAACCCTAAATAATACAGCCCACAAAAAAAAGGAGAAAAAAGAATTTAATAATTCGCCAGAGTGTATTTTTTATACATTTTTAATCATTTTTACATGTGAAAAGAATACTAATACTACCTACTACATATTATATCGCACAACGAGACGACTTTGCGATCGATACACGCATTATATATCCTCCACGCGTTTTTCACGCAGAGAGGAGGAGGAGACCCAAAACACAGAACCACTTTGACGTGATAAAAATGACGACGGAGATTTTGTTTCTTCTTCGAAAGCGCGCGGCGCCTTTCTCTTTTGTTTCTTTCTTTTAACAAACGCTTTGAGTCGACGAAAACGACTTGACGATGATGATTCAAACGACTGGCTCCCGAAACAACGACAACACCTTTTTTGATGCGCGCGATGGGTCAAGGACTGCTGCGGCGCCAGAAAAGGAGGAGACGAGACGAAACAAAACGAGGAGGAGAACGGCGATGTTTTTGTTGCTGTTCTTCTCGTTGTTGCTGCTCCTTCTCGTCGTCGTCGTCGTCGTCTTCCTCGCGGTGACGACGCCAAAGCGCTTCTTTTCTTCTGCGTCGTTGTCGACCGCAACTCGACCGGGAGAGGAGATTCGTCGTCAAAATCGATTCTTCGCGGAAAGGAAGACGTCGTCGTCGTCGTTTGAGATTCGCTTTGCCGACGCGACGTTGAACGTCGACTCTAATAACGAGCGTCGTCGTCGCGATCTTCGTCGCCATTTTTTCGACGGAGAGAGGAGCGACGACGACGACGACACAGAAACAAAAGGAAATCGAAAGAGAAAGAACAATGTATATACTCAACGGTTGCGTTCGCTGCTGCAATCGTCGTCGTCTTCCGCGGAAGAAGTAGAAATCATCGAACCACAACCGACAAACTACCACGTGCACGTGGACCAACATCACGTCTCGGGAACGTTTTTGAAACGAGTGTCAACCTTTTCGAGATGTAAAACAGAGTGCGATGGGTACGGGTACCAGTGCGCCGGTTTTACGCTGGAGACGACGCAATCGACGCCCGAGTGCGTATTAGTCGGTCGAGGGTACGGGGTAGTCGCGAACGCAATTGAAGGCGTGTATACCTTTTATAGAAAGAAACGAGGGGTGGATGAAGACGAAGATTTCGTGGGATACGACGACGGGAACGTATTAAGGGAGGAAAGGCGACGTTTGGAAGCGAAGCGGATAGAGAATGTCACGTACGACGACGCAGTGATTCATCCAAGTTTGGTACGAAAATTAGCCTACGCAGCAGTGAATGGAACCGTGGAAGAGATCACGAGAGAGTGCGAAAGGGATCAACGGTGTGCGGGATTTTATACGCATAGCGCGGCCATAACGGCGGCAAATAATCAAAAGACGATTGCTGAGCAGTTTGGAATGACGAATAACATCACCGGGTATACGAAGCAACAGTTTAGAGCGTACACGGAGGCGAAGTTGAAGTTAACGAGAGGATTTAATTTATCAATAGAGAAAATGCACGAGTTACACGATGAAGCGAGAGTGACTGGACACCTGTTGGAATCGAACGAAGACGGTTTGAGAGCGATATTCGCGAGCGGACATTCAAATGCTATTTTGCTTTCGTCGTTGCCAGACCCGAGCGAATTAGAACGAAGAGTAGGAATGCAAATGCACTATGTGAAAGTGACAAAAACCACGGGTGGTACAGCGAATGGAGAAAATTGCGTGTTTCCGTTCGAATACGAAGGCGTGGAATATTTTGAACCTACTTTAGAAAAGTCGCCGGAAGGAAAACCCTGGTGTTTTACCTCGTCAAGCGTTAGTTTTATTTATAGCAACGACGACGGTCAGAAAAAGTGGGGTTATACGGACACGTACGCGCAAAATAGAAGAAGATCGGTGTACGTGAGAAGTGTCGATGATGAATGGTCAGAATGCTCTAAGACGTGTGGGGGTGGCTTTCGAACGCGCTCGAGAAGGACGTGTAAAGATTTATTGACTAACCAAGCCGTCGACTCGAGTTTCTGTGGAAGTAATAGTGGAAAAGAAGACGACGATGGGAAAGTAGAGATTGAATCGTGTCACACGCACTCGTGCGAAGATCAGTGCTATATTCCGTTAGCGGAGAACAGAAGACCCTGCGATCCGTATTACGATAGCATGCATAAGGTGGAGAAAACGTCGGTTTCAGCAGAAAAGGAGAGATGCGAGCTGTACGGATGCTGCTTTGCAAGCGCGCGGAATTCGGCGTCAGAGTTTAGTTGTTACAAATCGCTGGCACAGGTTGCGTATATCGGCTCGAGTACAAATGAATGCGCGGTAAAGCGCGACAATTCAAGTGCAGTTTCTACGACAATAACTAAGTGTGGCGACAGTTGCTGTCGAGGGAGCGACGACGGAGGAAACGCGTGCAAGTATCACGTGGGGTACTCGAATCCTTCGAACGCGACGGACCCATGCGGAGAATATAGCAGTAGTATAAGCGATGCGAGCACAGTGGTTGACACTCTGAAGTGGGTGTTTTTAGGAACGAATACGTACATCAAGAATTGTATGCGCGTAAGTTCGACGAAATCTAGCACGCTCCTCGAATGTCAGAGCGCCTGTCGCGCAGTCACGACGTCTCGGTGTTCGGCGATATCTTTCTTAGACGCGAATAAAAAATGCGATATGTTCATATGCGACGCATTTGGTAGGAGACGCTCATTAGAGATACACGATAATGCGATTGGTTATGAATCCTACGTCTGGCGATCTGCTGTTTCGAGAAGATGGACGAGTTCGGCATGGTCCGAGTGTAAAAATACAGGGTACATTGCGTATCCGGCATCCTCGGACGAGTGTACTTTTAAGCAATTTAGAACCGTAAAATGCGTGAATACCTTGAGTGGGTCAATCGCGAGCTCAGAATCAGAGTGCGTAGAGACTGATAAACCGTCGGTCGAGCGATTTTGCCAAGGTGCGTGTCAATCCACGAAAACGTGCGAAGAGCTTGGCACAAATTTCTCGTTGAGAGACTCACTTTCAAAAGCGAGCGAAATTTGGGAAAATAATCCCGACGGTGGTGGGTACGACCAACACTACGGTGGATTCCCATCTTTGCGATCGTGCGGCACTCAGATTTTTGATACGGCTCCGAACCAGACGTGGGCGAGCTTCACCGAGGCGTCTTTGGCGACTGGGTGCTACCAGCCGACTGGCGCGCAAGGTGTCTCCGGTTATGGGAATTATCCCAAAGAAAGAGCTTTTAAATATTACGATTACTGGACGAGCTCGTTAAATAGAAGCTGCGCATGGAACGATATGACGTGCAACCCGGGTGTGTCTTACGACGAAAGTAAGAATCTTTGCGAATCCCGAGGCGCTCGGTTGTGTACAGCGAACGAAGTCGCTCTTGGTTTACCACAGGCGTATTCTGCGCAGTATTGCCCAACTTCGTTCGTTTGGACGTCGACAAAGTGCGACGTGAATGATGCGACGGGTGTTTTTGTTGCAAACCCGAGTCGCAGTCGTGGTATGTATAAACATTGGAACAAATTAACGTCCGCTATGGAGCAAATGGGAGGCAATGCAAAACATTGCGTTTCTGCATCAACGACAGAATATCAACATATATACCCAGCGTGTTGCGCAGACTATGCGGTGAATACTGCAAGCGATTCGGCTGGGTTTAATGCTGCTTATTACGACGACTACAAGGAATCCATAAGTGCTCCTGCGTATACTTCCGTGTACGAGCGAGAAGTTGAACTCAATCGCAACCTCGCCGGTCTCACCAATGGGATGGATGGATATTGCAAAAGAAAAACAACTTTAACGAACTATTCAAAAACAGTGCGGTCGAGCGACAGTGTCATTCTGCCGTGCAAAGCTTACGAGGGTAGTTGCACGCCATTTGCTTTCAGTAAAACGTCGCGGAACGATAGGCATTCGGACTGTTCGTATGGAACGTTTTGCGCTGCCGGAATAGGGGAAAAATACGGATTACCGAGAGGCTCAAACGTGTGCATACCAGCCTATCATTATAATCAGATTAAAGTAGTAGTAGGTAAAATATTAGCTGGAGTACAGACACCGCTAGTATTTGTCGAACGCGGTACAGCGACGCTTCCAACGAGAGCATCAGTTAAGATTTTGAAAGGACAACGCACCGGGTGCATGGGCGCTTGGGACGGGACTGCAGACGTAGCGGCATCAAAGATACTCGTGAAGCAAAGCGGGCACTCTGTGCGTTCGAGCGCAAATTATGTGCACTTGCGTCCATTCAGCGATGAAATGCACGCGGATCAATCGAATATTCATCAACCGTACATGGAATGGGACGATTTCATTGTCGAAGGACGGTATCGCGTACCTGGGTTTTTATTCGAGGAAGATAGGCATCAGGTTTGCATGTGCGATTTAGACGCGAACGACTGTAACGCTCCGTCTTCCTGGGAAGATTTAGGTTTCGTAACGATTGAAACTGAATCTGATTATTACGAATCGGCACGTATGGGAATCCCGCATGGCGGCGATTTGTTTGAGTCGTACGACTCGGCCTCTTTCCAAGAATATATTCCCCCGCAAACTCTTCATTCTTTACGAATTTCTCAAGAATCTTGGTTAAGTAGCTATTTTATTGAGTTTTGCGCGCAGCGGTGCTCATCTAACGCCCGGTGCGCGGGATTTGATATGATTCCAACCATTCGATTGGGCATTCCACATTCTACGTGCCACTTGCGATCGAGCGCGGTCAAAATGCGCCTTCGTCAAGGGAGGAGTGAAGATTTATCGAGTACATTTTATATTCGCCGCGACGAGCGCGATCGTGGAATGCATTCCTGGGATTGGCAGCCATCTTTGAATTTTGCTGTGAACGGTACACACAGCAAGCTTCAATCGCATTGGAATCAAGTAATTCCAAACGAAATTGTTCCTAATCTTGCCCTCGGCGCGGGTAGCATGAATATGAGAGTAAGCGGGGATTTCGGCGGTTTCACGGAAACGGTATTTCCTCAAACGGGAAATTTCACTTCTGATTCATCGACAACAGATGTTGCAAGATTGCGACGTAATATAGGCCCATTGATTGGTTCAAAGAATTCAGGCGTGGGAACAAGTTCGGACTTTTACCCCGAGAGAGAACTTTCACACGTTTCTTTACACTCGGGGGATTCGAAAGCCTTTCCTTTGCATGGACAGAAAATGTATCACAGCGATGGTGGTCTGCTAGGGACGGAACCAAAACGTACTTATCGGTACTTAGCCGCAGATTCGGTTGAGTTGAGCTCGTTACAGACATCAGAAAGTGTGTTTTTCTCTGGAGGCTTATACCTAGACTACTCGAAGCCAACGTGTGGAGGGACGGGAAGTTCTAGTCCGTGCTTCCACAAAAGGGCTCTGGTAAACCACGCGAACGTGGAAGGAAGTGATGTTGTTGAATATCAGTCGAAGTGTTTCATCCCGACGTCAAGTTTATCGGCATCTCTTGGCGGCGCGGTTTTCGAAAATGGGAAAAAAATATGTTACACGAATGCTGAGCAAACGGAATGGGGGTATTGCGACTGCGAGGAAGTTTCTTCGTCGTCGAAGCCTTCCGTAATTTTGAAACGCACTCGATATTGGGGCCAAGATTCAATTTTTCATAACGCTAAATATCGAAATGGAGAAGTGGTTATGATTACCGACGATTTCAACGCCCCGATTCAATCGATGAAGTGTCTCGAGTCTGGGGTAGGGATGACCTCTGGCAAATTGAGCGAGTGCGCTTTTTATGTCAACACGACGCTGTGTCTAGAGGACGAGCGATACTACGACTGGGTCCGCATTGATTCACTCTTTATCAAACCAGTGAGCACTTCGCAATACGTACGCAACGACTTGGATTCAGCGCTAGGATACCCTAATGGGTACGTGCGATGCCCTGCTGGAAAGGTTCTCACTGGATTAGCTTTTACGCACAATACGGGCCCACCATCTGCCAAAGCGGGTGTAGTTCCGCGTTGCGGCTCGCCTAATGGTTTTACCGTTGATAGTTCTAATGAAGTGAAAGCGAGAACATTTTCAGCAGGGTTAGGAGCGTCAAACTACGCATCAAAAGGCACACATTACGAGATGGATGAGTCGTGTGCTCAAGGGTACATCGCGACTGGTGTCGGTCTCGTCGGCATGCGTCACACGGATTCATGGAAAACTTCGGTAGGAGATTCATCGTTCAACGACAGGCATTTGCTGTGCTCGCCGATTACAATTGTTGACCTTGGGATTGCGAAAAATTATACTTCGAGGTCGTGCAAAAAGTTGAACTGTACAAACACGGAGATTCTCTCTTCGCAAAACACGGATTCCTTGACTCAGTGTCTGACTGGTGGTGCCGATCCGTCTGGTTTTAGTCCAGCTCGAGGCGCGACGTACACGTATGCACGCGGAACGAAAGTGTGCAAAATATACCAAGAAAGATGCGGTGAGATCATAACTGATGTACCTTCGAGTGTTCCTTCTTACGAATCATCGACTTCTTATCTCGGTGAGACGCGTTTTACGCCAGTGGAGTACGTGCACCCCGTAACGATTTCGGATTTGGCCTCCTTCGTAGTGATGTCCAACGAAGAGAGCGTTGATTATTTTCTTGGGGAAGTCGATGTTATCTGGGCAACAACTCCTTGGAGCGTATGCTCAAAACCATGCGAAACTGGTATACAGTTTCGGAAAGTATTTTGTGCGCTCAGATCGCTACAAATTTTATCAAACGCCGTGAGCGATTCTAAATGCTCCCATTTGAGTATAAAGCCGAACTCTACGCAATTTTGTAACGCGATCAGTTGCAATGCGCAATGTTTGTTGGAATCAGGCGCAGAGCGAACGTCATGTGCTCACTATGAATCGGACTCGCGAAGAAACATTCAAAACATCAACATTCGAAAAGCCGCGTGCGAGGAATATGGCTGTTGTTTTGTACCGTTGACCGACGAAAAGGAGTGTTACGCGAAGGAATTGACAGAGATAGAACAGGTTCGTTACGCCGATTGGGTGCCACTGGCATGGGGACGGTGCGAAAAAACCGTGCAAATGCGCCGTGCTCATCCGGAAATTTCTCGTAGCGACATAAAACAAAGAAATCTTTGGAACATGCAGTCGAGAATGATCGCATGCGCATGGCCAAACGGCACGCGCGCCGAGATACAGAGGTGTATAGCAGAGGTCATGCCTCCTTCGACTCGCCTGTGCGATCAGCACGAATCCTCTGGAATGTCGTGTAATGTAGACTGTCATTATGGTCGGTGTGAACAAAGTACATGCATTTGCCTCGATGGTTGGGCTAAAGATCCAGACGGTAAGTGTACTCTCAAACGCGGCATTAATAATGGAGAATTCTGTGCGACACCTTCATGGGAAACAGGCGCATGGAGCACGTGTGAAAAGACACCGCCAGGATCTGGGATTGATAGTACTGGTGTTCGCGGACGCATAGTCACGTGTAAGCCCTCCTCGACGGTATGTTATACCGCGAGTTGTGACACCGCCTCGAAGCCAGCTGAATTTGAAGCCTGCAACTACACGGCTATCCATGAGGACAACTTTGCCCATTTGTTTTTGCCATCAGGATGGACTAATTTTTTGAAAACAAGCACGTCTGACGTACTAGATCCAGTGGACGATTTTATTCTGTTCGAATGGCGCACGCATACGAGCGAGAAGACGTTCAATGCATCAGTAAGTGAATGCGTCAAAGCGTGCTCACACACGACTAGGTGTCCGGGAGTAGTTTTCACGCCTGATATTGATGATAATCCCGAAAGCGGCGATTGTGGTTTTATATCAACTAAAAAACTCAGTAGATCATCGTCGTCAGCATTTGAACGGTCGAGTAGTTCTCACGTGTTCGCCAAGCGCGGAGTCTTCAAGCAACATCCACACATGGGTTCCCAGGCCTTCGGTGAGCTTTTCAATGTTACTCTGGATTCAGGAGAAGTATGGACGGAAGCGTTAACCAACGCTTTGCTCAATTGGAACGAAAATCAAACCAAAATGTATTCTTCGATTCCAGAATCGGATGCTATTTGGGAGTTTATTAGAACGCAAACGGGAGATCAAGGCGTGAGTTTGAGGAAATCCCTCTATTCCTTATCGATGCCGACGCATCCAAGCGTCTTGGAAAATCTTCGATTTTTGAAGAACTTTTTCGACGACGAGAACATACTCGATTCAAACATCGCAGATTTGCTTCTCGCATTCTCGCAGAAATACAGAAATATTGGTTCGCTGGCAAATTCAACGTCGTCCGATCAGGGAGCGGACGTGGCTACCGCGGATATCGAATTCAAGAAGTTGCAAAATTACTGTGCGCAATTCGGGAAGGAACACAACGCACCAACGTCGAGACTGAAGAACCCCTCTCCGCTCGCTGCTCTGGATTATTTATTGCGAAAAGTGGGAAGAAAAGATCTCGATTTCCCTTTTACGGATGCGCCGTGGCCATTGTTAACGATACATCCAATTTCTCATTTTCCCACTGAGGAGTGCGATTGGATTTGGGGTCGATACGAAGACGCCGAACCAGATAACCCAGAAGAGTATATCGATCTCAATCGTGATAGTAAAGCTGGCATCGCTACTTCATGGTTCCGATACAGTGCTAATTACAACAGAAATAAAGCAGACTCGAGCGTGTGCAGAGTTTCAAATTGGTATAAAGATTCTCTACCTCGGATTGCCGAAGATGGGGGATCGAGCGCCCGCTTGTCATATCTACAGGTTGGAAACGTTGCATGCAGGGGTAGGCCGGCTACGATGGTCCATCAACCCGGTGGACACGCAGCAGCGATTGCGTTTAATAAGAAGCCAAACGGATTATGGAACATGGATAAGTTTGGGTTCATTGCCGGTGAAATATCGACATGGCTAACTAATGAAGGAAACCCACTCCCAACGGACGATATCCCCGGACATGCAGAAGGAATGGAAACGTCCTTAGATTACATATCTTCGATACCTCGCGCAATGAACGAAGGGCTAGACAGTTACTTAGACGTTCGACTAGCCATGCAGTTATTCCGCATCTTCTATTATAACATGGGCGGTTTAAACACCCAAGAGCGTGTCATAATGCTCTTACTTTCTACGCTGGAGAAAAATCCTCACGTTCCAGAAGCGTGGGATTTAATTTTCACGCACTATCAAATGACATCAATCAGCAACACTACAATTGCCGAAAAGGCCTGGAGGCAATTTATGCAAGTCGCGCGTTTCTACCCGAAGAGTTTTGAAAAAATGGTTGCCACTAGTGCGCGGCTTATCGAGTGTCCTCGCGGTGTGACGAACGAAGGTCCAATGGCATATATTTTGGACACCATCATCCCCTACATCCTTGAAGGGGAAACTCCAATGTTTCGATCGGCGACAAACTATACCGTTCTTTCCAAAGTATTACCGTGCTATAAGGGAGCGTATGGCAGCGGTATACCTGTTCTCGATAGGTTTAAATCTCAACTTCTCGCGTTGGCGTGGAATGAACCCTCTGCCGGGATTAGACGAGCAACACGCTCTAACTTTACACTCATCGATACGCCTGGTAGTACGAATGCGTTCAAAAGTGCGTTAAAATTTTTACTCGGATGCGGCCCAGAGTATACGAAAGGATTCTGTTTTAATGGTTTGGCTGGCTACGATGTTAATGCGACGAGGTTGTGGCTCGAGGATTTGTTTCTAGAAATGCCGAGAGGACACATTGGTGGTAGCATGGATAAACTAGTCGGGATGTGGACGGTGTGTAACGAACCCGACTTAAAGCCATCTTTCGGTGTTTTGAACGATCCAATTTCACTTTGGACGCGGAGCGGGAAAGTCGCGGAACGAGGTTCTTTTCGAATTTTCAAGTCTTACCTTTTGAAATACAAAAAGTATGATAGCTCAACGAACGTAACTGTGGCATTGAATACTTTCAAGGCAGATGTTGATCAAAGTCTTTCAAACCCGTCCGCGTTATATTCTCAAGGGCTTCTAACGTATTCAAGTCCGCCTGATTATAGGATATCCTTGAAGTCGTGCTCAAGTTCATACAATTATCTCGGAGAAGGCGAGTGTGTAGTAAGCAACGGTCTCGAAATCCCGATGACATTCCGAAAGGAATATTCTGAATTAAATCCGCTCATCTTGGGAACAAATGGGCACGAAGCGAAGAATCGATGCAGGAGCAAATGTCTCGAGTTCACTTGGTGCTTTGGCGTGGAGATTGAGCTCGACGCGCAATCACAGCTCACTCCTGCCTGCAAGTTAGTTACGGATTGGACGGCTTATGTAGTGGAATCTGGTAACACCTTGGCAAACAATTTTTGGGGAGGCGCAGAAAATCTTGGCAATGAAACGTACCAGACGTTTTGTCAAGGTGGAACTTGCCGTGCGGACGCGCCACGTTTTCTCGGTGGCAGCTTTCGCTCTCGAACAGGGCACCATTGCTACGTAAAGCCAGACATTACGCCACCTTCGCCTCCCGCGCCGCCGCCCCCTCCTGCGCCTCCACCACCTTCGCCGTCGCCTCCTCCGCCGTGGCCGTCGCCTCCTCCGCCGTCGCCTCCTCCAGAGCAGTTATCGGATGCAACCATCCAGAGTGCGATAACAAATTGTCTCGATGAAGATCCTTTTTATGGCTTATGTGAAAATTATGGTTTGATTACGACAAAATTTGGAACGATGCCAAATTGGGACACCAGTCAGGTGACGAATTTGAGGGAAGCATTCAAAGATAAAGGAAATTTCAATGCCGATATTAGCGCTTGGGACACAACGCAAGTGACGAATATGGGCCAAATGTTTCGTGGCGCATCTTCGTTCAACCAAGATATTGGGAATTGGAACACGTCGCAAGTGACGAATATGTATTGGATGTTTTATGGCGCATCTTCGTTCAACCAAGATATTGGGAATTGGAACACGTCGCAAGTGAAGAATATGAACGCAATGTTTCGTGCCGTATCCTCGTTCAATCAAGACATTGGGAATTGGAACACGTCGCAAGTGACGAATATGAAGGAAATGTTTCGTGCCGCATCCTCGTTCAATCAAGACATTGCGTTCAATTCTACGACCCCGAGTTGGGACACGTCGCAAGTGACGAATATGGACGCAATGTTTCGTGGCGCATCCTCGTTCAATCAAGACATTGGAAATTGGAACACGTCGCGAGTGAAGAATATGGGTCGTATGTTTTATGCCGCTTCTGCATTTAACCAAGACATTGGGAATTGGAACACGTCGAAAGTTAACTCAATTACGCAAATGTTTAAATTGGCTGTTGTATTCAATCAAAACCTTAATGGAACACTATGGAAAACTTCATTAGTAAAAAGATTTCACGCAATATTCGACGGAGCTGCCGCATTCAATGGAGATATCAGTACTTGGGACACATCCCAAGTCACGACTACTTGGAGAATGTTTCGTTCTGCCTCTTCATTTAATCAACCCATTGGAACCATTGGAACCCATTGGAACACGTCAAAAGTGAGGAG
>MDSZ01128110.1_pt1 | contig 12051 bp, 13 predicted proteins | sample 811201 | NCBI WGS metagenome assembly MDSZ01 (sample SAMN05326647, study PRJNA326480) | marine metagenome | isolation source: seawater | place: Indian Ocean: North | collected 2010
GTAGACGATCCGGGACCGGCACTACTTTTCCAATAATAACCCATATAAACATCACTTTTTTGAATCCCATTACTTCCAAGTGAACTATGTGCTGGTCTAAATACCACACTATTAGAGTTTATAGAAGCGGTTGTTGCATCCGCTTGGGTAACATCTGTAATAGAATGAAGTCTCCCCATATTAACGTATACAGTATTACTATTTGAATCATTACCGAAATCAAGACCTTGTTCTACGCATATTTTATTTGCAGATAACTTTGTAGAACTAAATTCATCAGTTATATTAATTTTACCTACACTTAATTCACCATTAATTTGTGTTTTACCATTTACAATTAGCGCATCTTGTTCATTATTAGAATTAATTGTAACGTTATTTTCATTTATAGTCATAGTATCTAATCCATTTACATCTTTAAAATTTGTCGAACCCTTTACTATTAAATTACTATCAATATCAATATCTGCTAGATTCGATTTAATTTTATTTACAATTAATTCTTTACCTTGATTTACAACTAAATTTTCATTAACATTAAGAGTATTAGAAATAGTAGTATTTTTATCTGAAATTTCAAACCTTGTCAATCCTCCTTCTCCTCTAAATTTAGCTATTGTACCTTTAGTATTAGTAACACGAAGAGCCTCTATTTGATCAGTATTATTCTCTATGTCAGTATTTTTCAGTATTGTTTCACCTGAAAGTATTTCGATTGCTTTAGATCCTAATGTTGTATTATTAACAGATATTAAAGGATTATCTAATGTTCTGCTATCATTATCTAGCCTTAAGGTATTCCCTAAAATATCTGTTTTACCTTTTACTTCTAAAGCAACTGCATCATAATTAATTATACCTATATTATCACTAACATTAATTTTCGCAGAATTTTTTGTCTGAAGATCTTTTACAGTTATTAAATCACTATTTAATTTATTTAATGTAATAGGATCATCCCCTATTTTATTAATTTTACCATTTAGTTCTATATCGCCTTTTACAGTTAAATTAACTTTAGATTGTTCAGAATAATCAGCATCGGTACCTATTACTACATTTTTTTTTATGAAAACTCCATCATTATTTGTTAAAATCTTATCTCCTACCTGTAAGTTATCAGGACATAAATTGTTTGTAGTTAATTTTCCACTTATTGCTACATCACCTCCAACTGTTAAATCCTTGTCAATAATCATAGAACCATAATCAGGTTGAATTTCTCCCGCATTATTAATTGCATTTATAACTACTGCATTTTGAGATGCTATTCCTCCTTCCAGAGGATTTTTGCCAAATAAAGCAATACCGTCAGCAGCTAAACTAGTAGTTATACCGTCATTGTCGGAACGTCGTATTAACATTCTTTGAGTAACTTCTAACGCAGGAACTTCTTCAGAATTATAATTATCAGGATTCCAAATGTTTTTTAGATTTTGAGTATTAGACATTTAATATATAAAAAGAATAAAATAAATTTTTATATGCTAAATATATCAAAAATATTATTTTCGAATAGAATATTTATTTGGTATGATTTATCTAGAGAGCTTTTAGCTTCAACTTTAAGATAAAAATTTTTAAATTTAGTTAATTCTCTTGATATTGTTGCATAATTTAAATCTGATAAATTATCTAAATTAATATTTCTTAAGGCTAATGAAATCTTAAGATTAAAATCATTAAATAACTTTTTATTATTAATGGTATCTATTTTTTTATTTTTATCATCGATTATAGGAATAAATGATTGTTCATCATCGATGTCTCTATATATAACTTTTCTGAAATTTTTATTTAAATATGCATTTTCAAGGTATTTATTAATTTCACTTATTGATAACTTTTCTACTAATAACTTATTAATTAAATCAGAACGTATATTTTGAAAAGTAGGTATATAAAAATCTGCGTAAATTTTAATTGATTTTGACATTTTATATGTGTTACTTAATTTATCTGAGTCTATTATTATACATTTACCCTCTATAACATTAATAGTTCCAAATTTAAAATTATAAACACTTCTATTAGACAAATAAATTTGACTATATTCACTATTTAATTTTCTAATATCCTTATAGATAAAATAATTTTTATTATTATCTTTATCTAATAAAAATGTTAGTTTTTTAAATTCGGGAATTTTATCTTCTGCAAAATTTACGACAAAATTAGAATTCATTGAAAAAAGATAATAGTCATAATAGTTATTACTACCCTGGTTCAAAGCTTTGGGTAGATAAACATAATTTATTAATTTATCTGTATTACTATCTATATCTAAAATTGAAAAAAATTGTGATTGTTTGAATTTTTTATTATTGAAATCACCTGTTTTCCAAAATCCTTTCGATTTAACATAATTTGTTTTTTGAGATCTTGTAAATTTACTTTGATGGTAATAATTATGTTTATAAGCAAACGGTTTAGATGAATCTAAATTATCTTGAGAGTCCTTAACCAAAATTGAAATATTATCAGCAAGTACGGTATAAAAAGTATTGAAATTTTTATTAAAATATATTGTTTTACTATCTTCTTTTAATAAAGTATCATTGTTCTTAACTATTAAGTTTTCATTTTGATCTTTGTCTAATACATAATTGTTTAGATCTCCACTATAAAATATTGTATTTAATTTTTCATTTCCTTCTATTTTAGAAAGATTATATAGTGGAATATTATAAAAATTAATTTTTTTATTTAATCTAAAAAATATAGAATTAGACTCAAGAGAATAACAATTCCAATTTATAATATCATCAACAGGTTTATTTTTTAAAATATAAAAATCTAAATTAGTTCCATTTCTTTTTAGAGTAGATATTACATTAATTTTTGTAATATTTATTCTCGCTCTCCAAGAAATATAGTTTTTGGTTGTGTTTTCAGTTTCAATTGCCAAATAACATTTATTGCCTATTGAAAGTTTTTTTAACCTAAATTTATGACTTGTTATTCGATTTTGTAAATTAATAATTTCATAATTATTGATATCATTTTCTTGTATTTTTATTAAACCATTTTTAATTATTGATGAAGAATATTCAATTTTATTTCTTTTCAAATCAACTATATTATCATCATTAGTTAGGAAAGGTTTTTTACCAAAAGAAGGAAAGACTTGTTTCTTTATATTAGCAACTACGTAACCCTCGAACAAGTAAAAACTACTGTCATCTAATAAAAAATTAATATTATTATGAGATCCTAATAAAAAATTAGAACTATTAGGAGGTTGTAATCCTTTAAAATCTATAGTTTGCTGAATACTATTAAATTTATTAGATGAATTAATAATAGATTGGGATTGATCTCTAGTATTTTCTTGTAAAATATTACTAATATTACCTATATCATTATTATAGGATATTTCTTGCATTACACCGTTTTTCTGTATCATTACATCTTGTATATTTGGATTATATAAAAGCTTTCCTGAATTCTTAGATATTTTTTTAAATTCTTTATTGATTACTATTTTATCAACTTCATTTTTATCAAAAGTTTCAATATTAGTTACTGGCAAATTTAAACTGTCAGTTACAACTAAATTTTTAACGTATATAGTATCAGTATATACACAGTCTGAAGTTATTTTACCGTTTCCATTATTTCTTACTACTATATTATTAAAATTAGAGTTTTTAGGATATCTATTAGACATTGTTATTATATAAAAATATTTTATAAAAATGCTAAACCCGACAATCCATCTTTAATTTTAAGAATATTATAATGAACACTATATATTTGACAAATAAAGTTGTCAGTACTATAATCTGCTATATTAGGATTAGTTATTTTGAGCTTTAAAACTTGATTTTTAATTCTAGAAAAATTTAATGTTCCTGTAGGGTTAACGTCCTTAGGAAATAATGAAAAACTATACAAGTAAAATAAAATATTGGAATTATTTTTAAAATTCGAATATAATTCAACATTATTAAGGATTTTAGAAGGAATCTGGTCTAATAAATTATAACCATTTATTTCCAAGTTAAATTCATCTAAAATATATTTATTATTATCTGGTATATGATCTAAATATCCATAAATATTTTCTAGTAAATTATTTTGATAAGTAAAATTAAAATAATCGTTTTCTTCTCTAATACTTTTTCTTTGTATAGTCCAAACAAGAAATTTAGTAGGATGTTTAAACTCAGTAGGAATTCTTAGGGTATTAGAACCTGGGTTTGAAAAATCGTTTGAATTTTGTGTTGTAACTTTAGGAATAATATATTCGTGAGATTTGTTTAAAAAAAATTGTTTTTCATCATTACCTAAATAATAAAATTTATAAATTACATCTAATTTATCTATTGTAACATCTACAGCTTCCTTATAAATAGTTCCTACAGGAGTTGTAGGAGTAGCAGTTACAGTTAATGAGTTAAGATCAGGCTCAGCTAAATTATTTCTTTTGCGTCTTATTAAACATTTTTCTTTTGATCTAATTTTAAGTTCTATCTCAATAGTTTCGTCATTCATTGCACACATAGGTAAAAATAAGCCTGTATCTTTTGTAAAAAAAAAGGGAATAGGTATTAGTATGTCAACATCATTAATATTATTACCTTCTTGTAAATTACCTTCTGGAGATCTATTACCTATTAAAAAACTTTGCTGATTATAATATATAGACTTGTAAAAGTTATCTTTATTATTTTGTTCATTATATAATTCATTATCTATAAAAATCCATTCCCCAGTAAATGATTCTAGTTCTTTACCTCCTACCTTTAGGCTAATATTTTCAATAAATATTGCCCCTATACCATTAACTAAACTAGTATATTGTGGTTCTTTTCTTCTTGAAATATTCAAGGAATTATCATTAAAATTTATTTCTCTGGATAAACTTAATTTAACTCTTAAATATATTCCTCCCAATAGATCTCCTTCTCGAGGAATTTTGAAGCGAATAGTTTTATCAAAATCTACATTAGTTTTATTAATATCTTTGCATATATAATTTGTACCAAAATTTGTATGACGTTTATAAACTGTTTTGAAAAAGGTAATTTGAGGATTTCCATATAATTTTTTATCTTGTGGACCTACAGCAAATATTTGAAGTAATTTAGCACTAACCATTTTATATACTATAAATAAAATAAAAAGGCTTTATTTATTTATAATAAAAACAATATATAGATATTTATTTATCAAATAAATATATATGGAATGTCCTATATGTTATACTAAAATTAAACAAAATGATAAATTTACAATATTAAATTGTAGTTGTTCTACAGTATATCATAATAAATGTATAGATCAATGGCTTCTATATAATAATTCTTGCCCTACGTGCAGAAAAAAATGGATTCCGCCTAAATTATCAAGTCAGACTAATCTAAATAATAGAGTACCTAGAAGAAGAAATGCAATGACACCTGAGATGGCAAGAGAATTAACTAATAGACTTTTTCTAGAATCAATAGGTGTAAATTCTTCAATACATAATTCTAATCATTTAGAAAATTACGAAATTCAAACTGAAATAAGTATTTAATGCAAAAAATAATAAAAAAATATTAAAAATATAAATAATTTTTATATTTTTATATATTATAAAATGAGAGAATTACTAGTTTCGCTTCTTGTAGTAAATGCAATGTTTTGGTGTTTACTACCACATTCTATTCACTGTGATTTTGTAAAAAATGTTACTAATAGAGATTGTCCACCACACTTTATTTTAATTACTATGGGAATTGCAAGTTTTGTTCTTGCAGTTATTATTGCTCAAAAAGATTATATCGATGAAGTTTTAGATATGGCAAAACAAACAACACAAGTAGCTGGAGCAGTCGTATCAAGAGTTTCAAGAATCGGGAAAAAAGCTATATCTAAATTACCTTCTGCATCAGAAGTAGCAGACAGAGTTGAACACTTTGTTGACAAAGCAGATAATTTATAGATAAATATATATATTAAATAAAAAGTAATTTAATATGTATAGTCATTTAGCCTATAAGTAGAGTATCAATTTTAAACTAATATGATATTTATTCGCTCATATGTAGTTTTAAAATCATATTTACTAAATCTTATAATAGCTTCTCCTAGAGAATACAATATATGACATTTTAAAGAATGAACCTAAAGGTAGTCATATGAACATTCAATATTATTTGATAATATTTTTAAATGTTTTAAACGCGGAACTAAATTATTTTTTTTTTCTATACTAATTTTAGATGGATGAATTTCAACCTGATAATAATGGTTTATTAGAATTTATAAATAATAAATGTAACAAATCTGATGAAATAGAAATAAAAAAATTAATATTTCTATACACTAAAAGTATAAGATTAGCTATAAACAATACTTACAATGAACAAAAAAATATTCAATATACTTTATCTTGTTCTGAATTAATATCTAATATATTTATGATAATTTATAGTTATTCTTTGAATATCAAATTAACCTTATTTATATGCGAAAGATCAATATTACTCTTTAATGAATATTTGAATATATCTAAAAATTATGGATCTGATAAGGTTAACTTATTAGATGTAAAGCAATTTATCATTAATAAAAGTATTGGACCACTCAATATAAAAAAAAATGATTCAAGTCAAATATTGAAAGATAGTTATATTATTATGGATATAATTAAGGAATTTATATATAAATTATTTATAAAAAAAATTCAGGAAGATTCAGAAGACATATATAATATTGATGATTATTTAGAAAAAACTTGTTGTATTTTAACAAATTCAATCACAGATATTTATAAATTAGGATTTTTATCATACATAAATAGAAATTTAGCTTATATCTTGGAATACAATATTTTAGATATAGCTAAAGAAATTAATCTATTAAAAATTAAATTCGAATTGTTTTTGTATTCTTTTTGTAAATTAGGTAACAATTATAAGAAATCAAAAAAAATATCAAATGACCTTATTAAGAATAATCTAGATTTAATATATGAATATGAAGATTTAGATGATTTTTTTACTTGTGATACAGTTTTGCAAGATAAAGCTTTTTTTGTTATACTTTTAAATAAGTTACAAACTTAAAGTTTTTTTATAATAATTATTATATATGATATCTGATAATAATAGAGGGATTTTAAGTCATAGTATTACTTTTGTTGGAGGTTTAGTAACTGGAATTTTAATTAGTTATTATAATTATAGTAATAATAATAAAGAGAAAAGATATACAAAAACTCATTATAATATAATTATCAATGATAATAGCAATAATGAACTTTTAGAATCTTACTACATAGATTATGATAAAAAAATAATATATTTTGAAAAAGATCTTAAATGCGTGGACGTAATATTTTATACTACTAATTCAGCAGAACCTATTTATACAAAAAAACAATTTAGTGGTAATAATTTTAAGCTTGAATTTTAAATATCTTATAAATAAAATTTTATAAGAGATTTAAATTAAATTATAGTTATTATATGTATTGGCTAAGAAAATGTATATTTTATATACAACCTAAATACAAAATTGGTATATGCAAAACGTGTAATAAGGTAATTAATTTTAACAAATTAAAGTCAGCAGATCCAAGAGATGGATTATATAATTGGAAAGGACCTCAAGAGTTAATAAAAGACAATTGTTTAAAAAAAAATAAAAGTTTTATAACTTTTAGTGAATATATGAATATAGAAAAAAATAAAATTTAGTCATTTTTATATAATAACTCTTTTTGTAATTTAATATCATTTTTTAGACTTTTTATTTGACCATATACCCAATATACTCCTAATAAATATATACTAAGTGATAAATTGCGTAAAAAGAAACCTTCAATATCATAATATTTGTAATAAATAACATAACTAAAATAGAATACTCTTATTAAAATGTACCAGAAAATTTGAAATTTTTTCCAGCTAATAAGTTTTTTATAAAAATTTACATTTTGATTGTTTCCAGTTTTAATTATATGATATACAGGATATATAGGTAAATTAGAAAGTTCAGCAGATATTAGAATATTAAGTAATAAACTTTTCTGGGTATCTCTTGCTATAAATAAATTTTGAAGTAAATAAATAGTAATTAGATGATGATATATATATGGATATTCTGCATAATATTTTTTATTTAAAATCAAATAAGTATCGTAGATATAATAAGTTGTAGGATATAAAATAGCTAAATTAAATATAGATTGATTTTGAGTATAATAATAAGTAGTTCCAAGTAGTAAAGTACCTAATGCATTTGAAAAAGCTACTATATTTCGAGTTACTTTATCTTTAATATTTTGAGGAGAAGCAACTAAATTATTATAACTAAACTGTAGTAAAGGCCATAAACATATTAAAAGTGTATACATGATATATGTAATTTATTAATATAAGTTCTTTAATATGATTTTATTATAAATAAAAACTTAAAAAAAATAAAATATATATATAGATGAGTATATGTTATCTTGATAGTAATTATTGTTACTATAAAGAACCTATAGGTTTTGGCTCATTTTCTATTGTTTACAAGGGTTATTCACATATTCATAAGATACCCGTTGCAATAAAGCAAATTACAAAAATAGTTGATAAAAAATACTTTGACAACGAGATAAAATTAATGAGTAAAATAACACACCCAAATATATTGAAATTTTATAAAGCTATAAAGAAAGATGGTAAAATATTTATTGTATTAGAATATTGTGAAGGAGGGGATTTATCTAAATATATTTTAACTGGAAATAATGAGTATGATGTTAAATATCTAAAAGAAATTTTATCTGGTCTAGATTTTTTATATAAAAAAAATATTTTACATCGAGATATTAAGCCTCAAAATATTTTAATTCATAAAAATCAGATTAAAATTTCCGATTTTGGATTTGCAAAATCATTTGAAAAAAACGAACTTATAACAACATTTTGCGGCAGTCCTCTCTATATGGCTCCTGAAATAATAAAAGATAAAATTTATAGTAATAAGTCTGATATTTGGTCTCTTGGAGTAGTTTTATACGAACTTGTGACTAAAAGACACCCTTATTATTGTGATAATAGAAGAGAATTATGGGATATGGTTAGAGATAATTCGTTTAAAATTGATTATAGTATTATATCAAATCCTAAAATAAAAAAACTAATTGAAGGATTACTAAGTTTTAATCCAGATAGAAGACTAAATTGGAATAATTTATTTGCAGATAATATTAAAAAAGTTACTACTACTGAACCGATTTGTATATCTAAACCGATTCCTAAAAAAGTTAATAGATCTGCATCTTTACTTATTCCCAAAAATAATAATTTTAATCCACAAACACAATCAATTAATTTTAAAAATCAAAATAGTACATATATAAGTTATGATGATTGTAAAATTGTATCAAGATCTGCACCTAATGCTCTTGGTGAATCATATTTAGAAAATTATATGAACAATAAAAAAAAAGAAGAGAAAAAAAGTATACCTATAATAGGTAATTCTCCTGAAATAAATTCACTAGGAATATCAGATTACTTTGATAAATCATTTAATGCTATAAAAGGCTTTTTTTTATAAATATTTAAAATTATATTATTATGCTTAAATATAATAATATGTTTTCAAACTATTACAAAATAGATAGAAGGGTGTTTTTTAATAGTGTTAAATTTGATGATAAAAATAGTTTACTAAATGCTGTGAGAAATGATTGGAATAGAATGGAAATCAAAATAAATGGGAAAAGTTTTCAGGACTATTATAGTTTTTTAGAAGTTATTAATGGTAAATATGCATATTATAAAGAACAAATATTTATGCTTAGTAATCAGTGTGCACATTTTTATAATTATAATAAAATTTTTGAGATTTTGTCGGAGTATGATTTTCATTTTTCCACAAAAAAAGACTATGATAATCCAAAAAAAAGTAAAATTAAAAAGGTAATTACCAAATTTACACTTAATCCATTTATTAAACAAGTAACCATAATTAATACATATGATATTTTTAAAGTATTAAATAGTGTTAAATTATATAGAGTCATTAAGGTAACTACTATGATAGATCTTTCTACACTTGATCCAGTTATTGTTAAATTAGAATTTCTTGATAAATAGATAAACTACTATTTTTTTTCTAAAATTAATTAATATAATTTTCGTTTAATTTTAGTTTTAAAATATTTTCAAAATATCCTTGACCTTTGCAAAACTTGCATAATTTATATTTTCCGTGTAGTTCTTCTTTTCTATTTTCACATCTAAAGCAAGTATGATTAGGTAATTTATAGATATTATTAATGCAGTATTCTTGTTTTATTCTTATAACAAAACCAGTTCCTTTACATTCCTGACAAGATATAAATTCCATATACTATATAAAAATATTTATATAAAATGTCTTATATAAAAATATAAAAGGTGTAAGTATTAATAACTTAATGAGTTTTTTTATATCACCTCCTTTTGGAAATTATATTAATTTACCTAATACTTATAGAATTAAGGGCAGTTTTACAATTGAACCACGCCCAGGATTATTAGGTCAAATATTTAAAACATTACGATATTCATCAATATACGGTGGATGGATTAATAAAATAGGACTGCGTAATGTAGGAATAGTATCAGCTTTAAAAAATATAGATAGGGAAAAAGATATAATTAGTTTAGCTATTGTAAATAAAGATGATGTACACAAATTTAGTAAAATAATTCCTGAAAATTTAAATATTGAGATTAATATTAGTTGTCCTAATATTGATAAAAATATAGATAATAATCTTGATTTAACACCTCTAATTAATAAAAATAGAGACTGGTGTATAATAAAATTAGCTCCACTTGAAAAAAGAGAAAATATAGATAACTTTTATAAACAAGGTTTTCGTCAGTTTCACTTATCTAATACTCTTAAAACTCAAAAAGGAGGATTAAGTGGTCCTATGCTTCGACCCTACACTAATAATTTAATAGATGTTCTTCGTGAAAAATATGGTAAAAATGTTACTATTATTGCGGGAGGGGGTGTTAGATCCAAAAAAGATGCAGAAAACTATATTAAAAGAGGTGCAGATTATGTATCTGTATCTACGCTTTTATTTAATCCTTTTAGATTTAGTTTATTTTATCTAAGTATGGCCTTTTCTAACGATTTTTATCCGTAATATCTAAAATTATATTTTCGTTAACCTTTTCTTCAATAATATTATCGTATTTTTTTTCTTTTTTTCTATTTTGTATCTTTTCTATAATTTGTGTTGTTGAAATACCTTCATTATATTTAACTGCGCGAAATTTTCCAAGTTCTTTGGGTACTTTGAAAAATTCATCTTGTTTAGTAATGTCATTTATATCTGAAAATCCGTGACATACAATATCAATATTATGTTTAGCTATAAATTCTTTTGTTAAAACTAGTGGTGCATTTTCTATAAACTTATCTACATATTTACAAGAACTAATTAAAAATTTTCTATGTTCTTGATTATATATAGGCGTTCGTTTATATCCCTCGGCGTCTTTATCCGAAATAATTCCTACTACTAAAAAATTGTCATCGTTGTCAAGATTCTTAAGTTCTATTAAATGCTTTACATGTCCCATATGAAATAAATCCCATATACCATCAACATATACTATACGCTGCATATTCTAATGTGATATAATAATATTCCTATTAAATTTTAATAACTAGAGTTATAAATTTAATAGTATTTATAGAAGATAAAATACCAAATTAACACAAAATTTACTATCCAGTGAATATAAACCATTTTAGACAATCCTTCACTATTCCATTCTAGTTTAAATATATTGTCCATTAAGGGTTTATATAACCATTTAAGATATGTTTCAGAAAATGCAGATGTAGTTCTTGTATTTTTAAAATCGCCTAATTTTCTTGTTAAAATTGTTGAAACACATTGATTTTCGAAAAATTCCCAGTGTAGTGGTGTTAAAAGTGCAATTAAAACCGCAAATTTAAAATAAGGTTTTACATAGTCAATATTTATAAAATATATTATTACTGGGAAAAATAATAATAGCAAATGCATAATATTGAGTATATCAGTTATAA
>MDSZ01231064.1_pt1 | contig 12050 bp, 12 predicted proteins | sample 811201 | NCBI WGS metagenome assembly MDSZ01 (sample SAMN05326647, study PRJNA326480) | marine metagenome | isolation source: seawater | place: Indian Ocean: North | collected 2010
AATTAAGATAGCTTTTTAAAACAATAACATTAATTCGGTGATTTTTCTTAATCAGTTCCTCTTCTAACATATAGTCACCAGTTAAAACTGTTACATCATCTCCACTTTCAATTTGAGCGTTAGAAACACGATTAATCAGAGATATTGTACCGCCACCTCTTTTTATTGAATAAAATGGGAAAACATGAAGAATTTTCATTAAGCTTCTATATAATTTTGTATATCAAGATATAACCTATCTCTATTATCGAGGAGAACTTGATTGTCTAAATTTCTTAATCTAGTAACCTCATCTTTTATTTTATCAATTTCATTAAGAAATTCATTTTCATTAAAAGTATTACTTTGTTTTCTAAATAAACTTGAGAGTATTACAGAGCTTGATCCAAGCCTTACATGTTCAGATAAAATTAGATTGGACTTAACTTTCCCTGAACCAAGTTTAGCTATGCCTCCAAATCCAAAATTAATTTTATTAGCATTGAAAATCTTTGACATATATTCAAGCAGGCCTCCTGACAGAAACTCAAATAAAAAATCTAAATCAAAAGCAATTTTTAAGTCGTTTAATCCAATATATGCTTCATCAAAATCATTAATTTCAATAATTTGATTCATCCGTGAGATTGAGGCCGGAGTTTCAAACAATAGTGTACTTTTTGATTTATTATTGACATATTTCAAAAATAGTTCAACCTCTTTTACTGATTTAAACATTGGAAGCATAATTCTATCTGCACCTAGGTCTAAAACTTTATTAATTTCATCTTTTGAATTTTTATTAATTGGATTTACTCTGACTACAAGTTCTTTTTTATTTAGAATTTTTCTTAATGGATTAATATTTTGAATTCTATGTTTTGAAATATACGTATCAGAACCTAACTGTCTTTTTTTTTTACCCAATGTTTCTAGGTCGACCATTAATCTATCTACATTACTGTCTTCAATTACTTTAGCAAGTTCTATATCATCAGTAATATAGATTAAATCAAACTTATTTATATTTTTGTAAGCCATTTTTGAAAATAATTATTATTCCCTCTTACAACAGAGAAAAAGCTTTCTAATATTAACTTAGTAACTGAACCAACTGGATAATGGTTATCGCAAACTCTTTGAACAGGAAAAACTTCTATAGCTGTTCCACATAAGAAAATTTCATCTGCATCATACAATTCTTCTTTTGTAATCTTTTTTTGGATAGTCTCAATATTATGAAGCTTATCTGCTAATTCTATTATAGATTTTCGAGTTATACTATCAAGTATTGAAGAGTCAAGAGATGGAGTAAATAGCTTATTGTTTTTTACTAAAAAAATTGTCGAACCTGTTGATTCCGATATAAAACCCTTATTATCTAATAACAAAGCTGTATCAAATTTATTTTCAACTGCTTCAATATGAGCTAGTCTACTATTCATATAGTTTGCTCCGGTTTTAATTTTTGGTGACATTGATTTTTCATTTATTCTTTCAATAGATGATAGGTAAAGTTCCATGCTAGACTTATCTTCATAAGCCCTCTCTTTAGAAATTGGTGAAATAAAAAGATTGACATCATAATTTTTTCCCCAACTACCTTGATCTTCTACATAAAAAAATAGTCTCACAATTATATCAGATTTAAAACTATTTTTTAAAACTACTTCTTTAAAATATTTTACTACATCAAGTTTTGTATAGTTTGGAACTAGATTGATAGAACTTGCAGAATTATATAGTCTATCTATATGGTCATTTAATCTAAATGCATAAAGATTTAGTGTTTCTTTAGACATGTAACACCTTATTCCTTCAAAAACATTTAAACCATATTGAGAGGTAGGAGATAGAATGCTTATTTTAGCCTCCTCAGGAGATAAAAATTTATCTTTTAAAAAAACAATATTATCTTTTATCATTTAATTTATTTTCCCATTTTTTAAAAAGACTATTATATGGGTTTACATTGAATAATCTTTCATAAGCAACAATGTATGAATATTTTGAAAAAATTAGATTAATAAATAGAATTAAAGATTTAATTGACTCCATTTTGTAGTTTCTACGAATTAGAGAAATAGATCTATAAACTCTATTTTTATTAATGTTATAACTTCCAAAGGTATATTGTTTTATAAACTCATTAAAAATGATTTTATTTTCTGACTCTACAGGATCCTGTCTTCCAGATTTTCTACTCATATAGCTAATAATTGACATATTAGTAAAATGTGTTATTTCATCATGTGTAAGAGAGCTAGAATGTTTTCTGATGCTTACTATAGGTTCACCAGGTAAAGAATTAATTTTAGCTACCTCTGAAAGTCTTAGCCATAGATCAATATCTTGTGATCTTTTGAAAGTTTCTCTATATCCTCCTACATCGTTAAATAGATCTTTTCTAAAAATAACAGCTGAATGTGGTATAACATTTTTACCCATCTCAAGATTTTTAATTATTTTGTCGTGTGAGTTAGGATAAGTATGTTTAAATAGAGTATTGTTTGATTGATTAATTTCAATACAGTTTCCACTTAACAATCCACATTGAGGATTATATTTCATGTAATCATATTGTCTTTTGAATCTCTTTTTGGATGAGATGTCATCTGAATCAATTCTTAAAATTAGTCCAGTTTTTGATTTTTTAATTCCAATATTTAATGAATTAGTTAAACCTGTATTTTTTTTTGTAATAACAATGATTCTATTATCTATTGATTGATATTTTTCTAAAATTTCTGAGGTTGAATCAGTACTTCCATCATTAACTATAATAAACTCAAAATTTTTGAAAGATTGGGCTAAGACACTTTTAATAGATTCTTCTATCCACTTGGAAGAATTGAAAGCTGACATTACAACAGATAGTTTCAAATCCATAACTGACTAGACTTATAAGGTAATCCAATCTAGATTATTTAAAGACCATTTTACTACCTCCTCAATTCTTTCGCTAATAGATTTGGAAGGCGTCCACCCAATTTTTTTCATTTTTTCTCCGCTTAATGAATACCTAAGGTCATGACCAGGTCTAGAGGAATGGAAGTCTACAAACTTATAATTTAGCTTTTTATTTTGTGCATCTGCTATAATTTGAGCTACCTGCAGGTTATCAAGTTCCTGTGCTCCTACTATATTAAATTTTGGACATTTTGCACCTCCAAAATCAACTTCACTTTTTACTGGATTTGTTAGTAAGAAATATATTGCATCTGATACATCTTCAGCATGAATGTAGTGTCGTGAACCTGCTTTTGTTTTATCTGAGTTACTATGAATAGATACTGTCTCTCCATCTTTAATTTTTTTTATACATAGTGGTATATATTTTTCTGGATGTTGTCTCTCTCCTATTACATTCATTGTATGAGTAATATAAATTGGTAATGAATATGTATTTTGATATGCAACTGCTAATTCCTCTCCACCAGCCTTTGTTGCACTATATGGATTTGTGGAATTATACCTGTCATTCTCCTTATAGAAAATGTTCTTAGGAGCTGGACCAAAAACCTCATCGGTACTAAAGTAAATAAACCTTTCCAATATTTTTTTTTCATTTAATTCTCTTGCATAATTTAAAATATTACATGTTCCAACTACATTATCCAGAACAAACTCCATGGGATTTTGAATGCTTCTATCAACATGAGACCCCGCTGCAAGATGAAGTATAATATTAATATTCCCTAAATTAGACTTAATCCAAGGGTTAATTTCAGATTTCAGATCATGAAAAATAATTTTCAATCTTTTTTTATGATCATTTGATAATGAATCTAGTATATAATCTAATCTATTTAGGTTACCACTATAATCAAGTCTATCTAGACTAACTATCTCCCAATCTGTATTTTTTAATAAGTAGGATATTAGATGATGAGCAATAAAACCTGCACCTCCAGTAATCAAGACTTTTTTCATTCTCCAAAAATATCAATTAATTTATTTAATAACGTTTCCCTATCAAACTCTTTTAAATAATAATTTCTTGCATTATTACCCATTTTAATGTACTGCTCATTATTCAAATTACTGAATTTTAATATATTCTTAGCTAATTGTATATGGTCATTAGAGTTTGACACAAATCCGGATTTTGATTCTTTAATTATTCTATTACCTATTCCATCTAAACTTCCAATAATTGGTTTTCCAGAAGCAAGATATGATTGTAGCTTTCCTGGAATTGTTAAAGAAAAAATATAACTTTTTCTTAGTGTTACTAATAATGCATCACAATTTGAAAAAAAATGTGGCATTTTATCCAGTGGGTGTGGACCTAAAAAATTGAAGAAATCTTGTAACTTATTTTTATTTATTTCATTTTTGATTCTCAATCTATCACGTCCATCTCCAACAATTATGAATTGAAAATCTAATTTCTTCTTAGAAAGAATCTTGGCTGATTTAACAAGGACTTCAAGATTTTGAGCATATCCAATATTCCCAGCAAATAACAGTTTGAGTTTTCTGTTAGCAGATATTTTTTTATTATCAACTCGGAGGTAAAGATCTTCTGCATATGAAGGGTAGTAAATAATTTTATCTTTTAATACTCCTTGTTTATTTATATACTCAATAAAGTATGGTGATTGAACTAGTACCTTATTATAAGATTTATAAATTATTTTAGTCATTAAATTAATTAACCAAATAATAATTTTATTATTTATTCCTCCCGCATCTTTAACAGATTCAGGCCATAGATCATGTACCCAAATATATGATTTACTTCTACTTATAGCTGAAGCAGCCATTCCGATAAACCCAACAGTTATTGGAGATGGAGCATAAACAAAGACTCTATCAAATTTATCTTTTACAGTAGCTAACCTTAGTAAACCAAAAAAAACGAAGGAGACATAGTTTATAAATAGACTTAACTTATTAGAATCTCCTCTTGGTACTATATAAGATCGGTAAACTTTAATATCATTGATAATTTCAAAATTTTTAGTAAAAAAAGAATATCCTTCAAAAAATTTTCCTCTTGGATAATTAGGCTTAGCTGTTAAAACAGTTACATCAATGCCTTTATCTTTAAGACCATTGCACAGATCATTTATTCTAAAATTCTCAGGGTAAAAATACTGTGATATAACAAGTACCTTCAAATAAATTAATTTTGTACAGACTTCTTAATGGAATCTTTCTTCCAAGTATTTGAGTTGATATAGTCAATGTAGCTAAAAATAATTTTTACCACCTTAACTGAAACATTATCTATATCATAGTCAAATACCGTATTAGGTATATAGCCACTTTTGAAGCTTTCAAGTGTAATATTTATAGACTCAATAATTCTATTTTTTTGAAGTCCAGACATAATAACAGTACCCTCATCCATCGCCTCAGGTCTTTCATGAGCTTTTCGAATCATTATAGCTGGGAATTTTAAAATAGATGACTCCTCAGAAATAGTTCCACTATCTGAGATAACACATATTGATTTTTTTTGAAGATTTATATAATCAAAAAACCCGACTGGTTTAATAAACTTAATTTTTTTATTAATATTAAGTTTATTTTCAATATCCTTTAATCTATTTCTTGTCCTTGGATGTGTAGAAATAATTATTTGTTTATCATATATTTTTACAACCTCGTTAAGGGATTCGATAAATGAAATTAAATTATCATAATAGTCAACATTCTCCTCTCTATGGATTGAAACTAGAAAGAATTGCTTTGATTTAAGTTTCAAATTTTTTAGTATCTCACTGGAGTTAATTTTATCTGAGTAAAAATTTAAAATTTCTTTCATGCATGATCCTATTTTAAAAATTTTACTAGGATCAAGCCCCTCTCTAATTAAATATTTTCTTGCATGGTCTGTTAATGGTAGGTTAATATCACTAAGATGATCTACTATTTTACGATTTATTTCTTCTGGAACTCTTTCATCAAAACACCTATTACCAGCTTCCATATGGAAAATTGGAATCTGCCGTCTTTTAGCGGAAATAACAGATAAACATGAATTTGTATCACCATATAAAAGGACTGCATCTGGATTCTCTTCTTCTAATACTTTATCAGATTTAGCAATGATATTACCAATAGTTTCAGAAGTTGAACTTCCCACACAATCTAAAAAATAGTCTGGTTTTTTAATATCGAGATCTTTAAAAAATATTTCATTTAATTCATAATCAAAATTTTGACCTGTATGAACTAAAATATGATTTGAAAATTTTTCAAGTTGACTTATTACTCTAGAAAGTTTGATGATTTCAGGCCTAGTGCCTACTATTGTCATTATTTTAGTTTTTTTCATTTTTAATATATTGACTTAAATTTCAATGAATCTTCATAGAGTTCATCTATCAAATCTTCCCAAGATGGTTTTAAAATCCCTGTTTCATTTACAAATTTACTAGAAATTAGCACTTTATTAGAGTTTATTTGATTGGATTCTTTAATTGTAATGTTCAAATTGAATTTATTGTTGATTAAATTAGCCAATTTAAATTTTGTAATTGGCACTGAAGAAACATTATATAATCCCCTGAGGCTATTGAAATTTTTTAATATTATTTCTATAGTATTAGACATCCATATTGTTGAAACACCTGAATAAAATGATTGGTTATACCCTGATATTTCAGTATTTTTTGAACTTATAATCCATTCCAAAAACTCTGTTTTATTATATATTTCCCTACCAATCATTGAAGATCGGATTATTAGACTATTTGGATTAAGTTTCTCAGCTTTTGACTTAGATAACCCATAAATATCTGAAGCATCAGGCAGATCTTGTTCATTATAATTTCCCCTTTTTCCAGAAAAAACGCAGTCAGTACTGAAATGAATAAATTTTATATCATTATTATCACAATATTTTGATAATACTTTCGGTAGCTTAGAATTAATAAATTCAATTAGATTTTGATTTTGAATGCTTATTCTTCTAGTAGTTATACCTATACAATTAATAATTACATCAGGCTTAATGGAGTTTATATCACTAATAAAATTATCTGAGAGAAAATCAATTTGAAAAAATTTACTAGCATTAGGGAAAAAATTTTTTAAAGATTTACAATTTTTTCTTGAAGTACCAAAAACTTTATAATTATTGGAAAGGACCTGTGTAAGCTTATGTCCAACCATACCATCAGCTCCTAAAATTAAAATCTTAGTATTAGTGTTCAAAATTGATTTTAATTGTTTAAATCATCTTTTATTAATGGTAACTTTAACAGTACTTTAATTGTTTCCTCTAAATCTAAAAGTTTACTATTACTGGATGATATCTCATGACTTTTCTCGTAATTTACATTACCGGTGGTAAAGTAATTCTCATAATTTAAATCTCTCGTATCTGGTGAGATTTTATAAAAGCTTCCCATATCAGATGTGAAGATCATTTCTTCGTTAGTAATCAAAGTCTCAAATAACTTTTCACCATGTCTCACACCGATAGTTTTAATTTTTGAATTAGAATTATATATTTTAATTAACGCTTGAGCTAGGGTTTCAATTTTTACAGCAGGTGATTTTTGAACTAAAATATCGCCTTGACCTCCATTAATAAATGCATATTTTACAAGATCAACTGCGTTATCCAGACTCATTATAAATCTTGTCATATTTGAGTTTGTTATTGTCAAGTCTTTATTGTTTTTTATTTGATCAATAAAAAGAGGAATAACAGAGCCCCGAGAGCCCATTACATTTCCATATCTAGTTCCACAGAATATTGTTGAATTATTATCAAAATTTCTAGATTTTGCAACCATAACTCTTTCCATTAATGCTTTTGTCATACCCATTACATTGACTGGATAAGCAGCTTTATCGGTACTTAAAACAACAACCTTTTTAACTCCAGAGGAAGAAGCTGCATCTAACACATTACTTGTACCTAAAATATTAGTTTTAACAGCTTGTATGGGGAAAAACTCACAGGATGGTACTTGCTTCAAGGCTGCTGCGTGAAAAATATAATCAACACCTTCCACTGCCTCTTTTACAGAGTTGTAATCTCGAACATCACCAATGTAAAATTTAACTTTTGAACTATTGATTTTTTTTCTAAGATCTTCCTGCTTTTTTTCATCTCTACTAAAAACTCTAATTTGAGTATAATCAAACTCATTAATAGCTTTAAATAAAAAAGTTTGACCAAAGGAACCAGTTCCTCCAGTTATTAAAAGTTTTTTGAAATTCAGCTTTTTCATATCACCAAATTACAATATTAAATATAATTTTTAGTTCTAAGTGTACTTATTGTTTTCATATATGTAATAAGGAAAAGAACTAGATTAGATATAAGGAGTGCATATATAGCTCCTTTTATAGAATAAAAATAAATTAACGGTATAGATATTATAACAGTTAAAATAGGAACTAAAATATTGATAAGTAACATTTTCTTAGGACTTAACATGGAGTAGATAAAGTATGCGCATATATTATGCAAGCTATAAAAGAATGAGGCAATAATTGATAGAACCATAAGATCTGATATATCAATAAATTTTTCTCCTAATATTAACAATACAATAGTCTTATCAAATAATGAAACAGCTGTAATTATTAAACACAACAAAACTAATGCAGCAGCAATAGATTTATTCAGAAAACTATGTAAATTAAAATCTGAATATCCAGTAATTTTAATTTTTTGATTTATTATTGGTAAAATAAATGCTAAAAAAGTTGATCCAATTAAAATAATGGGTGTATACGTAATTTGATATAATCCATTAAATAATCCAAGATTCTCATTGGTATCTAAAATCTCAATAATCCACTTGCTCGAATTGTTTTGCACCCAGATAAAAACCCCCCATATATAAAAAAACCTGGAAAAATGTAGAACCTTTTTTATCCAATATTTATTTCTTAGGGTATGCCTAAATATTGAGAAATATTTTAAAAATTTAAAATTATATATAAAAACTAAAAAAGAAGATAAAACAAGTATAATAAAGATATCCTCTATTCTATTTATACCAATAATTACGATTAGTATAATTTTTAGTGCTATGTCTAAAAGTCTTATTTTTAGGGTTTCTTGATGATTTCTTAATGCTTTATAGTTCATAATAATTAATTCTATAAAGCTTGAAATCAAAGTATAAAATAAGATAAGTAATAATATAAATAACCATTCTGATTTACTGGTGAATATAGCAATGAGGCAAACTAAAAGAAATATCAAAATAGTTATAGAGGATAAGTAAAGCCATACTCTAAATGATGAGACATAAAAGTTAAACTTTTGATTAAAAGAAATACTAATCGGCAGGAACCTGAAGAAACCATTACTAAAGGGCACGAAAAGAAATTGATTAAAGAAAGTTTGAACAGTTAAAGCCAATCCGTAAATACCAAAGTCTCCAATACTGAGAGCACTACTAACTATTACCAATATGATTATTTTTTCAGCTACCTGAATAATATTAGTAGAAACAACAAAGAATGATTCTCTACCATAACTATTTATTTGTTTTAATATACTTTTTATCAAATTTTAAGTTATAATTTATAATAGTTTACACTTGTATCTTTGAAAAGTTGTTTTGATAAAATATTCCTCCCGTCGTATAGATCAATAGCTCCATTTGATTCTACTATAGAATTCCAATCGATTTCAGTAAATTCATCCCATTCAGTAACAATTGCTATAGTATTAGAATTATTACAAGCATCATTAGCATTATCAAATACACCTATTAGTTTCAGCTTATCTTTGATTTGATCCTCATCAAATTTTTGATAAGAAAACAAATATTCTAAATCATTTATTATTTGATCTTTTTTTACTAACGGATCATAGATTTTTATGGGAATTTTGGCATTTAATAAATTATTGGCAATATAGATTGCGGCGGATTCTCTTGAATCATTTGTGTTTTTTTTAAATGCCCAACCTAGAATAGTAACATTGTTTGGTTTAGACTGAGAATTATATGAATTAATAAGTTTTCTTGAAAAATTATTTTTTTGAAAATCATTAATTTTAATTACTCCATGCCAATATCTAGCTGCCTCTTCAAGATTATAAAGTTCACAAATATATACAAGGTTTAAAATATCTTTCTGAAAACAGCTTCCACCAAATCCAACTGATGCTTTTAAAAACCTTGGTCCGATTCTAATATCTGCACCGACTACTTCTGAAATTTCATCAATATCAGCTCCGGTTTTTTCACACAACTCAGTTAAACTGTTTATAGATGAAATACGTTGTGCTAACATTGCGTTGGACACCAATTTTGACAGTTCTGATGACCAAATATTAGTCTTTATTATTTTTTCTTTAGGAATCCAGTTTTCATAAATTGAAGATAAAACCTGGACTGCTTTTCTGCCCGAAATTGTTTCTTCTCCTCCAATTAAAACTCGATCAGATTTAAATAGATCATTAATAGCAGTTCCCTCTGCCAAAAATTCAGGATTAGAGACTATTTCAAAATCTAAATTAGAGGAGTTTAGAGAGATTACCTCTTTTAGTTTTTCTGCGGTTTTAACTGGTAAGGTTGATTTTTCAACTATAATTTTTTTTCCTTTTGCAACCCTTGAAATTCTTTCAGCAGATTTAATAATATATTTCAAATCAGCAGCTTTACCTTTACCTGGTCCTTCTTGAATTGTTGGAGTGTTCACTGCTAAAAATATAATTTCAGCGTCTTTTATTGCTGTATCTATATTATTTGAAAAAAAAAGGTTTTTATTTCTAGTTGTTTTTATTATTTCTGCAAGACCTGGTTCGTTAACTGGTAGCTTAGATAAATCATCACTATTCCAAAGACTTATTTTATCTTTATTAATATCCACAACATTTACTTCAATATTTGGGCATTTTAATGCAATCACCGCCATCGTGGGTCCACCAACATAGCCAGCTCCAATACAACATATATTCTTTATTTTCATTATTTATTTATTAATTAACCAAGAAGAGGACTGAATCTTTTTTCCAAGTCCGTCAATTAATTTAATATTTAGTTTTTTACAAATATCAGCCTCTGGTATATTTTCATTATTTTGATCACCACCGTTAGCAAAAATTAATTTATAACTATTACTATACTTTTCATGAACATAACCAAGTGTCCTTCTTACTGTTCTATCTCTATCAATTGAGATAATTGCATGATCAACTATTTTTAATTCATTAATTATTAAAAGCCTCTCATCCTCTTTCATAAATTCTTTAGATCCTTTTAGCTTTCTTTGATAATCATTATTTACAATAACATATAACTTTTCAGCTTTTTTCTTTGCAAGTCTAAAATATTCTAAATGGCCTTTATGCAGTGGATTAAAATATCCGGACACAATTACAACTTTTTTCTTCATTTTATCTTCCATAATCGTCTTGAATTCTAACAATGTCTGATTCCTCAAATGAATCTCCTGTTTGAACCTCAATAAAAATTAAATCATCTTTTTTATCATTATAAACTCTGTGTTTAGATAATTTAGGTATTATGATTGTATCTCCATATTCCAATCTTGTATCTTTATCATTTATTGTAACAATCCCAGATCCCTTTACCACTACCCATGTCTCTGACCTTAAGTTATGGTATTGGTAACTCAGTCTTTCACCAGGCTTAACATATATTTTTTTTAGCTTATAGTTATTTTCATCATGGATTACATAGTATGCCCCCCAAGGTCTATCTGATTTATTTATAAATTTCATTTACATGTTTATAATAATTACAAATTTAATTTTTTTAATTTAGTTATATATGGGAGAGTATTTACCAATAATCTTAATTTGCATAGTTACATCCTTCTTCAGTAATATTTTATTTCAAAAAATATTTATTCAAAATAATTTAACTGATGAGGTTACAGAAAGATCTTCTCATAAAGTAATTGCTACCAGATCAGGTGGAATTTCGTTATTTATGGTCATTTTTACATTTTCTTGTTTTTTTTATTTTTCTGGTTCGGAGGTATTTGACTTTTCCTATCTAGTTCCACTTAGTTTATTGATGCTTGTAGGACTCTACGATGATATATATAGAATAGACTTTAAACTTAAATTCATTTTCCAGATAATAGCAGCTAAAATTATTATTGATAATGGA
>MDSZ01240509.1_pt1 | contig 12050 bp, 11 predicted proteins | sample 811201 | NCBI WGS metagenome assembly MDSZ01 (sample SAMN05326647, study PRJNA326480) | marine metagenome | isolation source: seawater | place: Indian Ocean: North | collected 2010
AAATGCCACATTTGACATAGTTAGTGTGATGGCTATTCCTAAAAGTCCAAGTTTAACCATTTTTATCATTACACTCCCCCCCTTTTTTTAAATTTATTTTAATACAGAGACTTGAATTCACGTCCAATCCGCGCCCAACCACTCCATTTTCTTAGGTATTCGGGCAAGGTTAGCTCTCCATTTTCATCCGTATCGAACGCATTAAATATTTCCTTTTTAATATTTTTCGAAACAATGTTTCTGTAATCTATAAATTCTGATTTTGATACTCTCCTATCCTTATTGTTATCCATTGCAAAAAATATCTTACGTGCTTCATCAGTAATAATTCTTTGCCATGCATATTCATCCGCCGACATCTGACCATCCTGATTCGTATCAGCAGCCCTAAAAAACCCAACAAGTCCCCTTGGATTTCCCCTGAAATGCTTATTTTTTGAATACTCTTCTAAACTCAAATGCCCATTCTTATCGATATCAAGTCTATTCACAATTTTACGAAAACCCAAAATATCTTTATTGGTAAAACCTTTCTCTAGCTTAATTTTCATAAAGGTCATTATCTGGTAGGGGGTTAAGGATTTAGCTTGTATCTGGGTTGGACAAAGTCCAAACATAAGAACCAACAACAAATAAAAGATTGTTAACCCCCTAGCCATTAATTATTTTTTACCCCCGTGTATTCGTAGGTTTCAGGGTCAATAAGTTGATGCCAATCTTCTACCCCACCTACATTGGGTTGAAACTTATTTAATAAATCCCCTCCTTGCTCAAACATCCAATAATAACCGCCTCTTGGATAATCTTCAATTTGCCAAGCGTTGTTATCCAGATCAGAAAACGTAAAACCATATGTTCCATGACTACCACTTGTTTTATGTATGACGTCAAAGCCAAATTTCTCTTGATTATCAACTATAATCTGGCGCGCAATATCGACGTTCTCAGGGCCGGCCACATCAAATCCAATATGATTATGCATTTTGTGCTCTCGTAGTTCACTATCAGTCTCAATAAAATCAATTACAGCAACACTGTTTAGACGTCCAAGCATTCGTTTTGAGGTAAGACGGATACAATCGAGTCCAAAAACTTCTTCATATAAAACCCTAGACTTCTCAATATCTATCACTTCACAAGTCATATGAGACATTAAAAGAGGCTTGAGAATAGACTTCCGATTTTCTAGATTTCTCTCTGAAAACGACGCAAGGGCGTGCCTGGTATCGCACTCGCCATCAAAGTAACGGGTGTAACCACCAATCTGATTTTCTAAAATTTCCCAATAATTACCATCCTGATCAAGTAACAAAAATGAGAGACCCTCGTCGCTTTCCGCTAAGTCTCCAACATTCTTAATATGGAAACTTTCCTGATGCAGCAACGAAAGCTCATGAGCCTCTTTAACTTCATCAGCTGTTGGAAAATCAAATCCAAAATGTGCATTTTTAAGCCACGGCCGGTTAGCCTTAGCAAGCCCCTTTTCCCCCAGCGTTACGCCAACAATAGCTGTATTACTCCCTAGTCGCGCTACCAATGTTCGAGGACTCGTCTTGACAACATCCAATCCTAAAAAGTCACGATAAAATCGAACCGATTGTTCAACATCTTTTAGTGTTGCATGTCCATGAGACAAGAATGGTAGGTCTATTAAAGGCTTCAATCTATCGTTCCTCTACAATCTTTATTACTTATCTAACCACATTTCATGAAGGCGACTCATCTTAAACACTGGCATTTTTGGGCCTTTTACATATTTCTTAGAAACAGAATAAAAGGTGTTATGATAGCGAAGGAGGAATGGCTGATGCTTTATGACCGTTCTAACATAATCACAAAATGCAGCCTTTCGTTTAGCTTGATTATCGAAGGGTGGATAAGTCCTTTCCAAAGCTTCATCAACTTCAGGGTGATGAAACTTGAAAAAATTTCCACCACTGTTTGAATGCAGGTTTTGGGCTTGGAAACCTGGATCGAGAGCTCCACCAATACCAAGGAAAAATGACTGAAAACCTCCTCTCAACAATGGTAAAACCCAGGAGGCACCCGGTGGTCGTGGATCTAGCTCTACATCAATACCGGCCCGCTTCCAGAAAGACTGATAAACCTGCGCGCCAGTAAGAAAAACTGGAAACGTCAATACTGCTAGCTTAAACTTTACGGGCTTTCCATAGGATTTGAGTAATTCTTTGGCCTTTGCTGGACTATACTCTGGATAATTTGTTTTGCCACCGCAGTACCATTTTGACTTTGGACCAAACCAGTCAGTAGCCAGAATACCCCCAACACCGCCCAAAGCCGCCTGCACCTCAACTTTACGGTCAACAGCATAAGCTAGAGCTTTCCGAACACGCACATCATCTAGGGGTGGTTTGGATGTGTCTAATGCAACAATCCCTGACCCTTGATCCACCTGACCAAAAACTTCGATACTCGGGTCTTTTTCTGCCTGTTTTGCTATTTTACCTGAGTTGGTAATATAAAGATCTATGTCACCAGACTTAAGTGCATTAAATCGTGCCTCTTCACGTGACACGAGGGGCATTACAATCTTATCCAGATATTGTTTTTCAGGGTAACGATAATTTGGATTCCGGACTAGGGTTAGTTTTACACCTTGTTCCCAATCGTCAAGCATATAGGGGCCTGTACCAACAGGTAGTTTAGTCACAAATGGCCCCATATTCTTTGCGTGTTCTGGAGCATTTACCCAGAAAAACTGGAATGGGCCCGTAAGTGCCGCCTTGAAGCCCGCATGTGGACGTGACATGCGAAACTCAACAGTATGACTATCAATTGCAACTACATCTTTAACTGGCCCGATCTGACCCTTAATAAAATTAACCATTGTTGCCTTCATGGCCCGCTTAAAATGATCTACAAAAGCGCGCGCAGTAAATGGTTCACCATTCGAGAATTTAACACCTTTCCTCAATGTCACCTTAAATAGCTTTTGATCCGATGAGATTTCAAGTGAAGTACCCAAAATCGGAATAATTTTCCCGTTCTTATCCAGACTAAATAAATCTTCGTAAATGGCGCGCTGCACATTTAATTTCGTTGGAAAAACTGTTGGGCTAGTTGCTGTGTCAAAACCATTAAAAGTTCTATTCATTGCAACTCGCAACGTGCCTCCTCTTTTTTCAGCCAATAATTCACTTATGAAACCAAAAAAAAATAAAAGACCAACAATTATTACTTTTGAACAAAAATACACTATTTCACCCCACAATTTTTTGTTTTCATAAAATTGAGATGAGCTAATTAAAGTGTATGCTACTTTCTACAATGTTATCAATGCCTAAGTAGCCCCTTACCCCTTTTATGAAGTTTGACTAACCAGCACTATTTTTCCACTTTCTTCTAAAGATAGAAAAATGATCTTAGATTTTTGACACAAATAAGATACATTTAATTCTAACAATAGGGGAGATAGAGGAATGGGTATAGTCAACAAAGGGCTGTCACTCTTGGGGATGCTTGTCATAATGTCCACCCCTTTAACAGCGATGGGGCAAGAGCCTGAACTTCCACCCTTAGCAAAAATGCGCGATGCTAATAATAATAATCGTATTGAAAGGGATGAAGCCGCTGGACCACTAGTTGGTAATTTTGACACCATGGATTGTGACAAGTCCGGCAATTTAGACGGAAAGGAAATTCTTGGCTTTTTCCAGGGTATTGACTGCCCTAAAAAGCCTGATTCTAATCGCCCTCCTGCAAAGCCAACCACTTCGCGACCGTCTAATGAACTACTTTTTAATCTCTACATACCGCGAACTATTTCAATGTTTACGACTATTATTAAACCATGGTCGGGGGCAATTGAATCATCAACCAAGGGCATAGTAAAAATAAAGTTTAGTGCATCATCCCTCGCACCAATTCCCCGCCAGCTTCGAATGGTGTCTTCGGGTGTCGCAGACGCAGGTATGGGTCTTCATCATTTTACTCCAAGAAAAACCGTCACGGCTCGCATCTCAGAACTGCCTTTTGCCGCTCGCTCATCCCGCGCTGTGTCAATCGCGGCGTGGAGAACTATCAAAGAGTTCGGAAAGGGATCGGAATATAAAGGCGTCAAACTTTTAGGCATTACAAGTCCGCCACCCACTCTTATCTTTAATTCAAAAAAAGTTATCAAAGCTGTGAGAGATTTTAGGTCTTTAAAAATGCTGGTTAGTGGCTCACTTGTAAAACCAGCAAAACTATTGGGCTCAGCTGTCGTAGGCATCCCACTGCCATTCGCATATGAACAGTTCTCTCGGGGAGTTGTGGACGGCACCATAAGTAATTACGGTGGTATTAAAGAATTTAGATTGGCTAAGTTTGTCAAATACGCGACGCCAATCCCTGGAGGTGTTGGAAACACTTCAATATTCATAGTGGTAAATAAAAAGAAATTTGATGGTTTTTCCAAGAATACACAAGATGCCATCATGCGAGTATCAGGAGAAAAATTTGGCAACTACGCTGCTGGTTGGGACAAAAATGAAAAAGCATCAATTAAATTATTGAAAAAGGCCGGCATTAAAGAAACACCATTATCGGCAGAGGTACTTGCCGATGTAAAAAAACGCTGGTCTGTAATTGAACCCAAATGGATTAAAGATGCTGGCAAACTGGGTATAGATGGCAGGCAAGTAATAAAATTTTACCGTAATGAGCTTGTCAAAATTGAGGGGGCTAAATAGTAGTATTGCAATACGTGAGGCCTCTTCACAAAGCAGTGAGTGCTACTGCAAGTATTTTATTATGCATTATGGTCATTCTCACTTCCATTGATGTAATTGGCCGTTATTTTTTCTTAACACCCCTTCTGGGTGCTCACGAAATGATTACTCTCGCTATGGGAATTATGATTTTTCTGGGCATACCCTTAGTTACCGCTTCTCGGGAACACTTAACCGTTGACCTAGCGAGCAGTTTACTCAACAAGAAGGGTAAACGCATCCAGCAAATTTTTGTTGATAGTATAAGTGCATTTACATTTTTGTTATTTTCTTGGCTACTTCTATATCACGGCTTTGGTCTATCTGAGGATTTAATGACCACCGAGGATCTAGAGATAGAACAAGCGCCTATCTCTTTTACAATGGCAGCGATGTGTTTTTTAACAATTTTCATTTTCCTCTATCAGGCGGCTTGTGGCAATGACGAGAAAGCATCCTCCTATAAAGGAAAAATGGGCTCCAAGCTTTAATTATGGAGGCGGGACTAATAGGACTGGCCTTGATGTTGGTGATGGCTTTCGCCGGTTTGCATCTAGGCACTGCCATGTTCCTAACCGGGTTTTTCGGATTTGCTTTTTTGCGTGGACTGGACGCATCAATTTCTCTTGCCGGAACCTTAATTTTTGATGCTTCGATGTCCTATGGATTTGCCTTATTACCACTTTTTCTTTTAATGGGTAACATTATTTATTTATCTAAACTCTCCGAAGATCTTTATGACACAGCGAACACCTGGTTAGGACATCGTTCCGGAGGTCTGGCGAAAGCCACTGTAGCAGCTTGTGGCGGATTCGCTGCTGTATGCGGCAGCTCTATAGTAACAACAACAACTATGGCTTCTGTCGCAATGCCCAGCATGAGGCGGTATAAATACGATGATCGTTTATCAACCGGTGCTATTGCAGCAGGGGGCACGCTGGGTATACTCATTCCACCAAGTGTACTCCTTGTATTTTATGGAATTCTTACAAACTCGGACATCGGTAAACTATTTATTGCAGGTATTTTCCCAGGTTTGATCTCTATACTTAGTTATTTTTTTGTCATAGATATAATCACTCGAGTAAAACCAGAACTTGGCCCTCGAGGTCACCGAATTCCAATAAAAGCTCGACTTCAGTCGTTAAAAAAAGTCTGGGGTGTATTAGCTTTATTCCTATTTGTATTAGGTGGAATCTATATTGGTTTTGTTACCCCAATTGAAGCTGGAGCTATTGGAGTACTTGGAGCACTAGTATTCGCTCTCGGCAGGGGGTTGATAACTTTTGCTAACCTAAAAGAGGCTCTGGCTAAATCAGTTCGCACATCTGCCATGTTATTTTTTATAATCTTTGGCGCCCAAGTATTTTCTGCGTTCATTAATGCGGCGGATTTACCGGGGCAAACACTTATTTGGATTAATAGCCTCGAACTCTCATCCATGGGCGTACTGGTCATCATTTTAATTTTTTATATTGTTATGGGCTGCGTTTTCAGCGCATTTGCCCTTGTTCTGCTAACGGTTCCCATCTTTTTTCCGCTTGTTTCTGGCCTTGGGCTAGAAAATTTATTTGAAACGACACCAGCCAATATAATTATCTGGTTTGGCATTGTAATTGTTGTCGTAGCAGAAATAGGTCAGATCACTCCTCCTATTGGCATGAATGTTTTTGTACTTAAATCTATGCTTCCGGATGTTTCTCTAAGCACAATATTTAAGGGTATCATCCCATTCTTTGCTGCAGACTTATTCAGATTGGCCATCATAGTATTCTTTCCTGCCACAGTTTTATTTCTTCCCGACAATATGGACCATATAGAGGATAATTTGGAATTATTCATAAATTGGGCAAAAAATATTTTGTAATAGAAATTTTTAAATTGTACGAAAGATCAAGTTACACAAGTTCATTAGCCAGAATACCAATATTTTCTATCTCTACTTCTATTCTATCTCCGGCTTTCATAAACACCTGAGGATCTCGACCAACCCCAACACCTGAAGGTGAACCAGTTGTGATAATATCTCCAGGATGAAAACGATACCATTTTGAGAAATAGGAGACAATTTCTGGGATCTTAAAAATCAAGTCATCCGTATTTGAATTTTGCATAACCTCACCATTCAATTTGGTTTGAAGTCTTAAATTATTTACGTCATCAATTTCATCTTTAGTCACAATTACTGGGCCACAAGGTGTAAAGCCAGGTAAGTTTTTTCCCATTATATTCCTTTCCCAACCATGAATTGGGCCAAAGGGGGGGTCTCCGGAATAAATATCTGGTATCCAATTTCTAGCAGATACATCATTAGCTATGGTATACCCAACAATATAGTCCATTGCTTCTTGCTCGTTTACATTGTGGCACATCTTGCCAAAAACGAATGACATCTCTCCCTCATAATCAATCATATCTGAACACTGTCTAGGCACTTCTATAGATCTGCCTGAGCCTAGAAGTGTATCTCTCGTTTTAATAAAAGCAGCAGGATGTTTGGGACGGGGTGTATTATCCATCTCCGCCAAATGCTGGCCATAATTCATACCTACTGATAAAATAAGCCAGGGGTCTGGCACAGGAGGCAGAAGGGAGATTTTATCGTCATCCAGTATACAGGAAGATAATTGCTCAATATTTTCCTCAGCCACATCACGAATTTTTTTTAATCTCTCAATACCATTGGAAAGTTCTAGCACCCCCCTAAGAGACCTAGGACGCCACTCATCTTCAAAGACTAAATCCGGTGCAGACCTTAAATCAAGCACTTGCCCAGTATCTAAGCAGATAGCTGGATGGCTTTCACCTTCCAACTCTATTGTTAAAAGTCGCACTCTACCTCCCAGTAAGCAGGAAAAACCTTTCCAAATCTATGTCTTTACCCCGGGTCGCTCAAACTTCTTATCCATATGTCCCTTGCCTACCTGATCACCCTGCTCAAATAGCCAAGTATAACCACCTTTTGGATTGGTCAAAATTTCCCAACAATTATCATCATAATCCCAAAAATAAAAACTGTAAGTCCCGTGCTGGAGTATAGGTTTGGTTATCTTGTGAAGACCCCATTTTTCAGCCTGTTCAACCACAACTTTGTGGGCCTCATCAACTTCTTCCTGGGTTTCTACATCAAAACCATTGTGGTAAAGAACTCCCATTACATCTTGGCGCTTCTTTTGCTCCACTACAGCATATGTATGTTCCCCACCTAATCTTATCAAAAGTGAAATGGGACTAGTCCTGATAACATCACAGCCAAGAAATTCTTCGAAAAATTTTCTCGAGCGCTCCAAATCCTTGGATTCCAACGTACCATGAGATAAAAAATTTAGCTTTAAAGCCGGCTCCGTTTTTACTTCCGCATCCATTAATCCCTCCCCCCTAAATTTATTATAACCTTCGATAAACAATAACCTTTGAATTCATTATTGAAAAGGGACAAACAAATTCTCAATCCTAGGGGTATAGATATTGCTTTATAAGAAGTGTTCCTTGTGTTTTGCTACCTTGATGAAAGTGAAAAGCATATTTGGCGAATTTCGTTGGTCTTTTCTACCTCCACTTATGGTGTATCTCGCTGCAGGCGTTGCCGCTTTAACGGGAATTGTCGGGACATTTTTTGTCAAAGAGTATTTGGGTTTATCGGCGATTTTTCTTGCTGGTCTTGGTTTTTGGGCTGGCCTACCCTGGGCACTAAAACTACCCCTCGGTCATTTGGTTGACCTGATCTGGCGATATAAAGCCTGGATGATAATTGCTGGAGCCGTCGTTCTAGCTGCAAGTAGCTTAATAATGTTAATGCTAGTTCTCGATCGTACTTTCATGGAATCTATTTTTCCAATCCCGGCATGGTTTATTATTGCAACAATTTCTGCCCCTGTAGGATACGTACTTCAAGATGTTGTCGCCGACGCTATGACAGTTGAAGCAGTACCAACCAAAGATGATATGGGACAACCTCTGGAGCCGGAAAGAGTAAAATCAATGCACATAACTATGCAAACTCTCGGCAGAATCGCCATTATTGGCGGCACCTTGCTCGTTGCTATAGTAAATATGGCTGTATTTGCTGGCGTGGATCAACTTGCAGAAAATGAAAAACTTGATGCCTATGCTAGGGTCTATGCTTATTCACTTGTTATACCCATAATTTCTGTAACAGGTGTTCTCTTGGCTTTTATTCAACAAAAAATAAAGCTGAGAACATTAACAGCAAATGGGGTGCCAACTGAAGAGGCAAAGCTGTCTATAGCCCCCAAGCAAGATAATATAAGTCCTAACTGGACTATTTTACTTGGATCCGCAGTGTTTGTTGTTTTTTCAGTTTCAGTAGGCGTGTCGGGAGTGCCTTTTTCTCAGGAAATTGTATTCTTTGGGTCCCTGGCAATAATACTATTTTTGCTGTATCGCCTGATGCAAGAATTAGATGTTAAAGCTCAAAAAATTCTTATTGGAACGGCGATAATGGTCTTCATTTTTAGAGCTATGCCGGGCCCTGGCGCGGGAGCTAGTTGGTTTGAAATAGACAAACTTGGCTTTGACCAACAGTTCTTCTCTCTTTTGTCTCTAATTGCCGCATGCTTAACAATCTTTGGGATAATCGTCTTGAGACCTCTAATGGCCAGTAGCAGTATGGCGCGGCTAATCATAATACTCTCAATAGCTGGAGGAATTTTATATTTACCCTCTATTGGTCTTTATTATGGAGTACATAACTGGACTTCAAGTCTGACTAGCGGAGTAGTCGACGCTCGCTTCATTGCAATCTTCAACACTGCCTTGGAGAGCCCACTAGGGCAGGTTTCCATGATACCAATATTGGCTTGGATAGCTAGATCAGCACCTAGCCACCTCAAGGCAACTTTTTTTGCTGTACTGGCTAGTTTTACTAATCTAGCACTATCTGCCAGTAATCTGGGCACAAAGTACCTAAACCAAATTTTTGTGATTAGTAGAGAAGTAAAAACAGAGACGGGAATGATTAAAGTTGCCGAAGATTATTCCTCACTGGGATTACTTTTAATTTCGGTAGCTTTATTAGTATTAATTATACCGATGATTTCTGTTTGGTTAACCCAAAAAAGTAAATTTAGTTCAAATATCTAATTTCTACTGTTTTATTGGAACCAGAGAGAATTTTGTATCAGCTGCTGGAATATATGCCTCCTCCAACCCTAACTCTTTTCTAACAATATTGGCTCCTCGTACTAGTGAAACCATTTTGTAAAAAGCGTGCATTCTACTCATAGACTGACGGCCAAAACCGCAGTCACTGGACAAGATCAACCTCTCGGGCTCTATATACTTTAGACATAATCGAATTAGATCAGCAACTTCATGTGGTCTTTCTATCTGTAAAGTGCGATGACTAATAAAACCGACAGCTACCTTTTTATCTTTTGAAATCATGGACCCATAAAGTGGGAAGTCCAAACCTCCGTTACTGGCACCTTCTAGTGTTAAAACATCAATATCCAGCTGATCCAGAAAGGGCAATGCATCTTTGTATGAAACATCCATAGGAAACATTTTTTGGGCGCCGGGACTACCCCAACAGGTGTGTGCCCAAACTTCACATTTGTCACGAAGGCCTGCAACCTCACAATTAAATGCCTCCACATATTTTTCTGGGGTTATCTCCTGATTGCTGCCCTGTAAGGATTGATGTATAGCGGGTTCTTCTATTTGAACTATTGGTGCCCCGGCATCAGCAAGAGTATGATACTCTTCATTAAGTGACTTGGATAAAGCCATCAATAGTTCAAATCTTGAATCATAATATTCATTAATGCACATATGGGCCAATACTTGAGCAGAAATTGAGCCTACCTTTAGTGGCTTGGCAGACATAGATGCTGCTGCTTTCCATGCTCTATCCAGCTGCATACTAGAAGCACCAATCTCATGTTTTATTTTTGGTGTAAGACGAGTTTCGATTACCTCCCAAACAAAATCACCCGGACCTGTATTATCCATAGCGGCGTAGGGTTGCACTTCGACATCTGCCGCTCCGACGCCTAAAATACGCTCTAGAGCATAACTTACCCAACTTTTCCCAGCCACATCATCATCAAGCCTTGTATCTCCGTCTACAAATATATCTATTCCCGCCTTATTTTGAGCACTTATGTGACAGGAAAGACAATCCATATGCTGTTCGCGGTAAGCACGTCGCGAGAGACCCTCGGATAGTGTTTTACCTCGCAGGTTTTCTGTATACCAAGTGGGGCGCGGAAGCGCACCGGTCGTAGTTGTCAATAAGGAACCAGCTTTAGTGGCGGTAAACATCACAAAAACCTTTTCTAAGTAAATTCATGTTAAGTTATGAAGAATCTATTTCTTGTATTCTATTTCGAGAGCTATAAGATCTGCCTCTCCTACCACTGTTACGTTATGCTCAAAGCCACCTTCTACATCATAAAAGGTTGCCTTACCTTCGCTTGATTCTATGGAACCAGTTTTACCATTACCAAGCTCTACATTTACCTCACAGGATTGAAAGTGATATCCCACATAATTATACTCGTGACGGTGCCACCCAGACTGTTGACCAGGTTTTATGCGATGAAAAGTTATTCTGGTCGTCTCGTTATCAAGTAAAACCTCAGGAACACTCAGGCTACCGTCCGATTCTGCGTCCTCATTTAATGTCTCTAGTTGCTTGGACATGCCCCCCCCTTTTTTTTCCAAGTTTCTATTGATCTTGTACTAATTATAATTAATTTACAAAAAATATGGTCATTTGTTAACCGGTTAAAACATCTTCACCTACCATCCATCTAGCATATGGTGGAGATTCTTCCCAATAACGTGGTTCCCAGCTGTCATCCAAGCGATCCATATCCGCAAAGTACTCAATATCACCCCCGCAAGGATTCTTAAAATACCAGAAACAATTAGAACCCAAAGAATGCCTGCCCGGTCCGGATACACTTTCCGCACCTCTTTCTAACATATACTGTCCACCAGTCATAATTTCATCAAATGAATTAACTTCAAAAGCTACATGATTAAAATACTGTTTAGTACCCTGTCTATGAAACAGGAAAATTGAATGGTGAAAATTAGAACCCTCAGCTCTCATGAAGGTTCCACCGTCTTTTGATCTATCCGAAAGCCTGAAGTTAAGTCGTTTTATATAAAACTCTGCAGCCTCCCAGTTGCCATCTGATCTAATGCTGTAAACCACATGACCTATTCTTATGGGCGTGGCCCTCTCCTGGGGCCAGATGGTCTCATTCCAACGAGCAATGTCTTCATGAAAATTCAATTTATTCTTATGTACTTTTGCTTCAGAAAAATTAGAAACTTTAAAGCCAATATAATTGCCGCTATCGTCTTGGC
>MDSZ01042550.1_pt1 | contig 12049 bp, 6 predicted proteins | sample 811201 | NCBI WGS metagenome assembly MDSZ01 (sample SAMN05326647, study PRJNA326480) | marine metagenome | isolation source: seawater | place: Indian Ocean: North | collected 2010
ATCTTAGGCACCTCTTGCTCGGCCATTTTCTGAGCCGCTTCCATCGCAGCTTTTACATCCTGATCACTCGCCGGCTGCTGATTATAATCGAGCTCATCCAACTCAACTTTTGCGTTGTCCACGGTATCTTCTGCTATATCACGCAATTCATTCTGCATAACAGGATTGTCTTTAAGCTTCTGCTCAAGTGCCTTGATCTGGTCAGCAGGAGACATATTTGCGAGCTCTAACACCTCCTCGAGTGCCGCAAATTCTGCATCCAATCTTTCCTTAATACCCAACTCTGCTTCTTTTTCACGCAGGCCTGCTCGAGTCTTTTCACCCTCACCATTTTCCAGATTCTCATAATGTTCGGCCAACTGATCTAAAACTTGCGTTAGATCGTTCTGATTTCGAGCTGCTAATTCGAGTGAAGCATGCTGTTCTTTGGAAGCTATGTCAGAAACTGATTCTTCTAACGCATTTTTTGCATCTAGAGGGGGCTTATCTAGCATGGCCACTGCATCATCTGCATCCCGAGCTCTTTCACGGCCCTCCTCTTGTTTCATGTCCTGAGCATTTCCATCCCGACGCAATACCTCTTTCATCTGTTCAATTTTCTGATTGAGCTTTTCTTGCCGGCTCAATAGCTCCTTAGCCTTATCCGTTTCCGGCATATCATGCTTAGCGACCGACTCAGCAATCTCATTTGTTTCCGCTTCTAGTCTCTTTGAAACTTCAGCTAGATTCCCCAGCCGCTCAGAAATTTTCGGTGCGGCGATATGCAAAGCTTTGCGAGCCTTAGATTGATCCTTTACGCTCAGTTCACGAGTTTGCTTGAGATTTCCACGCAATTTTTCCAAAGAACCTGAAACTGGAATCAATGTACGTGGCGGCTCAGCCCTGGCAGACGCCACCAGGGCAAAGAGCCCAATTACAACAGAGATATGAAAAAAAACTCGATTCAACTTTAGCTATTATTCTGAAGTTTTACTTTCGGTGGGTTCGCCAAAAAATCCAGCCTTGGCCTGCCGCAGTTCCATCTCTTGGCTCACATCTTTTACAGCAGCTCCCCTAACAAGGTCGCCCAATTCCCCCTCTCCCGCAAGGCCTGCTTCACGTAGTTTTTTAGGTGAGGTTTTTAACTTTGCAGCCAACCATAACCAATCACGTGGGCGAAGAGAGTTAGCATCGGTAGACTTTTGCTCCCACCGTTCCCGATTGGCTAGACTTTTTGCCGATTCTTCCAATAAGGCCAAATCGTGAGCAACTTCAAGAATAGTAAGGGCATCTGCAATTCCTTTAATTTGACTTTTAACTTCCTCCTGATTCCGCCCTGCCTCAACCCCTTCGCGCACCGATTCAATCGCCGCTGCCGCCTGCGCAACATCACTTACAAAAATAGCACTACTGACTTTGCCAGATTCCTCCATACGTGCACGCCCACGAAGACCTTTTTGAGCCACGATCCATTCTAAATCCAGCAGCTCGCCGGTCACGGCCAGCTTTGCTCTTGAGGAAAGGACATTTTCCCCAGCATCAATTGCTTTGGCTAGATTCTTTTCAGCCTCTTCATTCGCTTCCAGTGCATTTATGAGTCGCCGTACTATATCAGCCGTACTACTGACAGAATTCTCCAGCTTTTCGTGAGCTCGAGCAGCATCTTCGGCTAATTCGCGGGCCAAGGGCCGCAAAATATCGCGGGCTTCTGCAATCGTCTTACTCCATCTTAGCCCCAAGGTAAGAAGGGTGCTGTCAGGCTTTTCACCTTTGGTGTGCTTTGCGGTTAGCGTTTCATGAACCTTTTTTAGATCATCATGCAACGAATGAAGCACTTTACTCCGATCATCGTCCAGTCGACTCGCTAGAGCTTTCAATACATCTTGAGCTGTAGCCAGCTCTTTACACGCACTGGCCTGACGACGTAACAGCCTAGCCCAAACCCCATCATCTGTATTCTTATCCCTTCCGGCAACTCGATGCATCTGCTCTGCCGCTCGATGAATATAATCAAGCAAGTCGATGGCGACTGCAGACTCATCGGCCGCAAGCCAAATTCTAGCAGTATCTTTCAGGCCATTGTTAGCCATATGAACGCTCTTCAATGTATCTGGAAGGAGCTCAAAATGAGCCTTTACCCGCGGGTCTACCACAATCCCTTCAAGGGGCATCAGGTGCATTTGAATGCGCGGAAACCAATCTGACTCTAAACGTCCGCCCAAGCGCCCAATCAAGCCAAGCCCAGCTATTTCCCGACCAGACCGAGCCTTGCGAATCACTGCTGGCATCCCTCCCACTACTTGTCTCCAGGAGGATTTAGCCTCACCCAACTTTTCAAGTGCCTCCATTGCTTTGGTCTGCCGCGCTGCGTCCTGGCCTGGCAAGAGAAGGGCTTCGGGTTTATTGGGCAAAACGTCGCAAAATTCCAATGACTTTGTCACAGCCTCGTTTAAACGCTCTAACCAAAGCCTGTAATCATTCAACTGCCCAATTCGCTCAACCTCAAACAAAGCGGAATCCACCTTTACACGGACCGGCCGTGACTCGGTTCGATTTCCCTTTCGATCAACCACAGCAATTTTAGTGAGCACTGTATCACCAACTTTTACACTACGCCTGAGCAAATCCCAATCCAACTTTACCACAGAGTTTGTAATCAAAGGTTGATGAAATTGGTTTGTATAAACGGGTATCCAATCAGCCTTATCAGCCTTAAATAGCTGCTCCCATCTAGCTAACCCAATATCATCTTTAACTTTCCCAACAATAGAAACAAAATCCTCTGGCCTAGCAGTAACTTCAGCCCCCGGCTGTTCTAAATCCACAGTAGGAAACAAGTCAGGTTCTGCATCAATGGAATATTCCACTGGAGATTTGTTACCCAACTTTTCAGCTGTCATAAGATTTATCTTGAAAACACCACTTTCCTGCAGGGGCAAATCTAAAACCCATTCTTTTAGGCCTACACCCCTTACAAAATCTAGTTTATTGGTTGCCTTTTCACTGACCAGATTCATCGCTGCTGTTTCAACTTGCTGATTGAGATGTAAGGTCAGTTTAACTTTGGTTCCAATGAGCGCTGATATGTCCCCATTATTCTCCTCAACTATACGGGTCGGGCGTTCACTGTATTCAGGATAAATAAAAGTTTTCCCATATTTCACCACTCGAGGCCGCTGCCGACTGATTAATGTATACCGACGGCTTACTGCATCCCCTGCATAAACTCGATAGGTAATATCCTGTGACTCAACTGCTATCGAAGTCGTGTATTCATCGTTCGCATCGGGGTTATTGTCTGGAACAAATAAAGCTCTCTGAGCGCTTTCGCCCGAACGTTCAACCAGCAAATAGGGAGGTTCCATGATCTTCGGCCCTTGTACTCGAATACGGATTTGGATCTCATCATACTCTGGAACAGCCCCGTTTCCTTCTTGGGGAGATAAAACTAAAATTTGGTTTCGAGAAACCCGGTCAATATTGGCAAGAGGCATTAACGCACGCAGTAACAAAGTGCGACCCGATTCGGAAGCCGCTAAAACGCCGGTAAATAAAATTAAAACTAAAGCGAAACCCAACCAAACTTGCAGCAATTTAATCGGCAAGACCTTATCTATTATTATGAGCCTCAAGTCTTCAATCACTGTTAGTTGTGACTGTGCACGAAAGTCATCGGACTCATGCTCACGTTCTTCCTCGGCAAGCTCCACCGCCGATAGCAATTTAGATTTAAGGCTTGGCTCCTCTCTTTCAATCATCGCAGCCAATTCACGATAATCAATCACTCTTAAAAGTGGCCGGACACACAAAATCCAGATGATAAGAATCGAAAACAGATACACAACACTGCTCAGCACATACCGAGTGCGATCCTCCATTACTACTAGGTAATCAATTACCGAATGGACCAGTAATCCACCCAACAACGCCAACAACACGCAGCACAGACCACGCACAAGCACCAACAGGCGAAAACGCGAGCGAAACTCCAATAGTTTGGAACGAATAACTGGATCGAGCTTTGACTCCATTAAGTTTGAACTGCCTACACAAAAGAACTTACAACGAAATTAAGTTTTTGGAAAGGAATGACCTTTCTTGTCCCGGTATAATAGACAGCGAGCGCTATACCGGTATAATATTACAACCGTGCAAAGCATACCCGAAAGCTGTGGAGTAATGTTTCTTAAGGGAACAACATTGTTTCCGAATACACAATTACCTCTACACATTTTTGAGGAGCGCTACTGCCATATGCTAACTAAAGCACTCGAATGTAGCCGCATGTTCGCCATCGCAATGTCACCTCCACAGGAAACCCCCGACAATCCTATGCCGATAGTTGGGCTAGGAATGATAACCACTTGCGTTCAACAAAAAAACGGAACCGCCAATCTGATGCTCACTGGCATCCAACGAGTTCGCCTCCTCAACGTAATACATGAAACTCCATTTCAGTCGCACTCCATTGAACCTGTGGATTCAATTAATGACACCGCAGAGCCAGAAGAAGTTATAATTCGGGAACTATTAGATATTTGTGAATCACGAATCCCCAAAGCTGAATATCAAGTTCTGGAAATGCTCAGAAAGTTAAAAGTCTTGGATCAATTAACCAACCAAATTTGCGCGCTCTTTATCACATCAGCTAATGCAAGACATGAGCTGATGCAGACTTTAAGTTTGCGAGCTCGCACAGATAAGCTCAAAAGATTTTTAACCCCCCCAGCTTAGTTCAGCTAACTAAACTAATCCCTTTACCCTTCGTATTACCCACTCAGCAGTGAGCATTAAAATAATCGGAACAAACCACCAATAACTCTGCCAAAGTTGGGTTTCACGAATTTTCTCGCGCCGATCAGAAGCCGGACCTAACACATCTAAAAGACGTTTCATATCTTCTTCACGGTAATATTCACCTCCCGTTTCCTTTGCTATTTGGCGCAGCAAAAGTTCATCACAACTGAGTCGCCCAAGCTCCCCAAAGGGATTGGAGGATACCGTAAATGCTGTACTAGCCTTAATTGCCCCTTCAGGCACACCTGCTATGCGCACACGCACTTCGTGATCACCGGGCTCTAATGGAGCAGTTTCACCCCAGAAAGAAAAAGATTCTGGATCATTTTCCAGGGGCAAAACTTCAAAGACACGGCCTTCTCTCATTATCAACGCTTCAACTTTTAGGTTTGGTTGTCTGAACAAAGCCGGATCCATAACACGGACTCTTATTCGTGCCGTCTCACCCACTTCATAACTGGTAGGGCCCGAATCCAGCATTATATAACGATCTTGAACACTGAACGGAGGCTCCATGATACCCTTAGCCAATTGATTCCAATACTGCTGATGATGCATATCCCCAACATTTAACCGCCAACGCCATGATTCATCAAAAGCGGAATAAAGAACACGACCTGCCCCAGGGCGTCCACGAACAAGCCCTGGCAATTCATCCTCCCCGACTTTCACATTCAGCAATGTTTCTGATGCGGGAAGTGCTTCGGTTACAGCCACCCATCGTGGTCCTGGTAATTCATTCCATATTCTGAGATTGGCCGCAGGATCGTCATCAAGTTTAAGGGAGTCGCTAGCTCCACGTCCTTTTGGAAAACTAAGACTTGCATTCAAACTACGCAATTCAGTCAGGCCTGCAGCAGCGTGTTTAACCGGCAATATACTTTCAATCGGCGTACCCCGAAAACTACCATAACTCTCCATGCGGCCATCTACAAAGATCATCCCGCCACCGTTAAAACGTACAAATTGGTTAAGCCACAAAAGTTCGTTAGCTCCAAATGCCGCCGCTGAAACATCTCCAATAATAACTAGTTGATACTGAAACAAAAGATCACGCGTAGAGGGAAACCGCCCAAGCCCGTTACCTCGTGTACCAAGATCAAGTCTGCCTCCAGCCAACCGACCGAGAACAGTATTAACTTCCCAACGATCATCTCGCTCAAGAAGGTTACGAAGATATCGAAACTCCCAGCGAGGCCGACCATCAATTAGCATTATCCTTGGTTTCTGAGTAACAACATTTACACGCAATATACCCACATTGTTGTTATCCTTGGATTCTCCCTCTATTGGAGGGATCACCACATCTAACTTGAGCGGTAAATTTACGTAGCGGACGTCCCGATTTTGTCGGGCCTGTGCAGCACTCACAACTTCCCTAATATCAAAAGTAAATGGAAGTTTTCGGCGTTTGCCGGCAGTGGCAAATTCACGCTCCCATACCACTCGACCTTCATGCTGAATACGCACTGTAAAAGGCTTATTCGGCTCCATTCCGTCATGTAAAATAATGTCTCCCGCCAGCTCCGCATCCTTATATACGGAACCAGGAGCCTCCACTTTCAACACAGCCAAATCCCGCGCTGCCTCAACTGACCCCAAACCTACAACATGCACAGCAACACCACGGTCCTTTAACTGGCTGGCCATTGCCATAGGAGAAGCTCCTTCCACATTGTGCTGACCATCAGTAAAGAGCACTACAAAGAGTTTCTCAGCAGGATCTTCTGAAACTGCTCCCTCGATGAGCCCCGTACTCAAGTCAGTTATCATGTTGGTCGCACTCACTGGAAGAGTAATCGGAGGCGCATTTGGATCCACTTGACCCTCAACATCTTGATTCTCCCCTGCAGGCCCCTCGTTTCCGATATAATCTGGAGTCCATAATAGCTGAAAACGACGGGCCGTTAACGCCAGCAATTCGACATTATGTTCAGCAGATAGTTGACTCACAAGACCATCTGCCCCCCCAAGGAGTTGACTCTCTAACCGCTGCCAGCGCGGTGTACGATCGAAACGTTCTACCGCAGTACGAGTTTCGGGATTGAGTTTTTCCATGCCCTTGGGAAGCAGTATACGAATTTTTTTTTCCCATTGATCAATCTTAGGTTTGAGGGCAAGCAGTGCGGCCTTATCAGCCTTGTCGTTTTGTTCAGGGTCAGCCTTATGAAAAGGTTCAACAATCTCAGAATTAAAGAGGTCATGCTCTTTTTTGTCCCATCCTTCGATCTCTATATCTTTGAGAGATTCTGCAGCTTGTTGCGCCAATCCCTTTGCTTTTCCCACATGCTCTGGAAAGTTGGCCATAACATCACCCGCCATGGCCCCGAGAGCCTGCCTAAGTTGACCCAAATACACAATCGCATCAGCAGCATCCATCTCATTGTCAAGCCCCTTAACCCATCCCAACCGCTGCATGATCCGTAGTTTCCGAGATGTCACCATCTGCTCGTCCGTCGCCTTCATGCTAGCCGAGGCATCAACATACATTAGCACCCGAGCAGTCGTACCCACAGATGTTCGATACTGGATAATCGGCCCAGTCAACATCATTACCACCATCAACACTGCGCCGGCTCGTAACAGTGGCAATACCCAGAGCCCCGCAGCTGTACGACCAAGCAAATCCCCACGATAAATCCAGAAGGCTAAAACCATGGAAGCTAATGCAATAAGTAAAGCCACCCACCAACTCAAATCACCCGAAAAATAAAGACTCGAACTTTCAGTTGACTTAACAGCCAAAATGAAATTAGAGGCAACCATGTCCATAATTAACTTAACCTGATATTCGTTGGCGCGCCATTCGGCGCTCCAACCAAAGTTCGAAAAATAAAATAACGAACACTAGAGCAAAAAGAGGTTTCCAAATTTCCTGGCCGAAACGACGAGATCGGTCGAGTTTGCGGTATTGCTCAAGATCAGTCACTAAATCTGCTCCCATCGAATCCGCCATCACCCGACGTTCCTTCACTGTAAGTTGCTTCAAATCACTTTCGGTGCGCTCAGTATTCACGACAAAATGAATGACCTCCCCTTCTGGCCCTGTCATCTTGTACAAACCCGGAGCTGCCGTCTCATCAAAGGTTGCCACTCCACGCCCTGCGCGGGACTCAATCGGACGAGTATGCTCCTCTCCTCTGGGATCAAACACAACGACCTCACCGCCCGCAGCAGCAAGAGGAAAATGAGCGACCGCTTTCTGCCTAACCCCAAGATTTCTGGGAGGCATCACGGAAGAAGCCAAATAAGTGCAAAGCCTTTGAACGAAAGGCACAAAAACTTCCCGCATGGGTAAGGTAGTCCAAGCATCATCACATGTGGTTGCGCAAAAAATTATACGACCATTACCCCATTTTTTTTCTGTCAAAAAAGTATCACCCGTTTCAAACCGGGCTACCGAACGTACCAAATCATTATCTGGATCCTCTATGGTTTTATGCCATTTGTTAATTTCGATTGATGCCAAATCGCCATTGCGGGGATTACTGAAAATTTCTAAAGCTGGATGATCAAAACGTTTAACCACCACACGTGTAAAAGGCTCCGGGTCTTTCTGCTTATCTTCCACTTTTCCAATTCTTGTCGGCAGAAGGCCATATGGGAGCAGCTGCTCATTATACCACTCTGAATCAATTTTATCTCCTCCGAAAATTAAAAGCCCACCTCCGTCCTTAACATATGTTTGTAGATCGTCCAGCTGTCCTAATTTCAAATGAGCCACGTTAGCCATGAGAACTACTCTGGCTTCCCCAATGGACTTTGTGCTAAATTCTGCCGCTTTGACAACTCGCGTTTCCAGCAAGTCCTCCATGCCTCTTGCTCCTCCCGTACGAAACGGCTGTAATGCAATCTCTAAAAAATCTGTTTCTCCCTTCAAGGGTTCGTCATTAGGATCTCCATTGACAATCAAAATTGGAACTTTGTCCCACACAGGAATACTCGCACGATAAATATTGTCAGCCTTAAGGGTATCGGCTTCAGTTAACACCTCAATTACGTGAGAACCGGGAGCGTCAAAATGGTGACTAAACCGCACTTGACGGCGCCCCCCCGCCTCCAGCGGAATAATTTGTTGATCAATTTCTTTTCCATCAGCGCGAAAAATCACCCTTAAGGAATCGTGATTGCGTTCCCCATAATTTCTCAAAGATGCCTGTACTGATAGCTTTTGATTTACTCCTAAGAGCAATCGGGAAAAAGACAACGTCTCTACACAAACATTCTCTCGCCCCTCCGCTCCGACGTGAAAAAGTGTCAGATTAGGAGGAACCTTAAGTCCTTTAAGTTGTTTACATACCCGCGTACGCAGGGCAGCTTCTCCTTCTTCAGTAGGCCAACTGGTTCGCTGTAAATCGCTAACGATCACTATTTCCCGCTGTGGATGATTCATTGAAATCAAATACTCAGCTCCTTTTTCCAATGCCGAACTAACTTTAGCTTGGCCAAATCCAGCCGAGATTTCCGAGATTTCCCCAGCAACTGCCTCAGTGTTAAAAACCGGCACATCGTACAAAGGCAAATCTGGATCACTCATAAGAATAACATTCACATCGGACCCCCTCTTGAGCTCTTCAATAATCTTCACCGTACCGTCTTTCGCCTTATCGAAATTAGCCCCTCCGGCCGCCTGAAAATCCATAGAATAACTGTTGTCCAAAAGCACTAGTAACGATGCCTTCTTATCAGCCCAAAGAACTGTTGAACCCTTAAGGATAGGCCTAGCCATACACAGCGCTAACAATACCGGGATGGAACAACGCAACAGCATGAGCAGCCAATTTTCAAACCGAAGCCTCCTTTGCTGAGACTTAAGAGTAATCTCTATGAGATGCATAGCACCCCATTTAAGCTCCCGATGTCGGCTCTTGCTAATAAGATGAATAAGAATCGGTATCGCGGCAGCAGCAACCCCACCCACCAATGCAAGATTCATGAAGCTCATACCACTCCTTGTCTCATTCTTAGAAATCGAGCCAAACTGTCAGTCAATGGTTCGTGTGTGTACATTGGAACCAATTCAACCCGATGGCGTTGACACCCCAACTTCAGTGCTTCGGTAAACTTAGCAAAGTTATCGAGATATGCCGCCCGAAAACTAGCCGGATCCACCATTTGAAATTCGGCTGTTCGTTCTAAATTCTCAAACCTTGTCCACGCATCAAAGGGAAACTCTACCTCATCTCTATCCATCACATGAAAAATTACGACCTCATGTGAAGCGTGACGGAAATGCGCGACAGAAGCCAATAGGCTCTTCACATCTGTGAAGCAATCAGATAGAATGAAAACCATCCCTCGTTTATCGATTCTCGGAACTATATCATGAAATACTTTCGAGATATCCGTTTCACCACCCGGCCGAGTTTTCAACATTTCCTCGTACAGAATACGCAAATGACGGGTACTTGAGCGCGGGGGAATGTGGGAGCGAATCTTGGTGTCAAAAGTCATCAACCCAATACTATCACTCTGTTTCATGATGATGTGCGCCAAACATGCAGACAACTTAATAGCGTGTTGTAGTTTCGTTATTCCATTCTCACCTTTATAACCCATGCTACCACTAGCATCCAAAAGCAACATTGCTCGCAAATTCGTTTCCTCTTCATATTCACGCACGTAATAGCGGTCTGTTTTTGCGAACACTTTCCAATCCACTCTTCGAATCTCATCACCCTGCACATACTCACGGTGCTGGGCAAATTCCACACTAAATCCTTTATGAGGCGATCTGTGCTGCCCGGTTATGGCACCCTCCACCGTCTGCTTAGCCATCAACTGAAGATTGACGATGCTCTGCAGTTCCTCTGGCTGCAATATGTCGTTGATAGAAGCCATTAGGCACCCAACTGACTTACTGAAATCTCATCTATAAAGTTGCCCCGGTGGGCTGCTGCGGAACTGCTTGAAGAACCTTATCAATAATATGATCAACAGTAATTCCTTCAGCCTCCGCATTAAAAGTGGGTACGATACGGTGCCGTAACACAGGATGAGCCAAGGCCGCTATATCTTCCGGTATCACATTAGGTCTTCCCTGCAGAATAGCGCGAACCTTACCCCCCATAATAAGCTGCTGACATGCGCGAGGGCCGGGCCCCCAGCTAATTAGCTCTGGGACAAAGCCCAAGGCCTCTTTATCATCTGGCCGACAACGCCTAACAAGATCCAGAACATAAGCATTTACGTGATCAGGAACTGGCACCTTGCGTACGATTTGCTGACATTGGATTATCTCATCACCACTAATTACGGGTTTAATCGGATCATTGTGAACCCCAGTAGTGCGCCGTATAATTTCGGCTTCCTCATCCTTTCCGGGATACTTTACCCTAATATGAAACATGAAGCGGTCCTTTTGGGCTTCAGGCAATTGATAAGTACCCTCCTGTTCCACCGGGTTTTGAGTAGCCAACACAAAAAAAGGTTGTTCCAGCCCATATGTTTGCCCGCCAACTGTGACTGAGTGCTCCTGCATCGCCTCAAGTAATGCCGCCTGAGTCTTCGGGGGAGACCGATTAATTTCATCCGCCAATACCAACTGGGCGAAAATCGGACCACGCAGAAATACTAATTGTCTGCGCCCTTCAGCATCCTGCTGAATAACGTCGGTGCCAGTGATGTCTGCAGGCATCAAGTCAGGGGTAAACTGTACGCGCCGAAATGAAAGGCTCATGGCCTCTGATAAACTTTTAATCGTATAGGTTTTAGCCAAGCCGGGAACTCCCTCAAGCAAACAATGACTCCGGGCAAATATAGCTATAAAAAGCTGCTCAATAACATCTTTTTGCCCAACAATGGCCTTACCCACCTCAGCAGCCATTTGGCCATACATAGTCGCGATTTTGCGAGCCAACTCAGCGTCACTTCCACTGGAATAATTGGTTGAAACAGGGGTAGATGATTGTGTTGATTGCGGACTAAACTCCGGCACCACAAGAAGAGTCCCACAATTGGGGTCTGGGCATTTGATTTGGGAACCAGCGGCCTGATCATCAACCGAAAGTTCCGTCGAGCAAGCAGGGCATTTAATAACCATCTCCATGACGCTGTGCTACAATCTGCCCGCTTTTGCGCTTTTGCGCAACAGACTAGTTTTCACAAACAACCCCTACTCCATTTATTTCAAAGGCTGTAATGTAAAAGGGTCACGCATTGGAATATCTTTAACCCCCCCACTAGTTAAACTATCCACATTTACTAAATGGTCCGGATGCCCTTTGAGAATTTCCTCCTTATCACCAATAATTAGAATTGCCACTTTATCTGG
>MDSZ01125172.1_pt1 | contig 12049 bp, 9 predicted proteins | sample 811201 | NCBI WGS metagenome assembly MDSZ01 (sample SAMN05326647, study PRJNA326480) | marine metagenome | isolation source: seawater | place: Indian Ocean: North | collected 2010
ATTTTCTCACCAGCATTTATAGGAATACTTAAGGTATTAAAGGCTGATGGTAAAGGGCAGGTTGTGAAAGAAGAAAAAACACAAGGCGGATTATAGGACTTATTAAAATTTATTAAAACATTTCCATTGTTATCAGGAGGGTTGACGTAAAGAAACCTACCTCCACCATATGTTTGTTTTCCATTGGTTTCATCTGCAAAAACAACAAAAAAATTTCCAGAAGGGGCAATAGTTGGTTCAAGCGAAAATTCTTTGTTTTTAATTTTAAATTTTATAACACCTGGGACGTGTTCTGAAAACTCCGCTCCAATAATATTATTAGTTTTGCGTGATTTAATTAAATCATATTGAATAAACTTTCCATGTAAAGCCAGGCTCTTGTTTGGTTGAAAAAAATCAATATTTAATTTTTCGTTCAACATAGGATGACTTAGGTCCCTAAGCCTAATTGACATTACACCAGGATCACTGTGAATATACCAGCGAAAAGTATTCCATGAAAAAAAAACATTTTTCTCTTTGATATGATAGGAAATTTTTCTGAGTGAAATAGAATCTCTATAATTAACATCTGTTAAATAATCAAATGAAACAATTGAGTCATTAACATTTATGATACCAAGTTTTTCAGGAAAGTCTGACGGAAATACAAAATCATTTGAATCAGATGATCCTAAAGTATAATTTCCTGATTCTAACAAAAACAATCCAGCTAAATTTAAATACCCATCTTCAGCAAATAATGCATTATAACGTTTACTTTTCCATTCATCTAATTCTTTATTAAAGCTAGAATCTAAGCAAGAAACTGTCAATAGGAGAAAAAGGAGAGTTTTAATTTTCATTATATTTATAAATATATAAATATTTAAAATGAGGTTCTTAATATTTTTCTTTCTATTAATAAACGTAAATAGCCCTATAAAAGATAACATTGAAAAACTATATCATTCAAAAAGCAATAAAATTTCCGTATTAATTTTTACTAAAACCAATGGGTTTGTTCACGGAGAGGCAATCAAAGAAGGAACTAAATTGATAACTAACATAGGAAGACAAAACATGTTTAATGTTGATCACACTAATATCTCATCTTTTTTTATGGAAGAAAATTTAAAAAAATACCAGTCAATAATATTTTTAAATACAACACTAGATGTTTTGAATAATAACGAAGAAATTGTTTTTAAAAATTTCATTCAAAATGGTGGTGGATTTGTTGGGATTCATTCCGCAACAGATACAGAATATGAATGGGAGTGGTATGGAAAATTAGTTGGTGCATATTTTAAAAATCATCCAAAAATCCAAAAAGCTAAAATATCAACAATTAATAAAAATCATATTTCCACCTTTCACCTAAATGAAACATGGGAAATTGAAGAAGAATGGTATAATTATAAAAACATAAACCCTGAGATAAAAGTGCTTTTAAATTTAGAAGAATCATCCTATGAGGGTGGCGAAAATGGAAAAAATCATCCCATTACTTGGTATCATGAATTTGATGGAGGAAGGTCCTTTTATACTGGATTGGGACATAAGCCAGAAACCTACAATGATGAGAGATTTATAAAATTACTAACTGGTGGAATTCTATATACGATAGGAACTAAAAATTGAAAATATCATTTCGAACAATACTACTATCAAAAACCCTAAATGCCCACACCTCTGCAGTAGCTGTTATTTTTCCCTTATACTTTAAGTCACATTTTATAAATACTTTTTTTTCAGAGTAAGATTCTATTCTAGCAACTAGTTTTACTGCCTTATTTGGTGTTGGTTTAATATATTTCACTTTCAATGTTCCTGTTGCATATTTATAATAAGGTTTGGAATCTAAGCTTCTTCCTTCAGTTTTATATGCATAAGCCATTGCTGTACCCATACAATGACAGTCAATTAGGGTAGCTATTATTCCACCGTTCATTATTTTAGGCCAACCTTGATGAACTTTTGATGGAGTCCAGTCTGACTCTGATTGTTTTCCGTTCCAATAACTTTTGATATGGAGGCCTCCTTTTGTGTCTTTCCCACAGCCATAGCAAATATTTCCAGGCATATAATCTTGAAAATAATTTTTTCCTTTTATCATCTATGTATATTTATATAAATTTAATTTATAAAAATGATTAAAGTTATCGATACCAATTTTTTAGGAGTAAGCTCAGCTATTGCTTGCTTTTTAATTGAATCTGATCATGAGTTAATACTAGTTGAAACTGGACCTTCAACTGTTTATAATACTTTGAAAAAGCATCTTGAAGGTTTAGGATATGATATAAAAAAAATAAAACATGTTTTTGTTACCCACATACATCTTGATCATTCCGGGGGAGCTTGGAAATTTGCTGAACATGGTGCAAAAATATATGTACACCCAAATGGTATGGCTCATTTAATTGATCCATCCAAATTAATCCATTCTGCCTCAAAAATATATAAAGACAAAATGAATATGCTATGGGGGAAAATTAAAAATATTAAAAAAGAAAATGTACAATCTGTTGAACATAGAGAAAAAATAAAAATTGGAAACATAATTGTTGAATCCTTACATACTCCCGGACATGCAAACCATCATATTGCATGGAAAATTGATAAAAACATTTTCACAGGAGATGTTCTTGGAGCAAAAATTAAATCAGGACCAGTACTGCCAGCCTGCCCACCTCCTGAAGTAGATATTGAAAAGTGGATTGAAAGTTTAAGTATGATTAAAAAAGAAAGGCCCAAAGCTTTATATCTCACTCATTTTGGAAAAAGCACAAATGTTATTAGTCATATTGATGAAATGAAGAAAAGACTGGAAAATTGGTCTTTATGGATTAAAAAAAATAGATCAAATAATAATATTGAAGTATTAACTGGAAAATTTAATAAATATGTTAATACATTTTTAAAGGATGAAGCAAAAATAAACAGCAAACTAATTGAACAATATTATACAGCAAACCCCCCATACATGAGTGTTTCTGGATTACTTAGATATTGGGATAAAAAAACAGAATAAAACCTTGAACTTATTTGAAAATTGTTTGAATAAAAAGATATTATTAAATTAATAAGATGTTACAAAAGTTAAAAGAAATCAAACCAAAAGAAATCATAGAAGGATACTTTGGTAAATTTTTTCACGGTAGAAATATGACTATTGCGTTTTGGAATGTAAAAAAAAACTCTAAAATACCAAAGCATAATCATGTTCATGAACAATGCTTATATGTAAAAAAAGGATCGTTCAAATTAATGATGGACGGAAAAACAATGAAGGTTAATGAAAATGAATTGGTATTTATTCCTTCAAAAAAACCACATGCTGGTGTCGCAATTACTGACTGTGAACTTATTGACATTTTTTCACCTAATAGGACTGAATATTCTAATTCATAATCTATGGATTTTAGTAAAGAAAAGTTTAAAAAATTAGTTATTAAAAGTTTAAATATAATTGAGCAATGGTATGAATCTTCACTTAGAAATAATAAAATCTATCATAATTATTCGCCAAAGCAAATAAATAAAATTTTTAAATTAAGTGATGATAACCCTAATCAAAATCCTGAAAAGGTTTTAGACTATTTAGAAAAACATCTTCTTAAAACTTCAAATTTTAACCCTAGCCCAAACTATTATGGTTACATAACTGGTGGAGGAAATCAAATTGGTGTTATTTCCGAATTTCTTAAAAGTGCATTAAATCAAAACAATTTAAAATGGCATAGTGCCCCAGGAAATACCGAAATAGAAAAAATAGTTATTCAGTGGATTGCAAATTTTATTGGTTACCCTAAAAATTGTGGAGGTGTTCTTGTTAGTGGTGGCTCTGTAGCTAATCTCATAAACCTTGCTGTTATGAGAAAGGAAAAAGGAAATAAAAACATAAAATCTAAAGGCATATATCAATCCAAAATAATGCGTGTTTATGTTTCTGATGAAGCACATTCAAGCATAGATAAAGGAATGGACATATTAGGGTTAGGTTTAGAAAATTTAGTTAAAATAAAAACAGACAAATTTTTCAAAATCAACACAAAAATTCTTGAGGATCAAATTAAAAAAGATTTTGAGATTGGTTATTTACCAATAGGAATTGTTGGAATTGCAGGAACAACAAATACCGGATCGGTAGACCCCCTGAATGAACTAAGTGAAATTGCCAAAAAATACAAACTATGGTATATGGTAGATGCGGCTTATGGTGGTCCAGCAGCGAAAATAGATAGAAAACTGTTTAAAGGAATTGAAAAAGCAGATTCTTTATTAATTAACCCACATAAATGGTTTTTTGTTCCTTTTGAAGTTGCTTGTGTTATGGTTAAGAAAAAAAAGATTTTAAAAAATACTTTTAACTTAATTCCTGAATATCTAACTGGAGGCATAGATAAAGATGAAAGGGAAGATTTAATGAACTATAGTATTCAGCTTTCTAAAGATTTTAAAGCACTAAAGGTCTGGATGACAATCAAAGTTTATGGAACATCAATTTTGAAAAAAGCAATCCTTAACGATATAAAAATGGCTAAATATGCATATAATATTACAAAAGGGTCCCATGAGTTTTATCCAATTCATAAACCGGAATTATCAATTTTTTGTTTTCAATACGTACCAAGTAAAAAAAATATAAATACGAATTTAATTAACAAAAAAATAATCAGTCTGATAGAAAAAGACGGAAGAGTGTTTCTATCTGGAACTATAATTAATAAAGAAAACGTATTAAGAATTAATTGTACAAATCATAGGAGAAGGAAAGAAGATATTGACTTTTTATTTACAGTTTTAAAAGAAATAGGTAAAAAAGCTGAAAGTCTACTTTCTTAAAACTAAACTTATATCATCTAAAAGGGTTAGCCGAATCTCATCTTTTTTAATTGAATTTATTTTATATTCAAATTGATTAAATTGACTGTTCCCAATAATTAATTTGTTGCCCTGAATATCCCAGCTAGTATTATAACTTATAGTATCTGAACTAAATATACAGTCCGAATTACCAAAGCCCTCTAAGTACACATTTCCATTTTTATCAAAAGAAATATAACCCAGCATTGTATTTGATTTGGTTGATGGTAAAGAATTAAGGTTTTTCTTGGATAATGACCAAATAGCTTCCCAGTTGCCATGAAAAATATTAGGATTAATTAAATTAATACTAGTAAGTGTAAAAACAAAAAAAATAATTTTCATTGACTCTTAAACGATGAGTAATAAAAAATATTATATAGGTTTTTAAATTAAATTTATTTTTAACTTTTCTAAATACTTTAATCTAATGTATTCAAAAGTATTACGATGAATCTGAGATATGGGTTCTCCTGGAGGAAGATCATTTTGTTTATAAGGATCAACTTGAATACCATTTTTCCAAAACCTGAAACAAACATGTGGTCCTGAAGCCAATCCTGTACTGCCTACATATCCTATAGTTTGTCCTTGAGCAACCTTTACTCCTTTTTTGATTTTTTTAGCAAATTTTGACATATGGAGATATTGAGTTGAATATTTATTATTATGCTTAATTTTTACGTATATACCATTCCCTCGATTTCTTGTTGCTTCAGTAACAACTCCATCAGCAACAGATCTTATAGGTGTTCCTCTTGGTGCAGCATAGTCTGTGCCCAAATGTGATTTATATCTTTTTAAAATAGGGTGAAATCTTTTTTTTGAATAGCGAGAACTTATTCTTGAAAAATTTAATGGAGATCTCAGAAATGTTTTTCTTAAATTATTTCCTTTTTCATCAAAATAATCTATGCCTTTTCCTTGATCATATTTAAAAGCATAATAATCTTTATTTTCATGATAGAAATAAGCAGCTTTTATTTCTTTAATTCCAATAACCTTATTATCAACTATCTCTTCTAAATAAACAACTTTAAATTTATCCCCCTTATTAATTTTATAAAAATCTACCTGCCAAGCAAAGACGTCAACTAAAAGATATACTAAATCTAAAGGAAACTTGTTTTTCTGAATAGTTTCATATAGACTAGATTCAATATTACCATAAACAACTCTTTCCTTTAAATGAACTGGCTTGGTTCTTTTATCAACAAAAATACTATCTTCTAAAGAGTAAACTATACCAGAAAAAAGGTCTGGTTCATATATAAAATAGGATGGGGTTTTTTTATCTAAATAAGATAATAGTTTATATTCTTTTCCTCTTTTTAAAGTCTTAAGATTAAAAATGGGTTTTGACTTATTTATCGCATCAAAAATAATTTTATTATCAATTCCAGATTTATAAAGTATGTCAGAAAAAGATTGCCCCCATTTAATTTTTTTCGTTTCAACATACATTGAATCTATATTAATTCCATATAGACTTTTTGAAAGGTTTTTACTTTCTAACTCAAAAACTTGTGATGTCTCTTCTTGAATAGATGGCTTGTTTGTTAGAGAATTACAACCAAACAAAAAAATGAATAATGCAAATTTAATTTTCATAAAAAATTGACAAATTATCTTTCAAAAAACTAACATTATTTTGAACATTAAGATCGTAACCAAGTGGTGTTCCAATAATCTTATCTGTATAGGGGTTCAGAGCTATATAAAATGGTTGGGCATTATTATTAAATCTGGTAATTTGAAAATCAGCATTTTGTTTTCCTATTGTTTTTTTTATTTTATTATCATACTCTGATATATACCAATCATTTTCAGGCAAAAGTGTTTTATCATCAACATACAAAGAGACTAAAACATAGTCATTATTGAGAATATTTCTTATAGTTTCATCTGACCAAACCCGTGACTCGATATCTCTACAGTTAACACAACCATGGCCTGTAAAATCTAATAAAATTGGCTTATTAACTTTTTTAGCAAATAAAACCGCTTCCTCATAATCGAAAAATCCTTTAAGATCATGAGGAAATTTAAAAAGTTCAGAATATTTAATATTACCATATGCCTCTGAATTATTTGATTTGTAAAAAGGAATTCTTTCAAATGATTTGATATTAATGTAAGTAGATTTTTGAGGTGGCAAATAAGCAGAAAGATTAACTAATCTATTTCCAAAAAATCCCGTTGAAAGATATATTGGAATAATAAATGAAACGGTAACCAAAAAATATTTAGAAATAAAATAAGTGCTTTTTTTCAAAGCATTTAATAAATAAAATGACATTGCTAAAAAAATTACCATCCATATTAATAAAAATATATCTCTATCCATTATATCTAAGTGATAAGCTTTATCTACAACATTAAGAAACTTAAAGGCATAAGCAATTACAAAAAATCCAATAATAGTTTTAATAATAATCATCCACTCTCCTGATTTTGGAAGCTTGTTAATTTTTTCTGGAAATATTGCAAGCAAAGTAAAAGGCATTGCAAATGCTATAGAAAAAGAGACCATTCCTAAAACCGGCTTAAGGGCAAAACCGCTTGCAGACTGAACTAAAATACCACCAACTAATGGGCCAATACAAGAAAAGGATACTAAAACCAAAGTCAAAGCCATAAAAAAGACACCAACTAGTCCTCCTTTATCAGATTTTTTATCTATTGAATTGACAAATTTTGAGGGTAAAGTTATCTCAAAAAACCCCAGAAGAGAAAAGCCGAATACTATAAATAAAATAAAAAATAGTAGGTTAAGAATCCAATTTGACAATAAATCAGTAGCTACGCCTGGACCTAATAGGATAGATAAAATAAGTCCAATAAAAGTAAATATTAAAACGATGGAAAAACCATAAAAAATACCATTTTTTAGACTTGACTCTTTTTTATTTATAAAAAAAGAAACTGTGATAGGAATCATTGGAAAAACACAAGGTGTTAAAATAGCCAAAAGGCCTGCAAAAAAAGAAAACAACATGAATGGAAAAATGGTGGCATCGTAATTTAATAAACTTGATTTTGGTTTGGTAGTTACTTTTTGAAGAATATCAGATGGATCCTCAAAAAAAACAAAGTCTGTTTCGAAAGGAATACACATACCATCTATATCTGAACAAACTTGATATGATATATATCCACTAAAATTTGATGGTGATTTAGAATGTTTTATTTTTTGTACAAATAAAGCTGAGTCATCAAAATAAGTTACCTCGGCTTGCCAAGTTGAATCATATTTTTCTTTTCTATCAACAGGTAAAATATCACCCATTAATTTCACACCTTTATTATCATTAAAATTAAACCTAGTAACCATGGGTCTAGAACTGTCCATATCTGTAGAATACAAATACCACCCCTTATCTATATAAGCTTTAAAGTTAAGTTTCGTGGTAGAATCTAATTTAAAAGAAGAAGTATCTACACTAAACTCCCATGATATTGGTTTAAGTATTTGAGAAAAAAGATAGGGAGAATGAAATATTAAAAAAAAAAGTAAAAAAAACAATTTTGACCTATGTAGCATTACCAGATAAATTACGATAAAACACTGAGATGGTTTCTATACCCTTATAGAAGTTATATAAGCCAAAAGACTCATTTGGTGAATGAATTGCATCTTCATCCAAACCAAAACCCATTAAGATTGAGTCAACATGTAATTCATTTTTAAACAAAGATACAATTGGAATGCTACCTCCATCAAAGGTTGGTAAGGGTTCTTTTCCCCAAACTTTCTTGAATGCTGCAGCTGCAGCTTTATAAGCAACAGTATCGGTACTCACATTTACTGGTTCACCTCCATGATGCTCTTTTATTTCAACTTTAGATGTTTTTGGACATATTTTTTTCATGTATTTTATAAATAATTCTGTTATTTTTTTACTTTTTTGATTCGGGACAAGTCGCATTGAGATTTTTGCAAAAGCTTTTGAGGGCAATACTGTTTTAGCTCCTTCATTAATATAACCACCCCATATTCCATTTACATCTAAAGTAGGTCTAATTCCTATTCTTTCAATAGTTGAAAAACCCTCTTCACCAAAAACATCATCTATTTCTATTTTGTTTTTAAACTCTAATAAATTAAATGGTGCCTTTGAGATTGCTTCTCTTTCTTTATCAGAAAAACTCTTGACATCTTTATAAAAATTAGGAATTTGAACAATGCCCTTATCATCTTTCAAAGAAGCTATCATTTTACATAAAACATTAATAGGATTATCAACTGCCCCTCCATATGTTCCAGAATGTAAATCTCTATTGGGCCCAGTTAATTCAACCTCCAAATAAGTTAGGCCTCTTAATCCTACGGTAATTGACGGTGTGTCATTATTTATGATAGAGGTGTCTGAAATAACAATAATATCTGTTTCTAATTTTTCTTTATTATTTAAAACAAAATTTTCAAGATTGTCTGAACCACATTCCTCTTCGCCTTCAATAAGAAATTTAATATTAAAATCTATACCAACGGTTTCTTTTAAAGATTCGTATGCCTTTAAATGCATATACATTTGTCCCTTATCATCAGAAGAGCCTCTAGCATAAATTTTATTGTTTTTAATTTGAGGTTGAAATGGTGGAGAATCCCAAAGTTCATAGGGATCTGCAGGCTGAACATCGTAGTGGCCATAAACCAAAATAGTTGTATAGTTTGGGTTTAAAATTTTTTCTCCATACACAATAGGGTGGCCTTTTGTTTGAATTTTTTCAACATTATCTAACTCTAATAACTTCAGCTTTCCGACAACAAAATCTGCGGCTTTATCAACTTCATTTTTAAATTTAGGATCAGCACTAACAGATTCAATCTTTAACAACTCTAAAAGTTCATTTAAAAACCTTTCCTTATTTTGATTGATATAATCTTTAGTATTCATACTACAAATTTATTTAAAAACCATCATCATCATCTGAAATTTGATTAAAAACTTCCGACTCTGAAAAAGGAAAAAACGGAGATGAAAAGCTGAATTTTTTATCTGTCTTAAAATATTTTTTTATAAAATTATTAACAAATTCCAGTGAAATTTTTTCATCTCCATAATCGGGCCAAACATATTTATCTTTTGATGATCTTCTAACCTCAAAAACTTCTTTATTAAAATCATCAAAAGATGAAAAAATAATAAGTTCATTGTTTTCGTATTTAAAAAAACACCAATAATCTGATGCGGGTTGAATAAATAATGAGATTGAATAACCAGAAGGTTTTTTAGATATTTCCATGAAACCATTAAGGCTAGCGTTGATTTCTGTTTCTCCAATATTAGCTAGGTTAAGTTTCGAGATATTATACCATGACTTATATTCATCAGACCACTTTAAATCTACATTACTAAAGAGAAAAAGTTTTACCAACTCATCTGAAGCCATATGAATTGGGCTATAGCCAGTGGTTAATAACTCGTCTTCAAACTCCTTACTTTTTTCTTTACCTATTAATGAACCCAAAGAAGTTAGAACTTCTTCCTCATTGCTATGAGCTACAGGTGCACCTACTTGCTCTATGATATTTAAAAAATTTAAAGCTAGAGCTTCTTTTACTGATGGTTTTAAATTGATGTCAAGAGTCATCAATGATTTAGTAAACATACTCATAGAATCTATATTCAAACTCCCATTTGAGGTGCTTTGAATTTGTACATCTCTATTGTTTCTAAAAAGATTTGATTTTCCTTCAAAATAAATAGTATTTGACTTGTGGTTATAAGACAAAGATTTTTCGGGGGAATTGATATTATTTGTTTTTTCAGCTGATTCAATAATGTAGTGTTCGATTACCTCATCGTAAAAGAGATCCCCTTCAGAAATGAAAATTGCATCTGCATTATTGTTTTCATCTGATTCAAAAAAAGCAAAAGACATTTCCTGAGAGTTGTTTAAATTATATATAATAGTATTTGGAGGGGATTCTTTATTTCCTAGCATTAATCTAAAATCTTCACCTGGCAAAAACTTACCTTTATAATCAATCCACGATCGATTATCTATGTTTTCTGTTATAGAGGGAGAGACTTCCCCATTAAAGATTAATTCTTCCGTATCAGCATATAATTGAATTTTTCCCTTATAATGAAATCCTGGATCAATTAATATAAGATCTTCATCCAACACTTCTCCTTTTGATAAGGTAGTATAATAATTGATGCCATTTCTGGTAATTTGAGCTGTTTCAAATGAATTAAATAAAATATTAAATGTGTCTTTATTGAAGTTAATATACTTGTATATTCCTTGCGCTACATATTTATTTTTTGAAAATATATTTATAGTAGAATTATAAAAGTGATGAAATTCATTCAGTGTGTCTAAAATAATTTCTGCATTTTTTAGTTGATCTATTTTTGAATTTTCAAGAACTCTGATATACCCTTCATCAGGAATAATATAAGAATCAGCTACTTTAATATGAGGTATTCCTGCTATATTTAATTCCCTAGAATTTATATCGTATATTGCTTTTTCAGCTAAAAAATTTAGGCTGTCTAATTCTTTTTTTGTAGAATAAAAAAAGGAATTGGATAAATCGGTTTCTTCATTTTTTTCCATTATAAACAATTGATCCGATAGATCCCATATAGCTTCAGTAATTGATGTTTTTATTTGGGAAAAAGGAAAAGAAAAAGCTGCATATCCTTCATATTCTGGCTTAAAAAAAACTTCATTTTTAGACAAATTAAAATCTATATTCAATTCATCCCCAGAAATTGCTGCTTTTTTATCATCATCTGTATATAATAAAAAGCTAGAGTAATCTGATGTAAATAAAAATTGTTTAAAATTAAAAAACCCAGATGATATTTTTGAATCAAAAATTTCAAGATCACCAGAAGCAAAAACACCGGTCTTTTTAATTGATAAATCTCCCTTCATCAAACCCAAACCTTCATAAGCTTTAATAGAGTAAGTAGCATTTGAGTCAATATCATTTAAGTATATTGAGTCTTGGTCTTTATTAAAATAATACCCCATATCCATATTTGAAATTTCCATATTAGGAAATGGACCAATATTATTATCATCAAAGCCTTCTACAACAAATCCTTTATCAACTAATGCTTTGGCTGAATCTGGAAAAAATCTAATTTTTTTATAAAATAGATTTGATGTTAGATAATTTATATACCCCTTTCCAGATAAACCTTTTGAATCCATTTGAATTGTATCAAATACA
>MDSZ01164904.1_pt1 | contig 12049 bp, 9 predicted proteins | sample 811201 | NCBI WGS metagenome assembly MDSZ01 (sample SAMN05326647, study PRJNA326480) | marine metagenome | isolation source: seawater | place: Indian Ocean: North | collected 2010
ATCATCCCATTTGCCATTCTCTAAAAAGTTTTTACTAGATTTAAGTCCTTGACCTGGTGCTCCTGCACCTGATAATACAACTAATGCACCATCAGAGTTAGCTAAGTTATTTGCTGCAGCAGTTCTGTAATCAAAACTTCCTGGTTCTATTGCACCCCAATCCTTTTCAAGATTTCCATATTTAGGTTTATTAGCATTTAGTTTGTTTAATTCTTTAAATTTAGGAACATTATTTTCTAAATAAAATACTTGTTCTTCTACTTGTTGCTGTATTCTTGCTATATTTTCATCTAAGTTTTCTATAGCTTCATCTAAAGTAACTGCAGTTTTTCTACCTCTACCTCTAGTAATTTCTTCTGATATGTCATCAATTACTTTATCTCCAGTAACTTCATCTATGTAAGCTTCCCTTGTAATTGTTTTTGTTTCAAAAGCTTCTTTAGTTACAGGGTTGTTTAATTCGTCTGACTTTCTGCTATTAAGATAATTTAAAGCTTCATCTTTACTTACTGCCTTAGGTTCAACACCTCTTTGTTGTGCTATAGTTCTTTTAGCCCAAGCTATATTTGCACCTGTAGGTTCATACTTAGCTAGGATTCCTTCTTTTTGAGTAACTAAAGCTTGTCTAGCAGCATTCAAGTTTGAACCTTTTTTCTCTAGTTCTCCTAACTGAGTCATAGATAATTTAACTTTGCCTTGTATATTTTTAGGTAATTGATTCACTTCATCAGAAAGTTCTACTTTAATTCTATCTGCTTTAGTTCCCCAATCATATTCTGCTTTTGCTAAATCAGTATCTAAATTATCAGATAATCCAAGTTGCAACATTCTTTGTTTGTTTTGGTCATATCTACCTTGAAGTTGTAATGGTTTATATTCAACTTGCCATAATGGAAACCCCTTACCCATTCCTGCTTCGTTTAATATTCTTTGATAAGCAGCTTCAGTCCAACCTTCTTTAGAAATAATATCTTCTAGCAATACTCTTCTTTGTGGATTAGTAAATAAATCTTGTGGTAGTTTTCTAACTTTAGTAATTTGTACAGGTACTTCGTTACCTGCTTTATCAAAGAATGTTAATCTCTGACCAGTAAAAGGTAATGAAAATTCTTCTCCTACTTGTTTTCCAAAAGCTGTAGCCCATGCTCCAGCACTTCTTGTAGTAGATGTTCTCTTACCTTCCATAATTAATTTCATAGTAGAAGTTTCTACACCATAGATATTATCTGCTGGTGACATATTAAAATTCATAGGGTGTCTAGAAAAATTAGCTGTATCTAAATCTATTGGACTAACCTTGCCTGTATAACCATAAGGAACTCTACCAGTAGTACCGACACCTAATTCTTCTGCAATGTCTAATACTGCTCGTTCAGCTCCCTCATAATAACCACTATGTATTCTTTGAACTAATTGTCTAGCTTCAGGTTCTAATATATTGTTACTTGCATCTTGTATTTTTTGTAAGATAGTATCTATTTCATCTGAATCAATTGCTTTATTCTTTCTAAATTTAGAAACAATTCTTTCAGTAAGCATTCTTGTATCTTCAGGAGATAACTCTTCTGCTATTAATTCTCTAAACTCTTTAGGTATAATTTCATATTTAGAACCAACAAACCATTCAAGTTCACCTAACTCATTAACAAAATACATTCTTGTTTGGTCAATGGACGACATCCATTTACGAACACCTTTTACTAATTCTTCAGGTAAACCTACATTGGCAAACTTTTCTCCTATATGTGTTAATACTTGATTCCATATCTCAAGTACTTCATTCATATTTTCTATAGCATTAACTGGTTCTTCTATATCAGGATTTAATATCTTAGCTTTTTGTTTTGCTGCCATTTCTGATAATTTATCTAATGCAGGATTTGCAATACTATCATCTACTTTTGCAAATTTCATCCAATCTCTTAAATCAAAAAATGATTGATTTAAATCATTTACATAAAGTTTTGGTACAGGAAACTGAGCAAATATTCTACCTAGTTGTGTATCATTAATACCTTTTGATATTGCACCTTTCAAACCTACTGCTGCACCAAACTCTCCTCCAATAGCTCTACCTAATGTTGATGAAATCTTTCCTCTCATAACCATAGAGTTAGGGTCTAGTTTATTTAATACTTGTCTTTGTTCTATAGCATCAATAAGTAGAGATTGAACTTCATTTCTATTTTTAGAATTTTTTAAAGCAGCATGTAATGTTGCATCGCCTTGTCCTCTTAATAAGTTATTTATTCCTGTATAGTCATCTGTTAAAACAAATTGGTCAACTATCTTTTGACCTCCTTTTGTTTTAGTTACATACTCTGTAGCAGTAGGAACATGTACTGTTTTCCTTACTGAGTTATTAATAATTCCTGCTCTAGATACAACAAGAGATTGGTCAAGACTTCTTACTGCCTTACCAGCTTTATTTAAATATCCACCAAGTAATATTGCTGGGTCCATAAATAGTGTTATGGCACCATCAACAATACCTGACATTATATTGTAAGCTTGAGTTCCAGGTTCAACTACTGATGAAACTAACGGTGCTGCAGGAGTTAATTTAATAACTTGTCCATTTCTAGATTTAAAAGATAAACCTTCATTTCTTTCTCTAGCTGCATTAGTTATATCTTGACCATAATATGATTGAACAATTTCTTTAACTTCTTCAGGGTCTGCACCTCTAGCAACCATTTCTTTAAATATATCTGTATCTTCTGCTAGTGTTGAGTTACCAAAGTAACCTTCACCTAAGTTTACTTTTTCTCCTGCTGCTAATTTTTTAAGAGCTTCTCTACCAACTGAGGGACCCATTTGTTTTTTAATCTTCTGCCAATCATTCATTGCTTCTCTATTTGTATAAAGTTGCAACATAGCACCTGCAAATCCAATACCATCTTCATGTTTTTTATCATTTAAATATTTTTGTGTAGCTAACAAAGGTTTCTTAACTAACTCTTGTGCTGCAGATTCCATTCCTACAAATGCAGTTCTAACAGCTCCTCTAGCTACTGCTTTTGTTTTATCCCACCAAGTCTTTTCATTATCTAACCATCTCTCTACTAATGGTGCTAGCTCAGGACTTTCTGTAGTTAATCCTATAAGAGATGCACCAACTAATACATCTTTAGGTAGATAGAAATGTTCTTGTATTAAACCTTGTAAGTTTTGTGATAACTGAGGATTTGATTCTACATAGCTAGTTAAAACTTTAGCTTGTTGTATCCTATTATCTTGGGCTTGATTTTCATAATCTTCCATGAATGGTGGTTGCCACCACCATCTTAATTCTGCCATGTAGCCCTCCTATAAATTTCTCAACAATGCTGCTATCTCTTTACTAGGCAATACTCTATACATTGCTTGTAATATCATATCTGCATCTTGAGCTAAGAAAGGTGCATCAGTAGCACTTAGTCTTGTATTAGACGGCTCAAACGGTCTCTCAGTGCTTCTATATGCGTCTTGCACCAATCTACCTAAGTTTTGAGGTGTTGTATTCTCAGGCGTTTCTACTTTAGGAGTTTCATCTTTTGGCATGGCAGCAGCATTTTCTAATCTCTCTAAGTCTGTTGCCTGACCATGATATTCTTCTGCTTTAAATTCTTGTTGAGGTCTATATCTACTCAAAGGGAAAACCTCCAAGCATTGGATTTTCATCAGGAACAAATACTATATCTATTCTTCCAAAACCTGGGATGTATGCTAATGATACAACATTAAAAGTTTGGTAGTCTAGTAAATGTCCATCTTGATTATCTGTTAAATATTCTTCTTCATAAACATGTTCTTCAGGAAAATTTCTAGCAACTATTTTTGCAAACTCTACATCTGATGGCTCAGGAATAGCCATTATCCTCCTCCTAACATAGCAGCTAGATTAGGAGGACCTTGAGGTCCTGCTGGTCCTGCTGCTCCTGCTTGTTGAGCCATCATCATAGCTTGTTCTTCAGGACTAGGTTGTTCACCAGCAGCACTAAAGAACTTCTCTAATATATTTCCAATCTTCTTAGGATTGTTATATATTTCCACAACAGCCATCATTGCTGAAGTATCTCCCTGTTGACCTTGTTGTAATAACATTTGGAAAAGAATTTCTTCTGTTTTCTGTTTAGTAATTCTTTCATTAATTTGTGTAAGATTATCTAAACCATCCATCTCAGCTTGCATTGTTTCTTTATCAATTATTCCAGCTTGAAGTAATTGCAATCCTGTAATAATTTTATTTGGTGCATCGAAAGAAGCCATAGCACCATATTTTCTTTTTGTAACATAGTTACTATCAATATCTCTATCAGGAGTATAGAACTCTGCAAAGGAAGCTCCTTTGTATGTTCCAGTCATAGGTTTGCGTTTATTACCTAGTAATATTTCGTCTAACTCTAATCTCTTAGTATCTACTTCCTGTAATGCGTATTCTAAAATAGTATGATACTCAGTTACCATTTGGCTTACACCTGACTCCAACTCTTCTAAACCTCTACCTGTTACAAATGAATTTGGAGATATAGCATCATCCTGAACAGGATAACCTGCAACAACTCTTAATTGTCTTTCAAGTCTTCCTACAGATTCAAATAACTGATAAGGTAAATTAGTTACAGGTTTAACAACTTGAGAACCTGGTGTTAAATAATTTATAGAGTGTCTACCTTTTCTATATTTACCTGATTCTATTTCTCCAACAATATTTGTTTCTGTAAAGACAGCGTCTTCCATAGCTATAACTGACAAGATATTAATCTTTGCCATAGCTGCCATTAAACCTACAACTTGGTCAAACTGACCTTGCAACTTATCGAAACTAAATCTTTTAGCTACAACAAATGCTGGTCCTGATTTAAGAACATTAGGAATAAAATCTACAATTTTCTTTGAAGCTACATGTACAATATATGTTCCTTCAGGATTCATATATTCTATAATTATATCTCCATCATCTCCTGAGTTACTCCAATCAGCTTTATGTTCATTTAATCCATATAAAGGAGCAGGTTGTGATTCTCTTTGTTTTGCTTTCTTGTCACTGTTGTACCAAGATTTTAATTCAGGATACATCTTTAATAATTCTTTAATTGGAATCTTTGTTACAATAGCAAGCTCTTGTGGGTCTTGTGTATTACCCATATGTCCTGGATAACAATCATAAGGATTTCTTAATTCAGCTATAGGATAAACATTTCCATTACTATCTTCTTTTGTAGATATAATCCAAACTGCAAATCCATAACCAGGTAGCCATCTTGCTACTTGAGGTAGTTGTAATTCAAGTTTTTGAAGATTGTCATATGAATTAACAATTCTTTCTATCTTTTCTTTTTTCTTCCTATTACGACCACTATCTCTAGCATTTGTTATTTGTACTTCCGTTGTCGGTGTTTTACCAATTTTTTGAGCTAACCTATCTAATGCAGATAACATTAAGTTAGGTGCAGGTAAGTTATTACTATCAGCTTTAGTTCCTAATAGTTCTGTTATACCTTCTTCTCCACCATTAAGAATAGCTTTAAATCTATATCTATCAGGTAATGCATCTTTGTGCATTTGTCTTAAGTATATTGCTCTATCTAAAATTTGGTCAGGTGTCATCTAATTAACTCCAAGGTAATTCATTCCAATCTATGGTATCATACTTCTCATAACTTGGGGAGTATTCATAGGACAAATCGGCATAGGACAATCTACTAAGTGTTCTTACTACTTTCATAGGAAACCAACTAGCCATAACAACATCTGATTTAAATCCTCTACCACCACTTCCTTTAGAAGCAAAATAAACTAATTGTTTTTGATAAGTTATTGATTTAGCTTGTGCATCTCCTCCATAAAAAGGTAAGCTTATCATCTCTTCATTAAACATTGGTGCTAATGAAGTTACTCCAAATTTTTCATCCCATTTGTTCTTATGAGTTTCATGTCCTTCTAATTTAATACCTTGTACATTACAATACTCTTTTATTCTTTTATCTTGTCTAATTGCTTTTTGAAATCCATTCTCTTCTATTACCCAGTGATAACAATTATATTTTTCATGCCAATTTCTTATTAGAGCAAATGCTTCGTCTAATCCACCACCATGATGATTTTCTAAATCTACCATAGTTAATTTTATTTTCTCTCCTGTTTCTACAGCCCATAAGAAACCTGCTTGATAACCTGTAGCTGCTGGGTCTAATCCAGCTACTAAGTATGCACCTTCAGGAACAGTACCTAATGGCATATTAGGTTTATAACATTTCTCTATACTCTCAGGATTAAATAAACTTAAGCTATCATTGTAAGCTTTATTTAAATAAACCATTTCAAAATTCTTAAGACCTCCTGTAGTCATAGCATCACGCTTTCTATCCATTAGCCATTTAAAACTTCTTTTGCCTGACCATAACATACAGTCAACATGGTCCTCTTCGTCAAACTCAGGTACTATACATAATGAATCATGTGCTTCTTCTACTATTGTTTCCCATGCTTCTGATTCCAAAAGAGCAGAATACAAATCTTCAGGATGCTGTCTTGAACCAATAACAAGCATAGCTGTATGCTCCTCTTTTCTAGAACCAAGTGTTGTAGTCCACCAATTCTTTGTATTATTTCTTGATGATGGTTGCATAGTAGAACTGTGGTCTTCAATGTCATCTGCAATAATTATATCGCAGTCTCTTGATAGAATTTTACCACCCCTACCTATACCTATCATTGTAGGTGATTTAATACCTGATACTGTTCTAGTAGATACAGTAAATCCATTTCTTGACCACATCTTACCTGCTCTAGTTGCAGGTTTAAATGTACCATTAGGTCCACAGAAATCTTCTTTAAGTTTATCGTTTTGTTCTAAGGTATCCATCACAGACATAACTGAGTTCATGGCAATATCCTCGTTACCTCCTACCCACATAATTCTTATATTTGGATTCCTACAAATAAGCCATATCACAAAGTGAATTAATAATTCTGTCTTACCATGTCTAGGCGGACTTAATATCATCTGTTGGCTACCATGAAGTAAAGCTTTATTAATAGCCTTTATCCAGTTCTCATGAAAGTCTGCAGTTTCAAAAGGTATACCTTGTTCTGTTAAAAAGTACCTATCTCTAAAATCAGTAAAGTCATCTAAAGATTGTTTAGCATCATCTGATATCTCCCATTCAGCAGATTGTTTATCTTTTCTAGCATCTTCTTCAAATGCACCTAATAACCTAGATATGTGTGCTGGTGTACATTTTAATTCTTCTGCTATTTGGTTTCTAGTTAATCTCTCCTGAATTAAGTCCATAGCATAACCTTCATTTACAAATTTATCATATAAGGCACCCCTACGAACTTGAGTTACTTTTCCTTTATTAACTTCTTTTACATCAGGTTCGTATTCTCTACCTTGAGCTTTATATCTAGCTTTCCTTTTAGATTCTCTGTAATAACATGTTTTAGAACAATACTTTGTTTTTCCAGGAGGCAGGAGAGTCTCGCATTCAGGACTTATGCATACAACATTAGTAGGCATTACTTAGATTCGACTTCCTCTGACAATTTCTCCATGTTCTCGTTATAGTCTCCAACAAATTTTTCTATTAGAGCATCTACTTTAGAAGTATTAGGTTTTTTGTTTATTAACTCTGAACCACATGCTTCTTGTAAATCTATTGCCCAAGATTTTAAATCTCGTGGCGTTCCAAATATATTTGGTTTATTTTTAATTTTTCCAGCCATTAATATTTCTTACCTTTTCTTTTTGATGGGTATCTCTTTTTCTTCCCCTTCTTTGTTACTGGCACGATTCCTCCTAACTTGTTTGTTGTAATTTACACAACCTAGATTAACACATTTCCATGTGTTTTTTACTTTTTTTATTTTTTGACCGCATTTATTGCAATCATCATTTCTCATCTAATAGATTATACTATGCAACCTTAACCTTATCTAACAAGTGATAACTTAGATTGATTTTCTGCACTACACCTGTTGCGAGTAGGTCCTCTATAGGTACTATCAAAGAGCGTGAAAAAAAATTTTTATTTTCAGCTTCTACAATCCTATATGTATCGTTGATAATCCAATCGACTATATAAGGTATGAGATGCACAGGATTCCAGTAAAGGACCTGGTTGGTTGGGTAAATCCAGTAGAACATAAAATCAGAGAATGTTTTAAATTGGCACCCAATAGATTTTGTTCCATCATCTTGTACTATCTGTATTTCAAGTGCTACATTACCTGTTTCTTTACTCTGTGTATCTGTCTTTACTTCAATATACCTTGTACCTAGTTCATTATTGATTATAAAGAAGTCTGCACCTTTCAGTTGTTCATCTTTCCTTGCATCTCTTACTATGTACTTTCCTTTACCTTCTTCACTTTGAGATTCGTAGTAAGATTTAATTAATATTTCACCCTTCCTACCTATCTCTAACTGTTCTTTGAAATCAAACATTTTTTCCTTCCTTACTTGTTATATAATTACTATAACACTATAGTGATTTAAACAGGCATTATGAATCACCTGCTTTAAGAAATGATTTGTAAGAACAGGCGAAATACATCAAGTGGACTAGCAGGACCATGTTAACTAGCGTTAGAGGCTATTACTTCACATATTTATAAATAAAGTCAAGTCAAACAAACATTGTCACTAAACTTATTTACTGGTTTTGGGAGGGAGTGACACAGGGTACGCTATATCTAATACTCTCACATTAAAGAAAAAGTATTTAATACTTTCTCTTTACTGGTAAAATGTGGTAAAATAGGACATTAGGAATGGTGGTGTAGATTATTTATCTATACCTTCCTTGATAAAACATACGCCTGGCTACACCACTTTCCTTAACTCTTAAGTCCAACAATTACCAGCAATATTCTAAGGTATTACATAATGATATAGGGACCACCCCACATTGAAACCGCCTTACGCATGGTGCACACTAGACAAGAAATACTATACACTATATCTGCTTACTAATACACATAAACACAAACATATACAAAGATATGTCCTACATATACCATATAATCCTATCTAATGATTTCAACCATAGATACTCTCTGTTAAGAATGGTATACAGGCTAGAAGGTCACTCATATGTTTCAATGGGGAAGCATTAATCTAGCATACCTGTAAAGTCAAAGTCCCATAAGAAAAACATACAAGCCAACGCATATAATCTTTCAGAGATAGTTGTTTGTTGTTTTTCTATATAGGCGGTTTGACTTGACTAGGCACAAGGTAATATCGCATTAGCAATATTACTGCTAGATTCTTGCTTAGTATTAGTTATATAAGAAAGGATAAAATTATGACTAAGAAAGAAAAAACTCTAAGTGAGTTATTAGACGAAGTTGGATTAGACCATCAGGTTAAGTCCTTACCAAATCAAGTACCTACAGATGATATAGCATCTGAATTGGTAATTGAACAAGGACTTAACAGTCTACAACCTAAAAAGAATGAAATTGGAACATTTCTTAGAAGGAAATGCAAAACCAAAGCATTCTTAAATAAACAGGTTGTAGACATATCGTTTACATTTAAACGAGTACTTGGTAGTGAAGTTGGCGACAACGCACTCGGTACAGATGGAAAATCCAACTCCGATAAACAGCGTTTCGCTGTTTATGTCGATGAAAAGTTCGACACAGGTATATACTTCACTCAGACTGCTTCAATAAAGCAGTTCGAATGGTTAGTGAAGTATAATACTGAACTTTTCACCGACTCTGAGTACTCAGAATATCATATTGATGAGAATTGGAAGTTACCAACTAAGTTCCAAACGGACTTAGGACGCAACAAATGCGTAGCTTGGACTTCCAATTCAGGAGTTCCTATTATCGTTCCTACAATATCTATGGCACAGCTATATGATAGAACGAATAAACTAGGAGGAACTCCTTTCAGTAGACCTAATAGCATTGTCAAAACTGACATAGCTATTGCCAACATAGAGGTTGGTAAAGTCTATCAACAAGATATTCAGGTACTCAGTCCTGAACGATGGACTATAATATCTAAAGCTATGGCAACAGGTAACTACGAAAATACTAACATAACACACGAGGAAGTGGACTTCCTTAAATACTATGATAGCTTAGCTACCAAAGCCAAAGCATAATATAATTAAAGGGAGTAGAGAAATCTACTCCCTTTTTTTAATGAGTCATAACACAATTACTAAAAAAATATAACACACCTGTTGGAAACATATAACACCATAGTCTGCTCTACACCACATAAATATAAACTAAACAAAATCATAAAGAACAAATATATAACACACACCTTATTCTAAAATAAAAAATAAAATTTTTTTACCCCACAATACATGTAATAAGAAATTAATTTCAATCACACACGCGTGAAAGATACTGTCAAATTCTAGTATTATAATAAGAATCCTAATCAACGCATTAAGAAAAAGATTAAAGTTTTTTTCAAGAAATTTTTATTTCTGTTTTTACACAAATTTGTGCATGTGTGCACGAAGAAGGGATTATCTATGAAAAATTATAGAGAAAGTAAAGCACCTAGTATGAACTTATCAGGTGTGCGAGAGTATAACTTTCCTAGTACACGGATACAGGGAAGTAACGAATGTATATTCTGTAAGTCATTGACATTGTCATACAAATCTGTATGTCGTAAGTGTAAGTACATGGTATCTCATGAGAGATTAGAGTATCTTGAACGCAGGCGACAAGGTCAGATAGAACTTATGGAACAAGAGAAGAAAGAGAAGTTTAAAGAAAAGAGTTCTTACGCTAACAAGCGTAAGCGTATAACTAATACAATAGAAGATATATACTGTATGTTATGTTTCCTTATCATACCTTCAGGTATGAATAATGGCTGTGTAATATGCAACGAATGTATATAAAGCTATCTACTACTGACACGCAAGTGCTAGTATCCACGCTATTAGTAGTGCCATATTCACGCAAGTGAATGTAATTGTACCACTACTAATAGTGTAGGTAGCTTGATACCTATACAGTAGAACTGATGTTCTCCCTTTTGTGTAAATGTGATTCAGTCGTGTAGGTATCAGGCTATCTACGATTAGGAGTTGGTTAATACAAATAGCCCTGTTAACACACCAATGACCGAAAGTAGGTAGCTTACAGCACATACACTTATGGCTATAAGTAAAACATTGACTACCCTGATGTTGTAGTAACCTCCGTAGTTCGTAATGTTACGCAATGTCTCATGGATTAGTGTGTGCTGTAAGCTATCTATTCGGATAGCATACTCATGAGGAGGTATAAAGATATGGGTAAAAGAATAACAGAAAAAGAACTGTTAAGCATGGATATGGATAATCCAAAAGACATGGCTAAATTATTCGCAAGAGTATTGGCTAATACTGTCAGCCTTGGGGAAGAGATAGATATGCTTAGTACTAAGCTAAAGACTATTGGCGATATGGTAATGGTCTTGTGTATGCATTCTGAGGATAGAACTCTAACAGGAAAAATTATGCAACTTATGATGGACAATAAAGAGTTCGTTGCTTATGCAGAACGAATGGCTAATGAAACATCATTTGAAGACATGCTGGAACACATGCGTAATAATCCTGCTATGTTCAATCTTCCTGATGATTTATCAGATGAAGAATTGGTAAGATTCAAAGAGGCATATGACAAGAGTAAAGAAATGTTTGTTATACAGAACATGGAAAACAATTTGAATAGCGAAGAAGAATAATGGGTGGTGGATATTCCTTTGATAAGGAAGGTAATCGTATTCACAACTCATGGATATCGTCTAGTGAGGAGGAGGAATAATGGATAATATAATACGCTTTTGGGTATTTAATATTTATCAACCACTCTTAGATAAGTTCTGTTATGGAGTAAGAATAAGAACTTATATTAGGTGGAAAATTAAAGGAATAATTTAGGAGGAATAATGGCTGAGATAAAAGATAGTGATATCGTTCAGGTATTAGCGTGTAAGTTATGCGTTAAAGAAACGAATGGTAATGGACATCTTAAAGTATCTGTAACCATTGATAATGAATTTCTAGTTTCATGTGAAAACCATGAA
>MDSZ01038956.1_pt1 | contig 12046 bp, 10 predicted proteins | sample 811201 | NCBI WGS metagenome assembly MDSZ01 (sample SAMN05326647, study PRJNA326480) | marine metagenome | isolation source: seawater | place: Indian Ocean: North | collected 2010
AAAAATTATGAAAAAAGATTTTATAAATTTTCAAAAATAATAACTTTAAAAAAAAAATTTAATAATCAAAGATAATGTTGACAAGGATCAAAAAAAAGTTGTAAATCAATAATAAATAATTTGATGCATACATGAATAATCTTTCAATATTACTTACAGGTGGAACAGGTTCATTTGGAAATAAGTTTGTCGAAATGACATTAAAAAAATTTAATCCTAAGAAATTAATTATTTTTTCAAGAGATGAAATGAAGCAATGGCATATGGCACAAAAATTTAATGATAAAAGACTTAGATTCTTTTTGGGAGATATAAGGGATAAAGATAGATTGAGTAGAGCCGCAGATGAAGTTGACATAATTGTACACGCTGCAGCATTAAAAATAGTTCCAACTGCAGAATATAATCCTTTCGAAGCAGTTAAAACAAATATTATGGGAGCTATGAATTTAATTGATATTGCTATTGAGAGAAAAGTTAAAAAAGTAATTGCATTGTCAACGGATAAAGCTTGTGATCCAATAAATTTTTATGGAGCAACTAAGTTAGCTTCAGATAAATTATTCATAGCTGGAAATAATTATGTTGGAAAAAGATCAATATCTTTTTCAGTAGTTAGATATGGAAATGTAATTGGTTCTAGAGGATCTGTAATTCCCTTTTTTTTAAAACTCAAAAAAGAAAAAAAACAATTAACAATTACAGATAAGAGGATGACTAGATTTTTTACAACATTAGAGGACGCAGTAAAAATGGTATGGCAAAGCTTACAAAATATGAAAGGAGGAGAAATTTTCGTTTTAAAAAATCCTTCTATTAAAATAAATGATTTAGCAAAATCTATAGACTCAAATCCAATAAAGGATATTGGGATAAGACCTGGAGAAAAAATAAATGAGGTTCTTATTTCAAGAGTGGAATCTGAAAATACTTATGATTGTGGTAAATATTATTCTATACTAAGTCCAATAACTGAAAGAAAAAAACCGAGCTATTTAAAGAAATCAAAAAAAGTTGCTAGAGGTTTTGAATATAGTTCAGACAAAAATAGGTTTTTAAATTTCAAAGAAATTAGACAAGTAGTAAATGATTTTAAAAAGAATAATTAAAATATTCTAAATCCTCTCTACAAAAATCTTCGACAATTTTTTTCGACTCTTTATTATAATAATCCCTATAATTATCATGTGTTGAAACATTAAGTTTTTCAAATTTTGAAAAGTCTAGATTTGTATATTTATTTAATTCTTGTATTTCTGTATTTAAATTTTCATATTTTATAATTTTATCAACTCCTATTTTCCCATTTTTATTAAGTAAAAATTTATATTGTTGATCGGCAACTAGCGATTTTTTAACATGATTTTCTAAAAATACAGAAAAATTTTTCTCATTTAAATTATTAGTTAATTTCATATAATTATATCTTGATACAAATCTACTATATGGATTTCTTACTATTGCAAATTTGAAATAATTATTAAAAATATCTTTAGAGATCTTATTTTCAATTGTTTTTACAGTTTCATGACTAGTAAATAAAAAAAATTGATTTTGAATATTGTCATAAAAAAAATTATCAGTTTTTTTAAATTTTCTTAAAATTTTCGATAAAATTACCCATGTAAAATAGTAGCTTTCATTTTTTAAAAGTGCACTAGATACACTTGTGCCTGCATTTTTGGGTATGTGAAAAAAAATCAGTTTATTTTTTTTTGATATTACTAATGACATAGAAATCAAAATATTTATATTGGAAATTGTTTATTTATCAAGTAATTCAATTCTTTAACTATTAAAAATACATATTTTGTATTAAGTGTATGCTTAACTTTATAATTTAAATTATAAATAAAATAAATTTTTTAAAAAATTAAAAAAATGAAAGAAAACTATTTTGATAAGCGCAAAAAAAAGTTTGAAGTTTTAGTAAAAGATAAATTTATAAAAAATATTCCTAAAAATGCTTTAGTTGAACTTACAAACGCTTGTAACCATGCATGTATTTTTTGTTACAATCCTGAAATGAAAAGATCTATTAGTCGAATAGATATTAATATTTTTAAATCGTTTATATCAAAAGGGGTTTTAGAAGGTTTAGAGGAGGTTGGCTTATATTCAACTGGAGAACCTTTTATGACAAAAAATTTAGATCAATTTGTTAAAGTAGCAAAAGATAATGGAATAAAAAGAGTTTATATAACCTCTAATGGAGCGTTAGCTAATATAGAGAGAGTTAAAGAAACTTTAAAAGCGGGCCTTGATAGCATAAAATTTAGCATTAATGCTGGGACCAGACAAACCTATAAACTAATACACGGTAAAGATGATTTTGAAAAAGTAATAAAAAATTTGAAAGATATTTATTATTTTAAAAAAAAAAATAATTTAAAATTACAGCTTCTTTGCTCATTTGTATTTACTGATGTCACTAAAAAAGAAATTATAAGTTTTAAAAAAAAATTCCAAAAATATTTTGATGAAGACATTCGTTTCTTAAAAGCGGCTAATCAAGGAGGCCACACAAAGGATAGGAGTGAAATTTTAACAAATAAAATAGATAATAAAAAAATTAAAAATGGAAATATAAGTTTAACAAAAAATTACAAACCATGTAGCATGCTTTGGGATAGGCTTCATTTGACTTCTGAAGGTAATTTAACAGCCTGTTGTGTTGATTATGAAAATGATCTTGTTTATAAAAAATTTACAGACAGTGAAAAAATTATAGATCAATTTAATTCAGATAAAATTGTAGATTTAAGAGATAAACATATTAAAAATAATCTTAAAAATACTATATGTTATAATTGCATATATAATGAAAATTCAAAATATAACAAAATTAATGAAAAAATAATAAGCACAAATGAGAAAAAAAATAATTTTAAGAATCCTAAAACAAAATTATTAAAAAGCAGGATTGATCAATTTGTTAAAAAAGTTCAATAATAAAAAATATTATTTATGTTAAAATATAAAGTAATTAAAAATTTTATTAGTGAAGATGAATGTGAAGAATTAATAAATGATGCAAAAAATTATTTAGATATAAATTCAGAAAAAGATATTATTAGCAACAATAGGCAAATGATAATATCAACAAGTGTAATATATAATGAGCTTTTAAAATATTCTAAAAATTGGAAAAACTTAGATCAAAATATAAATTCTAGGGAATTTTATGAAGATTGTTTAAAAAACCTAGATTTAAATTCTAATGAATTTGAATTAAATAATTTTTTCTTTAAAAAAAATTTAAGCAATATAGAAAAAAAATACAAATATTTTGTAAATAAAAAATTTTCTTACCTTCAAACTAAAACTTTATTTAAGTTACTCTTGTATAGATTTTATAATGAAATTAAATTCAAAATGAAGTTTCTTTTTAAAACAAAAATTAATTTAGAATTACTTTTTGATTTTTCAATTTCACAAAAGGGTTATAAAAGAGAAATTCATAGGGATTCTGACTCTAGAATAATAGTATTTTTATTATATTTAAACTCTTTTAAAAATGAGGGGAATGGAGGAGAATTAAATTTACATGAACTAATAGATAAAAATCAAAAAAAAATTCCCGCTCGTCCTAATCCAGATAAATGCAGAATAGTAAAAACATTTAAACCAAGTGCAGGAAATTTAATCCTTTTTTTAAATTCATCGGAAGCATTTCATTCTGTCAGTGAAATGACTGGTAATGAAAAAAGATATTTTTTATACGGTTCTTTTACAGCATTAAATAATAAAAATCCTTTTATAAAAAATAGTTCTGAGAAATTGAAAACAGAATTTTTTTTATTTCAATAGTTTAAATGAATAAAAAAAAAGATATTAATAAATTATTTTACTTATCAAGATTGTATCTTAAAAAAAGACCGAACCTAAGTAATCTAGGAAATAATTTTCTTTTCTTACAAAGCGCACATCCTGTTCAAATGTCTAAATATAAATATGTTAATTCAAAAAGTATTAATATTTTTTTTTATTTTTCCTATCTTTTTGAATTTTGCAAAAATTTTACTAAAATAATATTATATTTTTTTAAATTAATATTTGCGAAAAATTATACAAATATAAATAAAAAATTAAAAAAAAAAATTTTAATAGTAAGTCATCTCACTAATTTAAATAATTTTAAAAAAAATATAGATACTCAATATTTTGGTATAGAAAAAGAATTTGGAAAAAAAAAATCAATTTTTTTTTATTTAGATCATATAAAGACTAGCAATACTGAAAAAACAAAATTATTAAATATAAAAAAGAATATATTAATAAATAATTATTGTATCGAAATATCAACATACAAAAAAATACTTTTGAGCATAATCAAAGAATTTTTTATTATATTAAATCAAGTAAAAAAAAAAAATAATTTTGAGAAAAAATTTTATTTAGAGTGTGCCAAATATTCATTTTCACTTTCTACTATAAAAAATATTATTCTTTACCATAATTTAGAGAAACTAATTGTTAAGAATAATATAAAAAATATATTAATTACTTTTGAGGGGCATCCTTATGAATATTTAATATTTTTACTGGGTAAAATTTATAATATTAAAATTTATGCATATCAAACGAGTTATATAACAAGGAGTCACTATTCAATGTTTTTAAATATTGGAAAAGATTTTTTGCCAACAAAAATACTTGCTAATGGTAGAATAGGTTATGACTATTTAAAGCAAAAATTTAATCCATCAAAAGTTATATTGTTAGGTTCAAATAAGTTCAAAAAAAAAATTAGAGGAAATAAAATAAAAAATTTTAACATTCTTGTGATACCCTCTGCATATGATGGTGAATCATCAGAATTTATAGAATTATGTTATAAATATTTACAAGAAAACAAAAATCAAAAAATTAAAATAATCTTTAGATTACACCCTCAAATAAACAAAAATAATTTTGTTTCTAAAAATTTAAAAATATTACAAAAAGAAAATAGAATTAAAATTTCAGATAAAAGTCTTACGAATGATATTAATTTGTGTAAATTTGCTCTTTATCGATCTAGTTCAGCGATTATTGATGCATTACAACAAGGTTTAATACCCATATTTTTTACTGAAAAAAAAACTAATTTTCAATCAGATCCGTTATGGCAACTTAAATCAAAATTTATTATAAAAAATCATAAACAGTTATTTAAAGTTATTAATGACAAAAAATACGTTAATAAGAGTAAATATTTGGAATATATAAATTTTGCAAATAATTATTATAAACCAGTCAATTATAGTAAAATACGAAATATTCTTTAACTATATAAAATAACAAAATTTAAATAGATAATGTGTGGAATTTTAGTTAGTTATTCAAAAAGTCAGTTAATAGATATTAACAATTTTAAAAAATCTCTCGAATTACAAAAACATAGAGGACCTGATAACACTGGCATTATTCGCGTGTCAGATAAATTATTTATTGGTAATGTTAGGTTATCTATTACTGATTTGTCAAAAAATTCTAATCAACCAATGTTAAATGATCAAACTTCTAATGTAATTAGCTTTAATGGTGATATTTATAATTATATTGAATTAAGAGATTGTCTTAAAAAGAAAGGAATAAATTTTTTCTCCAATGGAGATACAGAAGTACTATTAAAATATTTAGAATTAAAAGGTATTAATGGAATTAATGAACTTAATGGAAAATGGGCATTTGTTTTTTATAACAAAAAAGATAATAAATTAATTGTCTCTAGAGATAGATTTGGTAAGCAACCTCTTTATTATTATAATGATGGCCAGACAATTATTTTTTCGTCAGAAATAAAATCAATATATAATTTATTAAATAAAAAAAGAATTTTAAGAAAAAATACTATTAATGAATACCTGAAATATGGATATATACAAAATGAAAATAAAGAGACATTATACCATGAAATAAATAGAATTCTTCCTGGTGTAACAGCGAAAATAGATTTAAATCAAAATAAAATTGATTTAGAATTTAAAAAAGAAAATACAATTAAAAATCACCTTGAGAAGAAATCATCTTCAAATTTACAAGATTTAATTTATGATGCTGTTAAAATAAGATTAAGGACTGATGTAAAAAATGGAGTAGTAGTGTCAGGTGGAGTTGACAGCACACTCATTTCAACTACTGCTTATAAAATAAATAAAAATATTTCGTTTATATCTGGAGATGCTGGAGTAGGTAGAGATTTATATTTTAGTAGAAAATTAGCAAATGATTTAAATATAAATTTAGAGGAAATTAAATTTAATTTTGACCATGACATTCTTGGCAGAATAGAAAAAATGACAAATAATTTTGAGATACCATTGAACTTAAATGGCCAGGTAGTTGCAATGAATATTCTTTATGAAAAAGTTTCAAATTTAGGAATTAAGGTTTTATTAGACGGTTCAGGAGGAGATGAAATTTATGCTGGTTATTTTGATAGGTATACTCAATGTTTTATTAACTCATTAATAATAAATAAAAAATTTAAAGAGTTGGTTGAATTTATTTTTTATTCTTTAAAATATAAACAAATTTCGTACAAGCTAATTATAAAATATTTAGTTCAAAAATTTGGAAATTCATTATTTAATTTAAACTTTAAAAATAAATTATTTAAATATATCAAGTTAGATCATGATCTAAATCCATCAAGAAAAAATAAAATTTTTTATTCTTTAGAGGAATATCAACTTTGGGATAATGAATTTGGCACAATGCCTCTTCAACTTCAATTATCAGATAGCAATTCAATGATGTATTCAATGACTACAAGAAATCCATTATTAGATTTTAGACAAATATACAATATAAATAATCAAACTCATCTAAAATTTCATAAAGGATATAATAAGTATTTATTAAGAAATGAAATAACAAATTTTATTTCACCAGAAATTAAATGGCGAATTGATAAGCAGCCTCTTAGATGGTATGGCAGTGATATATTATTCAGTAAGTATGAAAACAAAGTTAAAGAAAATATTTTTGATTCTGAATTATTAAAAAATATTTATAGCAGAGATAATTTAGAATATGTTTTTAATCAAAAAAAATTAAAAAAAAATAAAGAATTATTACTTAGGTTATTTGCATTATCCATGCTAGGAAATGTTTATAGGTGTGATGTTAACTAACATATAAAATTATAATGAAAAATTATGTGACACAGAACCAAAAGTTTGCTGACCAGTTCATAAACAATACAAAAAATTTTTATGAGGAAAATTTTAATTTAGTTGATGAAAAGCATAACATGATAATTAAAAGTTTCTATGATCAAATAAACAACGATAAAGATTATTTTAATGATAATTTAAGAAATTGGACAATGCAGACAGATTATGAATGTCCGCCCCAGATAACAAGCTTACATTTAAAAATTTTGGGTTTTCAGAAATGTATAGAATTTTATTTAAAGAGAAAAATTCAAAGTTTTTTTAATGATGAACATAATAGAGCTTTTTTTGATGATATGGAAATTTTAAGAAAATATTGTGATATAAATCTCTTAAAAAAAAATCCAGTGCATCTGACACCTGGTTCTGACAATTTTTTTGTAAGTAAGGAAAATATAATTACTAATTATAGATGGAATAGATATCTTTATATAGGTGATAGAATAATAAATAATAAAATTTTAGATGATTACGACACTTGGGTAGATATAGGTCCATTTTATGGAGGTCTACAATCTATTATTAAAAAGGAGAAACCATCTTTAAATATGATACTTATAGATTTTAAGCATCAATTATGCAGATCATATATTTTTTTAAAGCAATTATTTCCAAAATCTAATCATTTTTTCCCAGATCAGATAGATAGTAGTTTGTTTAAAAATAAGCTGATAGACTCTATAATTTATCTACCGATTGAAAAGTACAATCTATTGGAAAATTTAAATATTAAATTACTTACGAATTTTTTTAGTTTTGGTGAAATGAAAGAAGAAGTCTTTGACAATTATAAACTTTCTAATTTATATAAAAATGCAGAATATAAATATTTAGTAAATAGGTTTATAAGTTCACCTTTTTTTGAGAAAACGTATGGTGAAATTAATACAAATGTTTTAGATTATATAAATGAAAATGATAGTATAATTTATTTTGATATGTTCCCAATCCACCATTATCATGTACCTAAAAGAAAATTATTTAATTCAACAAAAAATAGGCCATGTAGTTCCCCATATTTTGAGTTAATAATAAAAAAAAAATGAGACAGTCTGGAGATAACATAAAAGCAAAAAATGCAGCCTGGTCTTTTGATGGAAATACATACAAAAGTTTTAATATTCATATTAAAAAATCGGTACCTTTTTATGAGGAAACTCATGACTTATATATTAATTTTTCAGATTTTTTTCTCCAAGAAAATTCAAGAATTGTTGATATCGGCAGTTCTACAGGAACTTATTTAATAAAATTATTTAAAAAACATAATAAAACCCGTAAAGGGCTTAATTTTGAAGGATATGATGTTGTAAAAAAAATGATTGAATATTCAAATAAAACTAAACCAAAAAAAAAAAATATTAAATTTATTAATAAGAATATTGATAAAATAAATTTTAAAAATTCATGTATTGTATCATCTTTTTATTCTATTCAATTCATATCGCCTAAGAATAGACAAAAGATTATTGATAGAATTTATAAAGATTTAAATTGGGGTGGAGCATTTTTTATGGTTGAAAAAGTAAGAGGGCCAGATGCAAGGTTTCAGGACATGATATCTCAGGTATATATTGAGCACAAATTATCGCAAGGATATAAGTCAGATGAAATTTTAAATAAGTCTAGATCTTTGAAAGGAGTCCTTGAACCATTCAGCAGTAATGCAAATTCTCAAATGCTAAAAAGAGCTGGATTTAAAGATGTATTTACAATTTTTAAATATTGTTGTTTTGAAGGATGGTTAGCAATTAAATAAGTTCATTTTTTAATGATAACTAAAAACAATACTTCAATAGTAATTGCTTCTTCTGGAAATTTTAATTATCTTCATAAATGTTTAAAAGCAATTTTTAAACAGACATCTTTACCTCATCAAGTTATACTAGTTTTGCCTGAAGATAAAAAAATTCAAAAAAATTATGAAAAATTAAAAGTCTTTTATTCAAATAAAAAAAATCAAGTTTATCAGAGAAATTTAGGAATTTCTCAGCTTTCCAAAAATACTAGAATTTTGATTCAAATAGATGAGAGAATTGTATTGAAAAAAAATTCAATTGAAAATTTAATACAATGTTGGAATATGAATAAAAATAAAAATATTTTAGGGATTGGTTTTAATCAAATAGTAAATAAGAAGCAAAATAGTTTTGGTGGATCTAAAATTTCAAAAATTTTTAGAAATCATCAAGGTTCAGTTCTAAAAAATGGAATAAATATTGGATATGAAAATTTGAAAGAAAATCGCAAAGTATCATGGATAAAAGGTGGAATAGCGTCATATGATTTAAAAAAAACAAAAAAAATATTTAATAGATTTTTCCCTCTATTATCTTGGTCAGTTTGTGAGGATTTAATTTTTAGTTATGATTTACAAAAAAAAGGTAATTTAATTATTTGTGCAAACGCTAAAGCAACTTTGTTGGAAAAAAATTTAAATAATGAATTTATAAATAACTTTGGACTAGGAGCATTATATTCTCATAATCATAGATACTTTGTAAAAAAAAATAAAGAATTATCTATAATTTTTTTTTATTTAACTATTCAATTATTATTTTTGTATAATATATTAATTGGAATTTTGAGACTTAAAATCTCAAAAGTCTTATATGGATTTGGATTAATTTTTGGATTATTTAAAAAAAATTTGTTTACAAAATAGTTAAAAATTCTAGGCAGTTAAGATTTAAAAATTATAATTAAAATATTATGCTTATTATATTCTGAAAATAAATTAAATATTATTAATTTTCTAATACTGTAATAATAAAAAATATAAATGTATTAAAATTTATAAACAATTTATGTATAATTGATGATAGTATTAATAAATTAGTAATTTACTAATCAGCAAAAATCAATAAAAGACCAATTAATTAAAGATTTTCAAATGTATATTTTAAAGTTCAATGGATTTAAATAAAATTAAACTGTCAATTATTGGCTTAGGATATGTTGGCCTTCCATTGGCGATTGAGTTTGGTAAAAAATTTAAAAACGTTATAGGATTTGACATTAAGAAAGATAGAATTAAAGAATTAAATTTAAATATTGATAAAACTGGAGAAATAAGATCTAGAGACATCAAATCTACTAAAAATTTAAAATTCACAAACAATATTAGTAAAATAAAAACTTGTAATTGTTACATTGTTGCAGTCCCAACTCCAGTAAAGGCTAATAACACACCTGATTTCACTCAATTGCTTAATGCTAGCAAAATAGTTGGTAAAGTTTTAAAAAAAAACGATATAGTAATTTTTGAGTCAACTGTATACCCAGGAGCAACAGAAGAAATCTGTGTCCCAGTATTAGAAAAAAAATCTTTATTAAAATTCAACAAAGATTTTTTTGTTGGTTATAGTCCTGAAAGAATAAATCCTGGTGATAAAAAACGAACTTTAAAAAATATAGTTAAAATAGTTTCTGGCTCAAATCCTAAAGTAACAGATCTAATATGTAAATTATATTCAAAGATTGTTAAAGTGGGTACCCACAAAGTTTCTTCTATTAAAGCAGCTGAGGCTGCAAAAGTAATTGAAAATACGCAAAGAGATTTAAATATTGCCTTAATAAATGAACTATCAATAATTTTTAAAAAGTTAAACTTAAGTACCGAAGAAGTATTGCGGGCAGCAGAAACTAAATGGAACTTTAACTCATTTAGACCAGGATTAGTTGGCGGACATTGTATTGGAATTGACCCTTATTATATTACATATAAATCAAAAATGCATGGTTATAACCCAAAAATAATTTTAGCTGGAAGGAAAATGAATAATCAGATGCATTCATATATTGCAAAACAAATCTTTAAAATCATTAGATATAAGCAAATAAAATCAAATAAACTTAAATTTTTAATTATGGGTTTAACCTTTAAAGAAAATTGTCCAGATATAAGAAATTCTAAGGTTTTAAATTTATGTAAGCTTTTCATAAATAAAGATGTTGAATTAGATGCGTATGACCCACATGTAGATAAAAAAAGTAAAGATTTAAAATTTTTAAAAATGATTGCAGAACCAAAATTAAGAAAATATGATTGTGTTATTTTGGCCGTTAAACATAAAGATTTTAAAATTATGAAATTTAAAAAAATTAAATCTTTTTTAAAAGAAAACGGTTTTATTTATGATCTAAAATACATTTTTAATAAAAAAGAAAATTCAGGTTATTATAGATTATAACTATGAATAATTATGAAAAAAAGATAAATTTTTTGAGAAGAAATACTCACAAGTGGTTAATTACAGGTGTGGCAGGATTTATTGGAAGTAATTTACTAGAGGAATTGCTTTTATTAAATCAAAAGGTTTTTGGTATAGATGATTTTAGTAAAGGTCTAAGAAAAAATTTAATTGATGTTAGAAAAAATGTATCTAAAAAACAGTGGAAAAATTTTAAATTTTTCAAAACAGATATTTCAAAAATAAAAAATTACAAAAAACAAATTGGAAAAATAGATTTTGTATTGCATCAAGCAGCAAGAGGTTCTGTTGTAAAATCTATCTTAAATCCATTGAAAACAAATCATTCAAATGTAAATGGCTTTCTTTCTGTGTTAAACTTTTCAAAAGAAATATCTGTAAAAAGTTTTGTTTATGCATCAAGCAGTTCAGTCTATGGTGATAGCAAGCAACTTCCAAAAAGAGAGGGTAAAGTTGGTAATTTACTATCAAATTATGCTTTAACAAAAAAAACTAATGAAGAATATGCGAAATTATTTTTTAAATTATACAATTTAAAAACAGTAGGGCTTAGGTATTTTAATGTTTTTGGTAAAAGACAAGATCCTAATGGAGATTATGCTGCTGTTATTCCAAGATGGATAAATAATATAATTTTAAACAAAAAAATTTTAATATTTGGAGACGGAA
>MDSZ01095717.1_pt1 | contig 12046 bp, 7 predicted proteins | sample 811201 | NCBI WGS metagenome assembly MDSZ01 (sample SAMN05326647, study PRJNA326480) | marine metagenome | isolation source: seawater | place: Indian Ocean: North | collected 2010
CATATTTACCATATCCTGTGTTATTTTCATTTCTACTTTTAAATTTTTAGGGTCGTCTCCTAGAACATATGAAAAGTCAATATGCAATAATTTTCCGTCCTTTGTAACCAAAATATTTTCAAGATGTCTATCTCCTACTCCCATTACATAACATAAAACACATGATGATGCACACGTACTAATAAAATTATTACGCATATCTTGAATAGTGAGGTCGGGGTTTAAATCTAGTATATAATTTTGCAGAGTTGTATCGTATTTGTGTTTAATATCATATAATGTAGATGATTTTTCAACCATTTCTATCCAACCACAAGTATCATTTACAGGGAATACATTGTACGTTTTAATATCGACAATACCTTTACAAACAATATTTAAAAATCTAGAAACTATCATTGTAAGTTTATCTTTTCTAACATCTTCAAACTTAACAAGTATATTTAGTATTTTCTCTCCATTTTTTGTTTTAACAATCAATGGAATTTTCCATGGTTTAGTTGCTGAATTAAAAATGTGTATACCTTCCGCTACAACCCCTATACATTGAATATTATTATCCCATGGTAAGGTAACCGGTCCATAATTTTTAATCCAACCATTAACTTGTTTTTCCCATTTTATCTTAGAAAGATTTAAGAAAATATTTTCATTTATAAATTCTATAAAATCTAATGTTTTATTTAATTCTATCTTGATTCTGTTGTCTATTTTTGTTAAAAAGGTATTAAATACTTTATTTAAGCTATAAAATATTATCTTGTCTTTCATCAAAAATTTACATTCAAAAAAGAATGAGTATATCAACGATATATCTTTTGAATATAGAGGAATAACAATATCATAAAACATACCATTGAATTTCAACCCATAATTTATCAACCAGGGTGTAATAATTTTTAATTCAGTGTTGGATAAAGACTTAAAATTACCATATAACCAATGTCTACATAATTTATTATTCATTATATGATTGTTATTACATATTTCGAGTAGTTCTTCAATCTTGGGTCTAGATTCACAATTTCTACGACAAGCCAATTCTCTGCATCTAAAATATGGTATTCTTTTGTTATAAAATCTAACAATTTTTTCCAACTGAATTATCTCTCCATTATCAAATGATGATAAACATTTTGACACCAATAAAAAGTGTTGAGAAAATTCATAGCGATGATTCCATAAGAGTTTTTTTTCCAGCTTTGTAAAGGGTAAACATGGTAACTTGTATTGAACACTTTTATAAAACGATAGTATGGTATTTACAGATTTGCACCATTCTTTATTAACTAATCTAACATCATATAATTCCTTAAAAGTAATAGGTAATAATGTTAAGACATATATATTTTTAGAAGAATCTGCAATAAATTTCCTTCTAATATTACAGGATTTACATATTCTTTTTTCATTATATAGTAAAGAGTACATAGAAAATTTTTTTTCAGGAGGTGAAGTTATATTTATAAGACTTGGTATTACACCCCATTCATCAGCACAACTATAACAAAAAATTCTACCACACATTCTACAATGATGTTTTCTATTCATAATGGAAAAACTACTTTTACATTTGAAACATTTACTTATATTTTTGCTAGGTATCCAAATAGAAGGAGACGTTTTAGGTATAGATATATCAGTAGATATTTTTCTATTTTCTAGCATAATAGACATACTTAACTTTCTCTTATTGTTCATACTAAATGTAAATAAAAAATTATAAAAATAAAACTAGAATACTGTAATTAAGTTGGAGTTACGATAGTATTTTTTGCTACTAACCATGTTACTAAAGCTGTTCCTGCTGCGGCCCATATGCTTATATAATGTCTAGCTAATTCATATTGCAACATATTAATAAACTGACAAACAGGTGAACCAAGACTTATAATAGCTTTAAATGCACCCAAAATAGTTGGCGGTACACAATAATATGAGTAAATATTTACTAAAAACCAATGAGCAAAACATGTCAATAACATTAGTCCAGCAAATTTAAGTATAATATGTCCTGAACTTTTCATTATTTTCAAGATAGTATTCATAGTGATAATTATACTATATCTGTAATTGTTTAACTATATTCAATTTTATGAAAATATTGCTTCCAGATTAAAATACTTAAAATAACTATTTTAAATCTACTTAGAAAGGAATGACAATAATAAGTTATAATGTCTTCTAGTGATGGTACAGTTAGCACGCCCCTCGCGGGTGATACTTCTTCCGAGCGACTTGCGGGACGCGTAAAGTGGTTCAACAACCGGGCGGGTTTTGGTTTTGTTACAGTTATGGAGGGTGAAAAGAAAGACGAGGATGTCTTTGTCCACCACTCCGGTATTGTTGTAAATAGTGAGCAATACAAATATTTGGTTCAGGGTGAGTACGTTTCTTTTGTACTCCGTGAGAGTGACAATGATGACCATCCTTACCAGGCTGGTGATGTTCGTGGTATTCTAAATGGTTGGCTAATGTGCGAGACCAGGAATTCGAATCGTAACTCTAGGGCCGAGGAGGGAGAGAATCAGGATGATGATGGTGAGCGTAGTCGTCGAGGACAGCGACGTGGAAATCGTCGTGTAAAGCCCCGTGGAAGTGGTCCCCGGGGAGGAAATGGTGGAAATGACGAATGGGTTCTTACTCGTCGCCGTCAGGGAGGTAGTCGTCGTTCTCAAGAGGAGGCATAATTAAATTATTCCCATTAAAAAATTTTTATATATTTTTATTTTCAATTACTTATATAAATTATATAAAATAATTGAAAATTGATTTAAAAAGACCCCCATTAATGTAGATTATAATGAGTAATTCTCATACTAGTCAAAATTCATCTTCTAAGGATATTCCTATTAACGAGCAGTTTACTGCCTTACTCAACTCTTTATCTAGTTTCAAATCTCAAATAAGTATGTTAAATGCTCAAGTAAAAACTATCGAAAGATCAGTTAAAAAACAAATGAAAAAACTTCAAAAAGAAGCACTTAAGAATAAAAATAAGGGAAATAGAAAAGCTTCTGGATTTGCAGTACCCAGCAAAATTTCAAAAGATCTTTGCAAATTTATGGGTAAGCCTGAAGGTTCTGAAATGGCCAGAACTGAAGTTACCAAATATATTATTCATTACATTCAAAGTAAAAATTTACCTGATAAAAAAAATAAGAAGGTAATAAAACCAGATAAGGCTTTAAAATCACTATTAGACGTAAAGCCTACTGACGAAGTAACATATTTCAATCTACAAAAATATATGAATAAACATTTTGTAAAAGCTTAAAGTATTAACAATTATATGATAATATATGGAATCAAAAGAATACTCTTGTATATTAGATACTAGATGTCCAGGAAAAAGATTACAAAACGAATTAAAATATCAATGGACAGATGCTTATCAGGAAAAAGTAAATACATTTTACCATAACACTGAAAATGATACTATGATTTTTTTTATGTTTTTAGAAAATATTAAAAATCCTATAACGATAAAATTTAAATTCAACTCTAGAGGAAGTTACCCATTTAGACCACCAGAAGTTTTAATTGGTGAATCAAATTATCCATATAAATGTTTATTACCTCCGCAATGGTCATTTGCTCAAAAAATATATGGAAGTGAATGTGCATGTTGTTCATCTATTACTTGTCGTGATAATTGGGGACCATCAAATAAACTATTAAATATTACAGATGAAATAAGAAAAAATTTTAATATAAAAATAAGATTAATAGAAATTTTTCATTGTAAAAAAATTGTAGAAAAACATTTCGGACATTATCTACCAATAGAAGAATTTTTATGATAAATTGATTATAATATAAATACTAAAAATTTATATTATAAAATGAATTCAGAATCACAAATTATTTCAAATACTATTTTGCAAAAAAAAAGTGAAATTCTTTATTTTGAACAAAATATAAAATTAATTGAAGAACAAGTTAAAAAATTAAAAAGGGAATTATTTCAGACATGTCAACATAGCTGGGTAAAAGATTGGGATGATAGAAGTTGTCATTCGAGTTGGATATGTGAACATTGTAAATTATATAAAAATCCTAACTATAATTAATTGGTATTAATTTATTAAATAATCACAACTTTTTCTCTATCAGGTTTTTCTTCTATTAAAAATTTTATATTATCTTCTGTTATTATTTCTATAACACTTTCATCACTCAAGTCTGTATTACATTCTGAATTTTCGCAACCCCTTACTGCTATATTGCTATCCGGTAAAGATTTTGGTGAATTATTTGAAGATGATGAACTTTCTGATTTCACTATCATTGATTGCAATCGTGTTGCAAATAAATTATTCATTTTTTTATTATATTCAATACCATAATTCATATGGGTATTCACTACCCTTTTTAATTCTTTATACTCTTCATCTGTTACATCTATATTGTCTCTTTGTATCATTTGTTGTAATTCTTTATACAATCTATTATTCAATACTGTCTGCCAACAACGCTCCTTTTCCATAATTTCTATTTTCGACCTTATCTGGTCCATCCTTACAGACAGTCTTCTTTGCGGTATCTTATCTATTTTCTCATTTAATATATCTAGTTTTGATTTCTTTTCATTAAAATAATTTGTAAAGATATCTCTTTCTGCTGAATTTTTAATATCAACACCATAATTCTCAAATTCTATCTCCATTGCCCATTTTTTTAATCTTTGCTGTTTTTCATTACTAATACATTTACAACAAAATAATTTCTTATCTTTTTCATAATATATTTTAAGATAGTCTCGTAAATGAGATTTTATTGATTTTATAGTTAAGGATACAAAATAATAAAAAAAATAAGAAGCAATAATTCCGTTACATAATAATACTAAAATTATTAATACATCTTCAAATGTACCTAATTTATACCCTGACTCTATTGTTCCAAAAAATAAACCAGTACTTAATGTCGTGACTAATGATAACAAACTTACACTTTCTAATTTATTACATATCATACCATAATTTGTAATTGTATCATAAGGCCTTAAAAATACATGTAAAAAAAATGATATTTGTACCAACAAACTAGCTGCTATTATCTGATATCGCGGGTGAGTTCTCAAAAATACAGAAATTATAATCAAAAACGCTTTCTTACCCATTATAATAAATTCATAATACCATCGTTTCTCTCTATAACCCAAAAACAAAAATGAAAGAGGAGTAGAACCATCATATCTATCAGTTAAATCAAATAATCTGTACCTATAATTATATAATAATTTAAATCCTAATAATGGAATACCTATACCATACAATATCAATCCTATATATGATACCAATAAATATATATTATGTTTACTAGTATAACACTCTACGGATAAATCCTTAACTAAATAATATTTATCACCTATTTTTTCACAATTCATAACTTCTAATATTTTTTGAACAACTGTTGGCCAACTTAAAAAAGTACCAACAACTATTGCTGTTTTTTCCCAAGCTATAAAAAATGTACAAAATGTTGGTTCAGTTTTTTTATATAATTCTCTTTCTTTCTCTGAAGTCATTTTTTTCATAATTTTTTTCTTATTTCTGCAAAATAAAGCTGTTACTATAAATATAATTATTGTTACCACAAAAATATAAAATAAAGGCATAATCAAATATATCAAAAGTTTATCATAATATGTCCAACCTATTGTACAATCCGAAGAATAAAAACTAACTCTAGGAGACGAAAATTCTTTTGCTCTTTCGAAAAAATATCTAACAATAGACGGCCAATTTATTTGAAATGAACTAGCTAATGAAAATACCTGTGCATAATTCATAAATATTTTTACCACCCCATTTACTTCTTCTTTTTTATTTGTAGATGGATTCGCCGTTTTTATTAAAAATATAATAAGAAAAATACAAATTATCGGAATAATAATTGTTAAAGACATTGTTGTCGTTGTATTTTCAGGACACTCAAAACATACCCCATCATTTTTTGCCCAACCTTTATCACATACATCACATATTGGACCAACATGACCTGGATAACATAAACTATCAGTGGATTTATTAATTATACCTCCTTTACAAGCGTACTTATTTTTACACTTATATACTTCTGTTGTTTTATTTGAAGCTCTCCAATAATCGGCTTTCAATATCATAGTTTCAATTAATGTACCCTTGGGACATATAAAACTTAACGCATCACATTCAACACATTTATCATCTACTAAATCATAAAAAAAACCAGATGAACAGGAACATTCTGTTTTATCACTGTTTTGTTCCGTATTTAAAGGACATTCTTTGCATAAAATCGTTCCAGAAATATTTGAATATTTACCCAAAGGACAATCTAAACATGTATTACTACCCATATTAGGAGAATATTTACCAACACCACATAACGAACAATTTGAAGTACCTTCACCTGAAAATCTACCCGTTACACATTGTCTACAATTATTTAAGTTATCACCACCGGTATAATCATTAAATGTACCTTCAGGGCATTTAATACAGGTTTCAAAACTTATAGCACCCGGTGTTTCACTATAAAATCCTACTGGACAATCATTACAATTCTTTTCAGATTTTGAACCTATATCCATACTCCATTTACCCGATAAACATGTTTTACAACTTTTCAATAGATGTTGTCCCTGAAACTCATTATATTTACCTGCCGGACATTCAACACAATAGGAATATTTATTATCTAGATTATTATCACTAAATTTACCCATCGGACATAATATACATTCATCGCTACCTTCCATTGAATATTTACCATCTTGACAAAAATTACATTCTTTACCTGGATTATTATTAATATCTCTGTATTTTCCAGAAGGACAATTCTTACATAACTCTATAGATACCAAACCAACACCTTTATTATATTTACCAGGAGGACAATTTTTACACGTATCAACATCTGTAGCTCCTGATTTATTTGAGTATTTACCAGAAATACAATCTTTACACACATCTTCATTAGTTAAACCTCTCAAATCATTATACTTACCTGGTTCACAATTTATACATTCAATACCATATAAATCACTTAATTTGCCTTCCGGACATTCTATACATTCTGATGCCGCTGATCCAGATATTTTTCCAGGTTCACATTCCAAACAAATATCTTCACTTGCTTTATATTTACCTCTATCACACTTTATACAACTATAATTTGATTCTGCTCCTTCCATTAAACCAATACGGCCTTCAACACATTCTTTACAATCATTTTCATTTATTATACCTAATTCATCTGAATATTTACCAATTGGACATTGCGAACACTCTATACTTGATACCAAGCCTAGCGAATAACTATAACGTCCTTTCGGACAATCTCTGCAACTTATTCTTTTTCTTGCCCATTTTCCTATTTCACAAAATTCACACTGTTCACTACCTGTATCGCTAATTTTACCCGCTTCACATTCTAAGCAATCTTCTATGGTATCGGAACCCTCTACTGTGGAGTATTTTCCCTTTAAACAAAAATCACAATAACCTGAACCTTCTGTCTTTGAATAATAACCTTTTGGACAATAATCACAATATATTGTATTATTACCGCTAGAATATTTACCTATCTCACATTTTGAACAACTTACACTTTGAAATCTATCCGTTGAATAACCTTGATTACAATATTTACAAAATCCACCATGACTACTAGAATATTTACCCTTAGCACATATTTCACAAAAATCGTCTTTTATACCTCTTCCCGGAGAACATCCCATCAAATCCACCACAGCCATTTTCATATTATAATTTAAAGCATTTGGAGCTAAAATTAATTTACCGGACGAAAAACTTATATGAGAAATGTTTAGATTAGAAAGATATGTTTTCCAATTATAATGATTATTCGATTCTTCTATTTCAAATATTTGATGACTATCCATTTCTATTTCCATGTCCTTTGCATTTATCTTTACTACACCATTATGCATTCCTCTGGTAGATATTATAGCATATATATATCCTGTATTAATATCTACTTCTATATTTGTTATTACACCCCATTCTGTAGGCATTTTTAAAAAATCTATATTACAATTCTCATTTAATGGTAATTTTTCAAAATTGTAATCAAATTGATAAATTTCACTCGTCAAACCTCCCGCAACTATATATATTTTTTTTAAAAATGTATCGACTTCTATATCACTAATTCTGGTCAACCCATCCAATGTTATTAATTTTGTATTATTACGTATCAAAGGTAATGATGTATTTATTTCTAATAATAAAGCATCCCCATATCCTGTATCCTGTAAAAAATATATTAAATCTGTATCCTTGTTTTTAAAACTTTTTTTTATTTCAGAAAAATATATTTCTATTTTCTGAGTTGTACCTGTATCATATATATGTTTCATTTCCACCTCATATATATACTGAAATTGGTCCAATAATTGAACTGTCGGAGTCCTAATATTTAATTTCCATAGACCTGTATAATATCCACCAAACCCCACCCATAAAACATCTTCAACTAATATAGATGTTGTTGGAATTTGAATATATTTATAATCATAATGACTATATTTTGAAAACTTTTCTATTCCTGGAAAAGTACGAAAATTTGTTCTATCCATAAAAGTAAACGAATTTAAATTCACCCTCACCAAACCACTATCATAATTATAATGTGATTCACAATCATATTTATTATTACCAATATAATATAATATATTTGTTGATTTGTCAATTCCACAAGATACTATATTATCATTCCCTAAACTACCTTGAGCGAAGGGATAACTACTAGACTGTTGACCTATCAATAGTTTATCTGTAAATTTATTTTCATTTATATTAAATTTCAAAATTTCCACATATTTTTTACTATATTCACACAAATGTTGCTTATTGTAATGATATCTAGTATCCAATGTTTGGGTTGATGTCACATAATATAGCTCATTTGTGTTATGTGATTCTGCTACACACCCAAATCCTACTCTCGGATATATATTTCTTGATATAAGTTCATCTTCAGGTATGTTTATAAAAGTAACATTACTTTCATTACTTGTCAAATATGATGAATTACACATATTTAAAAATAACATAAAACATAAAAAATATAACATAAAAATTATACACACTAAATACATTAAAAAAAAAATTTTTATACGATTCAAATAAAATAATTATTATAAATACATTATTGTTGTTCTAATTTCCAATTATTAAACCCTAATTTTGCTATTTTTTGCATACAATTCATAGCAAACGAAAAACTACAACCATAATATTTACTAGTTACATTTTTTGATATTTTTGTTATATTTGGATGTGTTATCACTTCAAATTTACCTGTGTGAATATTTTCAACATATACATTCCAAAACATATAACCTGCACATTTGGGAGGTTCATCGTTTTTAAACCACTCCCATAAATTTAGTCTAGTAACAGCATTATACATATCTATCAATTCATTTCTAAAATCGTTACCATAAATTTTCACATCTGGCCATACTTCTTTATCTTGTAATAAATCGTATTCGCTCAGTGGAACCGCCTCAGCAAATGGTATTTTTTCATCCCAATCTTCTATATCATTTACTAAAAATCCTTCTAAGAATAAAACCATAAATAAATATTATTTCATAATCATCGGCGTTTCAATTTTATAATAAATTGAATTTATATAAATAGTATCAATAATAATAATATATTATGAAGTTCGCAAATAATGAATTCCCTTCTAGCTATGATACTGATTTTGAAACCATTTTCTCCAAGTGGCCATTTACTTTATCAGACTTTCAAAAGTGGGCTATCTATTCTATTTATAATTCTAATGATACGTTGGTTTGTGCCCCAACTGGATCTGGAAAAACTCTACCAGCCGAATTTGCTATTGAGCATTTTACTAAACTCGGGAAAAAAGTAATCTATACTACACCAATCAAAGCTTTGAGTAATGATAAACTAGCAGAATTAAGTGAAAAATTTCCCAATATCTCATTTGGACTTCTAACTGGAGATAATAAGTTTAATCCAGAGGCACAAGTATTAATTATGACAACTGAAATCTATCTAAATACGCTATTAAAACTAATGTTTATTAAAAGTCAACCTGATTATGACCCCAATAAATTAGGTCTCGAATTCTCTATGGATATTGACAAGGAACTTGGCATTGTTATTCACGATGAAATTCACTATATTAACGACAGAGACAGAGGTCACATTTGGGAAAAATCTATTATGAATCAACCAAAACATATTCCTTACATTGGTCTTAGTGCTACTATAGCATCTCCTGAAACACTTTGTAAATGGTCTGAAAATCCTAATCAAGCTAATAGGGGAGAAATTTATCTTTGTGAATCAAAAATTAGAAACGTTCCTCTAGGGCACTATTCCTTCATGACTCTACCTGATTCTAATATAAATAATCTTAAAGGAGTTGACGGAGATTTATTGGGAGAAATGTGTAATAAACTCACACTTATCAAATATCAAGATAAACCCTTTGAAGAAAAAACTTATGACAAAATCAAAAAAGCCTTGAAATATATTTATGATAGAAAAATTCAAGTCAAACAGTCCTTTGTATTCAACAAGGCTATTGATTATCTTAGACAAAATAATTTACTTCCTACTTTGGTATTTGTATTTTCAAGAAAACAATGCCATGTTTGGGCTAAAATGATTCAAAAATCATTGTTTGAAGCAGATTCAAAAATTCCCAGTATTATTGAAAAAGAGGCCAAAAAAATTTTAATCAGTAAATTATCGAATTGGAAAGAATATGTTGCTCTTCCTGAATTTCATGAAATTTCTAAGCTATTACAAAAAGGTGTTGCTGTTCATCACAGTGGAGTTACGCCTGTTTTCCGCGAAATGATTGAAATCTTGTACAGAAAACAATATATTAAATTACTGGTAGCAACAGAAACATTTGCAATTGGAGTCAATGTAGCAATTAAATCAGTAATCTATACTGGTCTCAAAAAGTATGATGGTAAAGGATTTAGATTTCTACACAGTCACGAATATGGACAAGGAGCCGGGCGTGCTGGAAGAAGAGGTAAAGATGATAAAGGAACTATTATTCATTTAACAAATATTTATGATAGTAGAGATAGTATGCCGCCAGCGTCTGTGTATAGAAGTATGCTAAGCGGTAAACCAGAAACACTATCATCTAAATTTTGTATTGACTATAAACTTATTGTATCAATGTTGGCTAGCGGTAATACTGATTTTATTAGTTACGCAAACAAAAGTATGTTATCAAATGAAATTACAGCAGAATTGTCCAGATATTTAACCGAACAATCCGAACTTATTCAACAAAAAAGAGTTAAGGAAGAAGGAATTAGATTTCTAAGAACTCCTATGAATACTCTACAAGATTACCATAACGATAAAGAAATGTTACAAATGTCATCTAAAAAGAAACAGAAAATAATTCAACGAAGAATTTCTAATATTGAAGAAAGCTACAAATCACTGGAAGCCGATTACAAAAAATATCTTAGTTTATTGGAAACACAACATAATATTAATAAAATAACCAAAAAGATTGAAAATACCAATTCTTATATCAAAAGTGAAATATCTCTCCATACTCAAGTTTTAAAAGATGAGGGATTTATTGAAGGTGAGTTCTCCAATGAAGATTATAGTCAATTAGTACCAACAGTTAAGGGAATGATGGCATCGAATCTTCATGAAATTCATCCTCTAGCCGTAACTGATATTTTAAAAAATGGTTGTTTGGACAATCTCAGAGTAGAAGAACTTGTAAGCGTATTAAGTATATTTACGCCTATCCGTATCAGTCAGGAAGACGCGTATCCCAATATTTCTAGCACATCTGTAAATGATAAAATCAAAACTGCTGTCGGATATATTGTAAAGGCACTGAATTATTATTATGATGTTGAATCACATAATCAGACAAATTTCACAGATTCTTATGATGTTCAGTATGACATGTGTGACTATATGTTTAGTTGGTGCTCAGCAGAAAACGAAGCTGCTTGTAATAAAATTTATATTGATGCAAAAAAGTACAATATTTATATTGG
>MDSZ01077081.1_pt1 | contig 12045 bp, 9 predicted proteins | sample 811201 | NCBI WGS metagenome assembly MDSZ01 (sample SAMN05326647, study PRJNA326480) | marine metagenome | isolation source: seawater | place: Indian Ocean: North | collected 2010
AGCTGGAGCTGAAATACCAAGATTTTGTTATCATGAAAAACTTTCAATAGCAGGAAACTGTAGAATGTGCCTAGTTGAGATTGAAAAATCTCCAAAACCAGTTGCATCTTGTGCAATGCCAGCAACAGAAGGCATGAACATTAAAACAAATACGAACATGGTTGAAAAAGCTAGAAAAGGAGTAATGGAATTTTTATTAGTAAATCATCCTTTAGATTGTCCAGTATGTGATCAGGGTGGTGAGTGTGATTTACAAGATCAGTCAATGTTTTATGGGGTAGATAAATCTAGATTTAAAGAAAATAAAAGACAGGTACCAGAAAAGTATATGGGGCCTTTAATCAAAACACAGATGACGAGATGTATACATTGTACAAGGTGTATAAGATTTGCGACAGAGGTAGCAGGTGTTCCTGAATTAGGAGCAATTGGAAGAGGTGAAAATATGCAAATATCAACATATTTAGAAAAATCTATGGAGTCAGAATTATCAGCAAATGTAATTGACCTTTGTCCAGTAGGCGCTCTCACATCCAAGCCTTATGTTTTTGAGGCAAGACCATGGGAATTAAAAAAAACCGAGTCAATTGATGTAATGGATGCTGTAGGTTCGAATATAAGAGTTGATACTTATGGTTGGGAGGTAAAAAGAATCCTTCCAAGAATTAATGACGATATAAATGAGGAATGGATTTCAGATAAAACGAGATACGCTTGTGATGGATTAAAAAACCAGAGATTAGATTCTCCATATCTGAAAGATGGAAATAAATTCAATAAAATTTCATGGAAAGAGGCTTACGATTATTTGAAAACAAAAGCTAAGAATGTAAATTCGGAAAAAATAGGATGTTTTACTGGCGATTTGACAAATATGGAAACATCATTTGCAGCTAAGGAGTTAATAAACAAAGTTTTTAAATCAAACCTAATAGAGTCAAGAAATGAAAACAATTATGTAAATTTTGCAGATAAAGAAAATTATAGATTTAACTCAAGCATCTCAGGAATTGAAGAGTCAGATGTAATTTTTATGATAGGTTGTAATCCAAGATTAGAAGCAACTATTTTAAATAGCAGAATAAGAAAGTCATACTTGAAATCTAATTTACCAATATATTCCACTAATGATATTGGAGATCAAACATATCCATATAAATTATTAAAAAATTCAACTAATTTGATTAAAGATATTTTGGAGGGTAAACATGAGTTATCAGAAATTTTAATCAAATCATTAAAACCAATAATTATTATTGGTCAATCAGTTTTAAAACTTAAATCAGGCCAATATATATTTGAAGAGATCAAAAAATTTCTAATTGAGAATGGAAAAATTAATAATGAATGGAATTCGCTAAATATTTTATCAAAAGAAGCATCCACAGTTGGTAGTTATGACTTAACCTTATTTAGTTCTAATAATGGGAGAAATATTTTATTAGAAAAATTAGATGAAAATTCAATTGATCTACTATTCTTAATTGGTCAGGATAAATTAAAAATGGATAAAAAAAGTGCATTTACAGTTTATATTGGCTCACATGGTGATGAAGGAGCCAAAGTATCAGATCTAATACTACCTGGATCGGCTTTCACAGAGCAAGATGGATATTATACAAATTTAGAGGGGAAACTTCAAAAAGCATTTAAAGCTTCTTACCCAACAGAGAATGCAAAAGAGGATTGGTTAATAATAAACGAAATTGCAAATGTAATCCGTGGTAAAAATTTATTCAAAGATAAAGATGATTTAATAGATAGCATGTTCAATTATCTCAATAAGTCACGAAAGGAAGAGTTTACTAATACAAATTATGAATTTATAAATGAAAATATTTTAGTTGATCATGTGGATTATTATTTTTCAAATATAATAGCTAAGAATTCTAAAACTATGTTGGAGTGTAGATCTTTACGTAACAATTTCGAAAAAACTGGCACAGATGGTTAATTATGAATAGTTTTTATATTATTTTTGAAGAGACTTATAAAGTTCTTTTTTTATTGATACCTGTCCTAGTCACTGTAGCGATGATAGTATGGCTAGACAGAAGAGTCTGGGCTTTTGTTCAAAAAAGAAGAGGTCCAAATGTAGTTGGACCATTTGGCTTACTGCAATCAATTGCCGATGCTTTAAAATATATTTTCAAGGAAATAATTATCCCAGCAAGTTCAAATAAAGTAATTTTCATTATCGCTCCAATTATTACTATGACACTAGCTCTTATATCATGGGCGGTAATACCATTTAGTGAAAATTTAGTTCTTGCAGATATTAATGTTGGAATATTATATTTATTTGCAGTTTCTTCACTTGGTGTATATGGGATTATAATGGGTGGATGGGCTTCAAATTCTAAATATCCATTTTTAGGAGCAATAAGATCTGCCGCACAAATGGTTTCCTATGAAGTTTCTATCGGTGTTATTATAATTAACGTTTTATTGTGTGTAGGTTCTTTAAATATGAACGATATTGTTTTAGCACAAAAAAATATGTGGTTTGTATTACCATTATTTCCAATGTTTGTGATATTTTTCATTTCTGCTTTAGCTGAAACAAATAGACCACCTTTTGATTTACCCGAAGCTGAGGCTGAGTTAGTTGCTGGATATCAAACTGAATATTCGGGAATGATGTATGCAATGTTTTGGCTTGGTGAATATGCAAATATTTTGCTGATGTGTGCTATGGGGTCTATATTATTTTTAGGTGGCTGGCTACCACCTGTAGATATTCAAGCTCTTTCTTTTATTCCAGCTCCATTATGGTTGATATTTAAAATCCTGTTTTTATTCATACTTTTCGCACTCGTTAAAGCAATTGTTCCAAGGTATAGATATGACCAATTAATGAAATTAGGATGGAAGATATTTTTACCTTTGTCATTGACTTGGGTGGTATTAACAGCAAGTTATTTACTCTATTTCAATTTATTACCAGGGCAAATATGAAAATAGGAAGAATATTAAAAACTATATTAATGATTGACTTTCTTACAGGTCTATTAATTGCTGTTAAAGAAATATTTAAATCAAAAAAAACGATTAATTATCCTTTTGAAAAAGGACAAGTAAGTCCAAGATCAAGAGGTGAACATGCTTTAAGGAGATACCCAAATGGTGAAGAAAGATGTATAGCGTGTAAACTTTGCGAAGCAGTGTGCCCAGCTCAGGCAATAACAATTGAGTCTTCGGAGAGGGAAGATGGAAGTAGAAAAACAACAAGATACGATATTGATATGTTAAAATGTATTTATTGTGGTTTATGTGAAGAATCTTGTCCAGTTGATGCAATTGTGCAAGGTCCTAATTTCGAGTTTGCTACAGAAACTAGAGAAGAACTTTACTATAATAAGGAAAAACTCTTAGAGAACGGAGATAGATGGGAAAATATACTCGCCGCAAATATAAAGGCAGATAACCCATACAGATAGAAATGATAGCTCACGCTTTATTTTTTTACTTTTTTGCTTTTATTGCAATTGTTTCTGCAATTATGGTTACTGCAGCAAGAAACACTGTCCACTCAGTTTTCTTTTTAATATTAGATTTTATAAGCATTTCCTGTCTATTCATCATGATAGGGGCTGAATTCTTAGGAATGATTATGTTAATTGTATATGTTGGAGCTGTTGCAGTTTTATTTTTATTTGTTGTAATGATGTTAAATGTTGCTCAACAAAAAAATCAATGGTTTGGCTCCTCCAAAAGCAGTTCTCATATCCCTGTTGGATTATTAGTAAGTTTAATTATTTTTTTTGAATTAATTATTGTCGTTGGTGGATGGAAATATAAACCAGATTTGTTAAATGCATCTACTATTAGTATTTCCAACTTAACAACAAATACACACTCTTTGGGAAACGTTTTGTATACTGAATATATTCACCTATTTCAGTTATCAGGAATGATTCTGCTTGTCGCTATGATTGGTGCAATAGTTTTGACTTTTAGACAAAGGGAGGGTCTTAAAAGACAGAGCTATCTAAAGCAAATTTCAAGAGAAAGGAAAGATGGTGTTCAAGTAGTTGATGTGCCAAATAATAAGGGAGTAAAAATTGATGTTTGAAATAGGTCTAGGTCATTATTTAACTCTTGGAGCAGTCATTTTTACAATTGGTTTAATTGGTATATTTCTAAATAGAAAAAATGTAATCGTATTGTTAATGAGTATCGAGCTAATACTGTTGGCTGTTAATATAAACTTAGTATCTTTTTCAATTTTTATTGATGATCTTGTTGGCCAAATATTTACTTTCTTCATTTTAACAGTTGCTGCAGCAGAAGCTGCAATTGGTTTAGCAATTATTGTTGTTTATTTCAGGAATGCAGGAACAATAAGAGTAGAGGAAATTGAAAAATTAAAGGGATAACATGGAAAAATTGATTATTTTTTTACCTTTAGTAGCAGCGATAATTTCAGGGTTCTTTGGAAGAATAATTGGAAATAAAGCTTCTCAAATAATCACAAGTCTATTTGTCTCCACGTCAGCTCTATTCTCAATTTATATTTTTTATACCGTCATATTTAATGACTATTCAACTAATATCATAGTTGCTAAATGGATTTCATCAGGATTACTTGATGTTAATTGGTCTATTAAAATCGATCAATTATCTGCTGTGATGTTGGTAGTTGTAACTTTGGTTTCGGCAATAGTTCATATTTACTCGATTGGTTACATGTCACATGATCCTCATCAACCAAGATTTATGTCGTATCTTTCTCTTTTTACATTTTCGATGTTAGTATTAGTGACTTCAGATAATTTTTTACAATTATTTTTTGGATGGGAAGGTGTAGGATTATGTTCATATTTTTTAATTGGTTTTTGGTTCAAAAAATCCACCGCTAATGCTGCTGCAATAAAAGCTTTCCTTGTTAATAGAGTAGGAGATTTTGGCTTTGCCTTGGGAATTTTTTTAATTTTTTATATATTTGGTACCGTAAATTATGAGGATGTTTTTAATAAAGTACTATTATATGAAGAGAATAGTTTAAATTTTTTTGGTTTAGAATTTAATTCAATAAATTTGATTTGTTTCCTTTTATTTGTTGGTGCCATGGGTAAGTCGGCCCAGATTTTTTTGCATACTTGGTTGCCTGACGCTATGGAGGGCCCAACACCAGTTTCAGCATTAATTCACGCTGCTACTATGGTAACAGCAGGCGTCTTTTTGGTTGTTAGGTGCTCCCCCATTTATGAATATTCACCAATAATATTAAATTTTATTACAATTATTGGAATGACAACTGCATTATTTGCAGCAACTGTTGCATTAGTTCAAAACGATATAAAAAAAATTATTGCATATTCGACTTGTAGTCAATTGGGGTATATGTTTTTTGCTACCGGTGTAGGAGCATATAACATTGCGATGTTCCATTTGTTTACTCACGCCTTCTTTAAAGCACTTTTATTTTTAGGAGCTGGATCTGTTATTCATTCATTTAAAGACGAGCAGAATATTGAGCAAATGGGAGGAGTTTATAAACATTTACCTTTTACATATTCATTGATGATAATTGGAACCCTGGCTTTAACTGGTTTCCCATTTTTGTCTGGTTTTTATTCTAAAGATTTAATAATTGAATTTGCATACCTTAAAGGAAATACTGTTGGTTACTATGCATGTGGTATAGGTATATTTACAGCTTTTTTAACCTCAATTTATTCATGGAGATTAATTTTTAAAACCTTTCACGGCGAATATAACAATAAGAATCATGAGATATCCACAATGCATGAATCTCCAATAATTATGCTAGGTCCACTGATTATTTTAGCTGTGGGCTCAATATCAGCAGGATTTATTTTTAAGGAAATGTTTATGGGTTATGGATCTTTCGCAAATTTTTGGCAAGGATCAATTTTCTTTTTAGAACCTTTAACTACCGAACATCCACCCGGATATATATTGTATATGACGCCAGTATTAGTAACTATTTCTATACCATTTAGTTATTACATTTTTTTAAAAAATAAATCGTTCATCAAAGGTATAGTTAATTCAAATAAACCCATATATCTCTTCTTAAAAAATAAATGGTACTTCGATGAACTTTATGATGTTTTATTTGTAAAACCTTCAAAATTTTTAGGAAAATACTTTTGGAAAAAAATAGATGGATTGGTAATTGATAGATTTGGTCCGGATGGATTGTCTAATCTATTTAAATATTTTTCAATTAAAGCTGTTAAATTTCAATCTGGCTTTATTTACCAATACGCATTTGTAATGCTAATTGGTTTTTCTTTAATTCTAACAATTATTATAATTAAATAATGAATTTCCCAATCTTATCATCATTAATTCTATTACCTACTATAGGAGCTATATTTATATTGTTTGGGAGAACATCTACAAAATATAATAGTGCAAAATATATATCACTGTTCATCTCATTAGCTAATTTTGCTCTAGCTTTGTATTTATGGTTTATATTTGATAAAATTGACTCTGATTTCCAATTTGTTGAAGAAAGAATTTGGTTAGAAGGTTTTATAAATTATAAGGTTGGTGTAGATGGTATATCAATACTATTTATTGTATTGACAACTTTTATTATTCCTCTTTGTATTATTTCTGTCAATTCAACAATTAATTATAGATTAAAGGATTTTTTAATTGCTATTCTTTTTATGGAAACAATGATGATAGGAGTCTTTTGTTCACTTGATCTAGTTATATTTTATTTATTTTTTGAAGCAGGTTTAATACCAATGTTTTTAATTATAGGTATTTGGGGAGGACAGCGTAGGGTTTATGCCGCGTTTAAATTTTTCCTTTATACTTTACTCGGTTCAGTTCTAATGTTAGTGGCAATAATTTCTATATATTGGATTGAAGGCACTACAGATGTAGTAAAATTGTACGAGCTAGGAATTGATGCAAAATATCAAAACTTGTTATGGCTGGCCTTTTTCACATCATTTGCAGTCAAAACTCCAATGTGGCCCGTGCATACTTGGCTTCCAGATGCTCATGTGGAAGCACCAACCGCAGGATCTGTTTTGCTTGCGGCAATATTATTAAAAATGGCTGGATATGGGTTTATAAGATTTTCTATTGGTTTGTTCCCTATTGCGTCTGAATACTTTGTTACTTTAGTTTTTACATTAAGTTTAATAGCAATTATTTATACCTCACTAGTAGCCTTAATGCAGGAGGATATGAAAAAATTAATTGCTTACTCCTCAGTTGCCCACATGGGTTTTGTTACAATGGGAATATTTACAATGACACCACAAGGTATCGAAGGAAGCATATTTCAAATGATTAGCCATGGCATCATTTCAGCTGCACTTTTTTTTAGTGTAGGAGTGGTTTACGAGAGAATGCACACCAGAGAAATAAAAAACTATGGAGGAGTTGTAAATGTAATGCCAAGATTTGCTGTAGTATTTATGATATTTACTCTTGGATCATTAGGATTGCCAGGCACCACAGGATTTATCGGAGAATTTTTAATTTTAATTGGTACCTTTAAAGTCAATTTTGTAGTCGCTACGATTGCCAGCTTGGGAGTTATTTTAGGAGCTGCCTATATTCTCTGGTTGTATAGAAGAGTAGTATTTGGTGAAATCACCAACCCAAAGATAAAAAATCTTAACGATTTAAATCACCCAGAAATGATAATTTTGTCATTTTTAGCATTTTTATCTATCTTGTTTGGATTTTTTCCTGATCCGTTGTTAAGCACTACCTCAACGTCAGTAGAAAGTTTAATAAATTTATTTGATACTAATTTAAAAATATATACTGCAAATAATTTATGATCAATTTAGATTTAGTTTTTCCAGAAATATTTCTTGCCTTATCTATAATGTTTTTACTTATGGTAGGTGTGTTTAAAAAAAGTAGTGATATTTTAGTATATAACTTATCAGTAATTATTTTAATAATCTTATTAGCTCTTAATATTAATTTGTTTTCAATAAATGAGCAATTTTTATTTAATAATAGTTATAAAATTGACAGCTTATCTTTATTTATGAAATCTCTGACAATCGTTACAGCTATCTTTGTGATGATTTCTTCAACTACATATCTCAAATATTTAAATATTTTAAAGATTGAATATCCAATATTAATTTTAAGTTCAATTCTTGGTATGATGGTAATGATAAGTTCAAATGATTTGATAGTGTTTTATTTAGGATTAGAACTTCAGTCATTGGCTTTATATGTTTTAGCTTCTTTTAATAGAGACAATATTTTATCTTCGGAGTCAGGTCTAAAATATTTCGTTTTAAGTGCACTTTCTTCCGGTTTATTACTTTATGGATGTTCACTTGTTTATGGATTTTCTGGATCGACTAATTTTACAATTATATCCTCATCATCACTTAACATAGAATATGGTGTGATATTTGGTTTAGTATTTATAATTGTAGGTTTAGCATTTAAAATATCAGCTGTTCCTTTTCATATGTGGGCACCAGATGTTTACCAAGGGTCCCCAACAGCTGTTACATTATTTTTTGCAGCCTTGCCCAAGGTTGCTGCTTTAACTGTTTTTATTAGATTTTTATTTGTTCCATTTATGAATCTTATTGATCAATGGCAAACAATATTAATATTTATATCAATTGCTTCAATGTTATTTGGTGCTGTAGCAGCTATCGGCCAATCAAATTTAAAAAGACTTATTGCTTATAGCTCTATAGGACACATGGGCTATGCACTTGCAGGTCTAGCATCCGGAACAAATCAAGGCATACAAAGTTCTGTAACTTACATTGCAATATATTTAGTAATGACATTAGCATTTTTTTCTTGCCTATTTATGCTGAGAAAAAAAAATGTATTTTATGAAAAAATAGAGGATTTAGCTGGATTATCTACTAACCATCCAATACTTTCACTAGCTTTACTGATAGTACTTTTTTCTTTAGCTGGAATACCTCCTTTAGCTGGTTTTTTTGCTAAATTTTACATTTTTATGTCTGTTATTGAACAGTCAATGTATTTTCTAGCGATCGTCGGACTTTTATCTACTGTAGTTGCAGCATTTTATTATTTGAGATTAATTAAAATTATTTATTTTGATAAACCAAAAGATAAATTTGAAAAAGACCATAATTTTGGATTAAAACTTACATTAGCGATTTCTACAGGAATTTTAGTCTTGTACTTCATGTATCCAGGAATACTTAATGATATAGTTTCAAGAATTGAAATTATTTGATGAAACTAAAAAAATATTCATTTAAATGCGTTACAAGCACCAACGATGTAGCAATCAAAAAAATAAAACAGGGATTATCATCTGGATTAATTGTTGCCAAAAAACAGTCCAAGGGTAGAGGTAGATATGGCAATAAATGGATTTATTTAAAAAATAATTTATTCATGTCGATATTTTTTGAATTAAATTCAAATGAAAGTATAAAAAAATTAACTTTTAATTGTTGTAAATTAGTAAAAAAATCTTTGGAAAAATTAATTTATAAAAGTATTACTATAAAGAAACCTAATGACTTATTAATAAATAAAAAAAAATTTTGTGGAATTTTGCAAGAGACTATTTTTTTTAATAACTCTAAATTTGTAGTAATTGGAATAGGGATAAATATTGATAAAAGCCCCATTATAATTAATTATCCTACAACTTATGTAAATTTTTTTACAAAAAAAAAATTATCTAGTTATAAGATTTATAATGAAATAAAGAAAAATTTTGAAAAATATTTGAAATAACATGAAAATAATTGGTGATATTGGAAATACGGAAGTAAAAATTTGTTTAGTAGATAACAACTATAAAATTAAAAAAAGAGTAAATTTTAAAACAAATGAAATTAGTAAATCCAAAATCAAAAAAAAATTAAAAGAATTTATTAATGTAAAATACAATATTAAATCTGTTATTTTTAGTAGTGTGGTGCCAAATGTTTTTAATCAACTTTCATCTTTTTTTAAATTTAATTTAAAAAAAAACGCAGTTGAGATAAAAAATCTTAAATTAAATAAATTAATTGATATTAAAGTAAACAAAAGACAAGTAGGATCGGATAGATTAGCAAACTCAATTGCTGCAATAGATTATAAAAATAATTTTATAATTATTGATTTTGGTACCGCCACTACTTTTGATGTGATTATTAAAAAAAAATATCTTGGTGGAATTATTTCTCCTGGTATAAATTTATCTTTAAATACTTTGATTTCAAAAGCCTCTTTAATCCCAGAAATTAACTTAAAAAAGATATCTAATGTAATTGGAAAAAATACTAATGAAGCAGTAAGATCTGGTTTTTTTTGGGGTTATGCTGGTTTAATTGACAATATGATTAAATTAATTAAAAGACAGACTAAATCTGGTTTTAAAGTTATCTTAACAGGTGGTCTTGCGGATTTATATAAAAATTCAATTAATACAAAATGTAAAGTTGATAAAGATTTGACTATAAAAGGAATAATTAAAATTACAAAAAATTTAATTTAGAAATGAAGGAAGAATTATTATTTTGTCCATTAGGTGGCTCTGGAGAAATTGGAATGAACCTTAACTTATATGCTTACGGTAAACCAGAAAATCAAAAATGGATAATTATTGATGTAGGAGTTACATTTGCTGATGACAGCGTTCCAGGAATAGATCTTATCTATCCAGATCCTGGATTTATAGTAGATAAAAAAGATGATGTCTTAGGAATTATTTTAACACACGCCCACGAAGATCATATAGGAGCAGTCGCACATATTTGGCCAAAATTAAAATGTAATATTTACGCAACTCCTTTCACAGCTGTTTTGGTAAGAGAAAAATTTAAAGAACGAAAAATTGATATTACTGCAAATTTAAAAATTGTAGAGTTGAATGGCTCCTTAAACCTTAATCCTTTTAAAATTGAATTTGTAACATTGACTCATTCAATACTTGAACCAAATGGATTAAAAATAAGTACACCTCTAGGAACCATACTTCACACAGGAGATTGGAAGTGTGATCCAAATCCACTCATAGGAAATAGGATTGACGAGGATAAATTAAAAAAAATTGGAGAAGAAGGTGTTCTTGCGATGATATGTGACTCAACAAATGTTTTTAGTGCCGGGAGATCAGGTTCCGAAATGGATGTAAGAAAAAATATGTTAAATGTTATAGAGAGGCTAAATAAAAGAATTATTGTTACATCATTCGCATCTAATGTTGCTAGAATGGAAAGTGTTTTCTATTGTGCTGAAAAAACTGGAAGACAAATTGCACTTGTTGGAAGATCAATGCACAGGATTTTTAAAGCAGCTAGAGAATGCGGCTATCTTCAAAATGTCATAGAACCAATAGACTCGAGGGATGCAAAAAATATTGGAAGAGAAAAAATTATTTATCTTTGTACTGGAAGCCAGGGTGAGCCAATGGGTGCAATGATGAGAATTGCTAATTATACACATCCTGATGTTTTTTTAGAAAGAGGAGATGCTGTAGTATTTTCTTCAAAGATAATTCCTGGAAACGAAAAAAAACTTTATAAATTACATAACCAACTTGTTCGAGAAGGTATAGAGGTTATTTCCGAAGAGAATGAATTTATCCATGTTTCAGGTCATCCAAACAGGGAAGATTTAAAAGAGATGTATGATTGGGTAAAACCTAAATCAATTATTCCAGTTCATGGTGAACATCGTCATATGTTTGAGCACATAAAATTTGCTAAAGAAATGCAGATACCATATGCTGTAAAGGTCGAGAATGGTGATATAGTTAAACTTTCACCTGGAGATAAGCCTGAAGTATTTGATAAAGCACCTAGTGGAAGATTATATGTTGATGGGAACATAGCTGTTGAAGAGGATTCAAGATCAATAAAGGAACGTAGAAATCTTTCTGCCAATGGGGTGCTAGATGTAATAATTTTAATTACACCTAAAGGAAACATTCATAATAAACCAATATTAAATTATAGTGGTTTGCCTATTAATAATGATGACGATTACAAATATGAACTTGAAAATGTAATTGAAAAAACGGCAAGGACTTTTTCTTTAAATAATCAAAATCAAAAAGATAACATTATCGATGCTATCAAA
>MDSZ01091918.1_pt1 | contig 12045 bp, 11 predicted proteins | sample 811201 | NCBI WGS metagenome assembly MDSZ01 (sample SAMN05326647, study PRJNA326480) | marine metagenome | isolation source: seawater | place: Indian Ocean: North | collected 2010
TTAGATATTTTTTTTATTTTCATTTAATTTTTAAAGAGTATTTCTGATTTATCATTAGTTATTTTAAAATCCAAAATTATATTTCTTTTCATCTTTTTTATAAATTTTTCCCTATCTTCCGGTTTGACCTGAAACAATATAAAGCCTCCACCACCTGCACCTAATAATTTTCCTCCTGTAGCACCATTTTTCAAACCATCATTATAAATTTTATCTATAAGTTCATTTGATACAGAAGGACTTAACATCCTCTTAATTTTCCAAGTTTCATTTAAAAGTTTACCAAATTCAAAAATTTTATTTTCATTTAATAAATGTTTTGCTGTCTCGACTTGTGAAATTATTTCAAAAAGATCTTTCTTTTTTTTATTTAATTTATTTACGTATGTATCCGCAATAAATTTTGCTGTTCTATTTATACCAGTAAATACCATTAAAAAATTCTTGCTTAATTTTTCTAAATCTTTCTCACTTTTTTTTATTTTAACTATTTTAAATTTGCCATCTTTATAAAATTTAATTGAATTAAAGCCTCCAAAACTAGCAGCTATTTGGTCTTGCGATCCCACAGTTTCGGATAAAATATTTTGTTCAAGGTTAATTGATAAATATGCAAGTTGTTTTGTAGAAATTTTTTTATTTAAGTGATTATGAAGTGCATTTAAAAAACCTACAACAAAAGAAGAACTGGATCCTAGGCCCGCTCTAGCTGGGACATCTCCATCGTAATGTATTTCATAACCATTGTGAATACCTTTATTTACTAACTTTAAACCTTCTCTTACTACTCCATGTGAAATATTTTTATAATTTTTTACCATTTCTATTTTCGAGTAAACAATTCTGAATTTGTGTTTAAAAAAAGGTGGCAAATCTCTTATAGATACATATAAATATTTATTAATAGTACCTGACAAAACTTCTCCTCCGTTTTTCAAATACCACTCTGGATAATCAGTACCTCCACCAAAAAAGGATATTCTGTATGGTGTTCTCGAGATGATCATATGCTATTTTGCAATTTCAAAAAGAATTTTTTTGAAATCAAGTCCATTGTTTTTAAGCAAATAATCTCTCCCACCATTTTCGAAATAAAATTTCTTATTTAATCCAAATCTTGATACTTTTTTATATAAATTATTGTCTGCTAGGAACTCCATGATAGCTGACCCAAATCCACCATCTACCCACTGCTCTTCAATTGTTATAATTTCATCATAATTTGAAAGTTCTTTTAGCAATTTTGTATTTAATGGCTTGATTTTAAATATATCAAATAAGTCAATTTTATAATTTTGTAATTTAATTTCTTCGAAACACTTGAGTAAACTATAACCGCAGCTTAAAATACACTTTTTACTGGAATTACCAATTAATTTTGAATAGCCTATTTCAAAATCAACTTGACTTTCATCAGTATATATATCTTTTACAACATCTCTATCTAACCTTATAAACCTAAATTTTTCTTTATTTAACATTTCATCCACAAGTTTTTTTGTTGAAATTTTATCGCAAGGCGTAATTATTTCAATGTTTGGAAACACTCTCATTGTTGCTATGTCTTCAGTCGTATAGTGAGTGGGTCCAGCATCTGCATATCCTAAGCCTACACCTATACCAACTAAGTTTACTGGTTGGTCCATAGCTGCAACTGAACATTTTATTTGTTCGTAACATCTACTGGTTATAAATGGAGCCATCGCATAGCATATAACTTTTTTTTTCATTAAAGTTAATCCAGCTGCCATTGAAATCATATGTTGTTCACATATTCCTGAATGTATAAATTGATTAGGGAGTTCTTTTCTAAATCCATCTAAACTTGGCGCTCCCATATCTGGAGTTGTAAAAAATAAATTTTTATCTTTCTTTGCATGTTCAAATATTTTATCAATAAAAATATCTCTCATAAATTCAGAGTTTTGAACTGAACTTCTTTCTAGATTTAAATAATTTTTATTCATTTTATGCAATTAGTTTCTAGATCTTGTCTTGCTATTTCAATTTCCTTTTGATTTGGCATTGTGTTATGCCATCTAGTTACATCTTCCATAAAACTTATTCCTTTTCCTTTCACAGTATCTGCTATTATGACACTTGGTTTCCCATTTTTTTTTAAACAAATATTTAAAGCATCTAAAAGTTCATTATAATTATGACCATCTACTTTATGAACATTCCAGCCAAAACTTTCCCACTTTTTATCCAAAGGTTCTAAACTTAATAATTCTTCATTTTTACCCAGTATAATTTGCTTATTTCTATCAACAATGAATATTAAATTATCTAATTTATTGTGAGATGCAAACATCGCAGACTCCCATAGAGATCCTTCGTAGTGTTCTCCATCACTCAAAACTAAAAAAGAATTAATATCTTTTTTGTCACTTTTGGCTGCAATAGCAAAACCACATGCTATACCTGGCGCTTGTGATAAAGAACCAGACGTCGAATCAATTCCAGGAATACTTTTATCTCCATATATTCTTAAGATTCCTTCTGGTGTTCCATAAGTATTTAATTCTTCTTTATTAAAATATTTTAAATCAGCAAGTATTGGATAAATACCCATTGCTGAATGTCCTTTGCTAATAATCACTCTATCTCGATCTTCCCAATCAGGATCACCTTTTTTATATTTTACTACACCACCATAATATAATGAAATTACAATTTCACATTGAGATAAAGCAGATGCGATATGTCCTTGGTTTATTTTTACTACCATTTCAAATATTGATTTTCTTAACCATTGAGACTTACTTTTTAAGAAATCTAAATTATCTTTCATTTACAATGATTTATTATTTTTATGTTTTTATGTCTAGATATAATTCACCCTATGATGTAGTTTGCTATTTATCATGATAGATGTAGTTTTCATAACCCCAAATAATTCACAAGGAATTTATCAAGGATTATCCAATAAATATTCAGCTATAGAAACTCCTACATGGTCTTTATTGTTAGCTGAAAGTTGTAGATCAAAAAATTATAAAGTTGCCATAATAGACACGCTTGCAGAACAGCTTACAGATCAACAAACGTATGAAAAGATTATCTCTTTAAATCCCAGGCTAATATGCTTTGTTGTTTATGGGCAGAACGTAAATGCTGGTACGACAAACATGAGTGGAGCAACTAGACTCTCAAAATTTCTAAAATCAAAAAAAATCAAATCCCCAATTTCATATATGGGTTCTCATGTCCAGGCTCTTCCAAAAAAAACTTTAGAAGATGAAAACTCGATTGATATAGTATTTTTAAATGAAGGAGTTTATGCTATTTGGAACTTATTATCTCAAAAAGACTTAAGTAAAAAAAATTTAGCGAAAATAAACGGAATTGCTTTTAGAGACGAACTTAAAGTAAGAATTAACAAAGCAGAAATTGTTGTGCCACAAAATAGAATGGATATTGATCTACCTGGTTATGCTTGGGATTTGTTACCTTTCAAATCAAAACCATTTGATCTTTATAGATCACCTATGTGGCATGCAGAATACATTGATAAAAATCGCTCTCCTTATGCAGCCATTCAAACATCTCTTGGGTGTGCATTTAAATGTGATTTTTGTATGATAAATATTATTAACAAAAATGACAGTGAGGAAATTGGTGTTTCATCTAATTATAGTGGTATGCGTTTTTGGTCCACTGATTTCATTATAAGAGAATTTGACAAACTTTTTAATTATGGGGTTAATACTATAAGAATAGTTGATGAAATGTTTTTGCTTAATCCAAAATATTATATTCCTTTATGCAATGAACTAAAAAAAAGAAACAAATTAGATAACTTTAGATTTTGGGCTTATTCAAGAATCGATACTGTAAAGCGAAAAGAAGTATTAAGCTTAATTAGATCAGCAGGAATTAAATGGTTATGTTTAGGAATTGAAAGTGGAGATAAAAAAATTCGTCTCGAAGTAGCTAAAGGAAAATTTGAAGATGTTGATGTCAAAAAAATTATAAGCCAGCTCCATGAATCTGATATAGAGGTAATGGCAAATTATATTTACGGATTACCTGGAGATACAGAGGAAACCATTAATAAAACCTTTCAACTAAGTCTAGATCTCAACACATCTGGATGGAACACTTATGCAGCTATGGCTTTACCGGGCTCGTCTTTATATAAAAATGCCATTTTAAAAAATATTAAGTTACCAGATAATTATGAGGGTTTTTCTTTTCATTCTTATAACACACAACCCCTTCCTACCGAAAAACTAAGTGCAGCTAAAATTTTAGAGCTCAGAGACAAAAAATTTATTGAATATCATCTTAATAAAAAATTTTTAGATCGTATAAAAAATAGATTTGGACAAGAAGCAATGACAAATATTAGAGATATGACTAAAATAAAGCTAAAAAGAAAAATAATTGATGAAGCTCAGAAATAAATCAAATAAAAATTATATTAATAATTTTGATAAATTTTTCTTAAGTAAAACAAGAGAAGTTTCAAAAAACTTTATAAATTTGAATGATAAGAAATTTTTGAATAATTTATTAGATATTACTCTTATTTTAATTAATAGAGTCAAAAACGGAGGTAAAATTCTATTTTGTGGAAATGGAGGTTCAGCAGCTGATGCACAGCATTTGACAGCAGAGCTTGTAGGTCAATATTTAAATCATAAAAGAAAACCAATATCTGCAATTTCCTTGACTACAAATTCATCGACAATAACTTCAATTTCAAACGATAAGGATTATAAACTTGTATTTTCAAGACAAGTCGAGGCATTAGGAAAAAAAAATGATGTTTTATTTGCAATATCAACAAGCGGTAAGAGTCAAAACGTAATTGATACATTTAAAATAGCAAAAAAAATTGGGATAACCACAATACTACTAACAGGAAAAAAAAAAATTTTTAATAAATATTTAGATTTTCAAATTAATGTTCCAGCAAAAAGAGTAGATAGAATTCAAGAAATGCATATTTTTATTGGACACATAATATGTGAAATTTTGGAGCAAAGTCTTTGATTTTGAGGCAAGCTGTAATTTTAGTTGGTGGTTTGGGTTCGAGACTTGGAAATTTAACAAAAAATGTACCAAAACCAATATTAAAAATTAATAAGAAAAGATTTTTAGACATATTAATAGAAAATTTTGCAAGATACGGCATCAAAAAAATTTATTTATTAACAAGTTACAAATTTAAGAAATTTGAGAAAATTTATAATAATAAAATATTTAACTCGACAAAAATAGTATGTATAAATGAAGGGCTTCCGAAAGGTACTGGAGGAGCATTAATAAAATCAATTAAAAGATTTGACCAATATTTTTTATTTTGTAATGGTGATACTTTTTTCGATATAAATTACTTAGATTTTTTTTTAAATTCTAATAAATCTAAAGCTATTAATATTGCTATTACAAATAAAAATAAAAATAAAAGATTTTCTTATGTAAAAATAAAATCTAATTCAATTATTGATTTTAATATAAAATATGGGGACTTTGTAAATTCTGGATATTATATCATCAATAAAAAAAAACTAATAAATAAACCAAAAAATATTAAAAGTCTTTCGTTAGAGAAAGATATTTTTCCTGAATTGATAAAAAAAAATCAAATTAATTTCGTAAAATTTAATAAAGAATTTTTAGATATTGGTGTTAAAAAAGACCTAAATAAAGCAGATAATTATCTATACAATAATCTTAAAAAGAAAGTTGCCATATTAGATCGTGATGGAGTAATAAATTATGATTTTGGTTATGTACATAAGATGAATAAATTTAAATTAAAACCTAATATAATAGATTTAATTAAATTTCTTAATGATAAAAATTATTTTGTATTTGTTGTTACAAATCAATCTGGAATTGGAAGAGGATACTATTCTGAAAAAGATGTAAAAAAACTTCATAATTACCTTGACTATAAATTAAACAAAAAAGGTGCTCATATAGATGAATATTTTATTTCACCATATTTTAAATTTTCTAAATCAAAAAAATATAGATTTGGTTCTAAATATCGTAAACCTAATATTGGTTTTTTCAATCAAATTAAAAAAAACTATCCTATTAAGCTAAAAGGAAGTTTTATGATCGGTGACCAAAAAACAGACTATCTTTTTGCAAAAAAATCTAAAATTCAATATTTTGACGTAAAAAAAATTGGAAGTCTTTTAAATTTAAAATTTCTTATTTAATTGAACATTAATTAAGTTTACTAATATTACTATAGTGCCAATCATTATAGATATATAAATCCAATTTTTTAACATAAAAAATAGGTGATTTTCCAAGTTTAGAAACGGGAAGAAGGTCACTGTCAGCAATATTTTTAAATCATTTGATAGCTTATTAGAATTTAGAATTTTACTAATAATATAAATTATCCCACCCATTAAAATTGAGAATATAGTAAAACCTATTGTGCCAAAGTTATAAAAGCTTTCGATAGAAGCTGGCATATTAAATGAGGACTCTACACCCATGTTTAATTGTTTTATATCAATGCCAAATATTTTTTGCCATGGCTGACTAGGATTTAGATATGTTTCACCATATTTTAACTCCACTTTATCATTATCTTCTATATTGAATTCAGTGTTTACTAAGTAATAATTTTGAGAAAGCATCTGTAAAAAATCAACTCTTTCTAAAAAATTTGCAGTCATATATCTTATAAAACTTACATCGGTCTTAACAAATTCCCCATTAACCAACATGTACTTTTTGTCTTTGTTAAATTCATAAAAATTAGTTGTTTTTTTGGCTATAGTGTAAGAATTTGATATTACATTTATTTTACAATTCCATACTAATGGAGAAATTTCTTTTCTGATTTCATTCTTAACTGAATTTAAAATTATGATTATAAATGTTAAAAAAATTAAATTAATGTAAAAAACTTTTTTTGATATTGTATGAAAAATTATTGATGAGATAATAATGTAAGAAATAATTAAACTAACACTTGAACTAGTATTTAGTATTAGGAAAATTAAAATAGCTACAATAAAAAAATACCCCAGCAAACCATTAAGCAATTTATAACTTTTAAATTTTAATATTTTATTAACAAATAATAAAATTCCACAAACAATCAAAAAAAAACCAAAATATCCAATTGTGTGAATCTTTTTAAACAAACTAACTAATACGCTGTTATCCTTTACCAAATTGAATAATTCACTTTCACAAACAAGTATAGAAACACGATTTACATAAAATAGGCCAAAACCAAGAACAAAAAAAACTAGAATTAATAAATTGATATTTTTAGTAACTAATAGATTTAAATAAGATAACTTACTTTTATAAGTTAAATTATCAATAAAATCTATTTTTTTGTTTATTAAATAAATATAAAGAGAGCTAATTAAAAAAAGAATATAAAATAAATAAATTCCTTTTAAAAAATCACTTTCACCTAAGTCACCGTAGGAATGATGAATTCTATAAGCAAATAAATAATATGAACAGTAACAAATAACATTTAATGCCAAATAAGCTTCGGCAAAAAGAATTTTCTTCTTATATTTAATATTTTTTATGTATAAAAAAAATATAAAAATTATTGGTGTTAATAACAAAAAATGTATCACAATAATTTTAAATATTACTCTGTATTAACTTTGATATTTTTTTTATATAGCTTTTGGATCAATCTTTTTGTTTTATCGTTCAATAATAGCTTTAAATTATGAGTTAATCTTGATCCAATAGCTTTAAATATTTGTAATTGTAAATTTAAAATAGTTTTAAAGTTTAATGTTGTAAAACCAGTTTTTGACGGTTCGTGAGGCATATGTGAAGGCTGACCCATACCTAACAACATAGTTTGATTATTCGATAAATTATTTACAAATTCTGTTTTAACTATAATTTTTTCTCCATCTTCTATTTCATTATCTATTTGAAAGAATAAAGATTTTCTTCTCCAGAAATAATCTAAGTAAGGTTTGGCTCTATGTATTGTTTTATTATCAAAGATAACGATTGATCCTTTGGGCATTTTGAAAGATTTTATGTCTTCCTGGTATTTTTCCATGATGTGAGTATCAAAATTTGGATGTTTAAAGTTTCTAGAGTACAAATGGCTCCCTCTAACTGCTTGAAATTCTCCCTTAAAAACATCATTTAAATAAATTATAAAAACTAATCCTTTTATATTTTCGTTTTTTAATCCATATTTTTTATCATCAGTATGCCAAGGATTTTTTGCCCCTGAACTAACAGAATATACTCTATGACATTTTAATCTAAATTTTTCACCCAAATACTTTTTACTAATATTTATAATTTCTTCAGATGTAAGTAACTTAAATAAAGTCTCAGATTTAGCCAATCCATTCGACATATAATACCCATCATGGTCATGGACTGGAGATATATCTAATGAGTTGAACTTTAAATCAAATAATTCTGTTTCAGACATAATTTTATCTATTATATCTTTTTTTAATATTGACTCTTTTGAAAAAAAAGAATTTTTGGATATTTCTTCAGAAATATTCTCTGCAGGAGTATCTAAAAAATCTTGTGAAAAATATGTATTCATTTAAATATTAATATATGGAATTTTTTAATATATACCAACAAAATCTATTTTCTTTTATTATTCTATCTATTATATCAATTTTATTAATAAACAAGTTTCTAAGTAAAATAATAATAAAAAAAAAAATTCATGATTTAAACGAGAAAAAGTACAATAATAAAATTTTTACTGGGTTTGGTTTTTCTATTGTAATTATTACTTTTTTTTATTTAATTGTATTTTTAATATTAGAGGACTCTAAGAATATTTACTACCAAATTAAGTATTTATCAGTTCCTTTGTCAATCATTATTCTAGGCATAATTGGATTAATTGATGATTATAAAGGATCTCCAATTCATGTAAGATTGACTCTATTTTTTATGTGTTGTTTTCTAAGCACATCGGCATTAAATAATGATATTTTAGGATTTATTCCATTTCATAAATTACAGTTAATAATTATAACTCTTTTTTGGGTATATTTTATAAATACATCTAATTTTCTGGACGGGGGTGATAGATATTTTATTAATTTCATTTTACCAAATACAGTCTTTTTTTGTTTATATTATTATCTTCTTGAACCTGACACTTTAAGGTTTCAAATTAACTTAATAATTTTAATTTTTATGATTAATTTTAGTTTTTATAATAAGGAGCCCCAAAAATTTTTTTTAGGTGATACAGGCTCTCTCACATTTGGTTACTTATATTGTTTTAATATTTTGAATCTTGTAGAAAATAATGAATTTATTTTAGCAATATTGCTATCAATTTTTATCTTATCGGATGCCAGTATTACTATCTTTATAAGATTATTGAAAAAAAAAAATATATTTTCAAGGCACAAGGGTTTTTTTATTCATATTTCTAAGTTTCTTGGGAGATCAAACAAAGAGACATCTTTAGCAATATTATATATTAACTCAACATTAGCGATTTTAGCTATTATTTATAAATTATACTACGAAAATTTAATTATATTATTTTTAGGATTAATATGTATCGCTTTTTATTTGTTTTATCTGATCAAATTTAATTTTAAAAATTTGAAATATACATTTATTAATTAGAATGAATATTTCCATATTAACACTTGGAGCTAGTGGAGGATATGGTGGTATAAGCAAATATAATTCAAACTTAATTAGTTTCTTTACCAAATCAAGAAATTTTAAAAAAATATATTTGTTTTCAAGAACAAAAACTGATTATACAAATAAAAAAATCATTAAAATAAACGAACAAAATATTTTAATTTTTTTTTTAAAAATTTTGCTAAATCAATTTAAAATAATTAAGTCTGACTTAATTTTTGTTACCCACATAAATCTTATATTATTTTGTATAATACCAATATTAATGAATAAAAATGTTATTTTATGTACTTATGGATTAGAAATATGGGGAGACAAAAAAAATTTTATTTACCAATGGTTAATAAAAAGAATTAACCATTTTATATGTATGAGAAATTATACAAAACGCAAACTTATCCTTGAATATAATCTGAAAAATAAGAATTTTTATAGTTTGCATAATTCAATAAAGTTTAGAAATGTGAAGATTAAGGAAAATTTATCAAAAAATCTAATTACTATAGCAAGACTAGATTCTGCAGAGAAATTCAAAGGTATTGACGAAACTTTAGATGCAATTTCAAAATTAAAAAAAATGAATTTTTCATACAATATAGTAGGCGATGGAAATGATAAAAATAGATTAATACTTAAGGCTAAAACACTTAAATTTTCAAAACAAATTAATTTTTTTGGCAAAGTAAGCGAAAGTAAAAAAGATACATTGCTTTCAAATTCTCATATTATGATTATGCCAGGAACTGATAAAACATTTGATACTTATCCGTATAGATTTATTTTCCTAGAAGCTGCAGAATTTGGGCTTCACATAATTGGAAGTATACCCCAAGATAGAGAAGAAATTAACTCTGAAAAAATCTACAAAAATATAAATTTTGTCAATCCACGAAATTCAGACCACATTCTGAAATTAATTAAAAAGTTACAGAGAAAAGATAAAGTAAGAGACATAAAATTAATAAAAAATTTTTCCATAAATACTTTTGAAATTAATTTAGGAAAAATAATTAAAAAGATAATTAAATAATTTTAATTTTAGGAAAAGGAATAATAAGTTTAATTTTCTTATTCTTATTAGCAATTTTTTTATAAATGAATTTTTTGAAATGCCATATTAAAATAAGTAAGTAATCTTGCTTTTCTTTAATTAAGCTAGCTTCATCCACTATTTTTATATTAGTTAAAGGTGTATATTTACCAAATTTTTCTTGATTTACATCGTATATTCTATCTATTAAAGAATTACTGATATTAGCCAATTGAAGTAAGACATTACCTTTAGTAGATGCACCAAATCCAGACACTTTCATATTTTTATTCTTTAGCTTTACAATTAAATTATTTAATTTTTTAGCATGTCTAAATACATTCTTAAAAAAAACTTGGTATGTTTTAATTTTATCAATCTTTCTTCTTTTTTCGTAATTTAATTGTTTTTCAATTTTGTTTTCATATGATTTATATTTTGAATTTTTATGTGTTACATTTAGCCAAATGCTTCCACCATTTATATCATTCAACCCAAAATCAATAATTTTCATGTTTGATTTTTTAAAAATATAAGACAAGGATAGAAGCGAATAATATTCATAATGTTCTTGACAAAAAGTGTCATATGAAAAAGTCCTTACTATTTCTGGTAAGTAAGCAACTTCTAAATGAAAAATACCATCACTTTCTAAAACGGATTTTACAAGCTTAACAAATTTTAGTGGATTTTCTAAATCATAAAACATTGCAACTGCTGCAACTAATTTAAATTTCTTTTTTGAAATTTTTGAATATCCTTTTTCAAAAGTATTTGGAATTAAATTGGATTTATTTTTATAATATTTTTTCAATTTTATTATTGATGGATCTATTCCATAACATCTCGAGTTATTTTTAAAGAAATTTAAAAAAGTTCCATCATTAGAGCCAATATCAAGAATTAAATCATGTTTATTTATTCTTAATTTATTCGTTAATGAATTAAATTTAGTCTTCAAATGATTAACCATTGTTGGGTTTAAACCTGATCTATATCCATAATTTTTTCCATATAAGATCTTTGGATTATAATTATGTTTCAATTGTAATAATTTAGATCTTTTTGAAAAAACTACCTCAACAGGTGTCTTTATAATATTTCTAGACTTTGATTTAGGGAAAGTTCCAGTTAGACCCATTTTTGGAAATTTTGCCACTGTAATTAGGTTCTTATCTCCTGAAATACGACATTTATTAATTTTTTTGTATATATTATTAATGTAAGTCATTTATACTAAATCAAATTGTCCGTTTTTGATGAAAAAAAATTATTATACACTTATATTTGCTCAAAATTATGTAACATATCACTCGAGTATGTATGCAGAATTTTATAAAAAATCAAAACAAAAATCATTAGTTGTATATTTAGATGAAGCAGGAAAATCTAATAAA
>MDSZ01126512.1_pt1 | contig 12045 bp, 10 predicted proteins | sample 811201 | NCBI WGS metagenome assembly MDSZ01 (sample SAMN05326647, study PRJNA326480) | marine metagenome | isolation source: seawater | place: Indian Ocean: North | collected 2010
ATTATTATTATTATTATTATTATTATTATTATTATTATTATTATTATTATTATTATTATCTTCATTGTATTGGAAAGTTTCATTATTTTGTATATTTTGTGATGATATTATACATACTCTTTTATGTTTACACAAGCCACTTTGAAACTTATAAATTTTCCCACATTCACACCTCCATGGTAATGCGTTTTTTTGCGTTTTTTTTGTTATCCATTTGTTATCCATTTCGTTTAGGTTTGACAAATGTTTATTGGTCGAACAATGTCTTATGTAATCTGCTTTGTTTTTTGTAGAAAAAAAACAGGCATCGCAAAAATGCGTTTTTTGCGTTTTTTTGTTATCCATTTTTATCCTATATGGATAATAAAAAAAACGCTTAAATATTTTTAAAAATTATATATTTTTTTTATGGTAACAGAATTTTCAAACAAAAAAATGGCATTTTAAACCTTTTAGCTCTAAAACAGAATTTTTAAAGTTGAAAAAAACAATTTTCTATATTATCAAAATTATATTAAAAATGGACATTTTAAAATGTCCAATTTGAAAAAAATTACCAAACATATTTTTCAAAAAAAAACCACTTTTTAAAGTATATTTTTTTTATTATCATAAATGGTAACATAAATTTTATAAGGATTTTTGTCTATTTTTATAATTTGTCGAAGACAACCCATAATTAAATAATAAAAATATTTATAAAAATATTTAAAATTTATAATTTATAATATATATAAATTATGGATAGTAATGAAATTATAGAAATTAATGAAAGTAAAATTTTAGAAATGATAAATGAATTACCTCAAAAAAATATAATTATATTAAAATTTACTGCTAATTGGTGTGGACCCTGTAAAAAAATTCATTCTACATGTGAGAATTTTTTAAAAAGTATTCCAGAATCCATAAAATATTATGAAATAGATATAGATGAATCAATAGAATTATATATGAAGTTAAAAAAAAATAAAATGGTAAATGGTATTCCTGCATTATTAGCATATTATCCTGTAAAAAAAGAAAAATGGTTTATTCCGGATGACAGTCATTTAGGTTCTGATATTAGTGGATTACAAAATTTTTTTAATCGGTGTTTAGAGTATGTTAAATAAATATTTTTTTATAATAATTTAATTTTAATTTTAATTTTATAAATAAAATTAAATTAATTTTTTAATATTTTGGAAAAATTCATTTATATCAAGGTGTGGAAATTTTATATGTCCTTCCCAAAAATATTTACAAAATGCATATTCAATATTATAATTTTCTTCATAATGTTCAGAATAATTGCTTAATAAATAATCATGTATTTTTTTTGGTAATAAATTTAAACTTTTTTTAGGTAATACATAACTTAATAATAAATAATGATGAATAATATTATTATCTTCTTTTAATATTATTTCACTATCAAAATATGGTATATGTTTAACTAGATCATTTAATAAAGGTGGATAATTATATTTATAATAATGTGACCAATTTTTAGAATCACATGAATAATAATTTAAAGTCCATTGTAAAGTTTGTAAATAATTAATGCATATATTTCCTATTATATTTTTATTTTCATCTATATTTGTATCAAATAAACTAAAATAATATCTAAATTCCCAATTATCTTCAAAAATATTTATAAATTTTTCAACACTAGTATCAATTGATGGTAAATTTAATAATTTATTTTCAATATCTTCTTCATTATTTAATGAATAATATTTATTATTTTTTTTCTGTCTTATATCATAAATATTTTTTAAGAAATTAAACTCATTGATGGCTAATTTATTTATAAATAATTTTAAATTTGACCATACTATATTATTATTTTTTGTTAAAAATTTATTACTAAACAAACTTTTATATACTTCTAATAATATAGTTATTCCATTAATTCTTATATTAATTGATGGAAAATGTGGTAAAAAATCATTACCTAACATAAAACATATAAATACATAATCTTTAATTTTATTATAATAAAATTCTTCTTTTTTTAATAATTCTTCTTTATTGTTTACTAGTTCATTATATATAATACAACCAAGTAAGTTAATATCAATAATATATTTTTCTTCTGGATTTAAAGAACTATTTAAAGATTTTATAAAAATTGGTGTTTCTCTATACAAATAAATATTTTTACAATATTGCAAATGATTTAATGCTAACATAATTAAATCTGCATCCATTCCATATATTAGAGTAGAATCATTACTATGATTATTATTTCTAATATACTCAAATATTTTATGTTCACCTTCTCCAGGTATATCTGATAAACTCAAAATTATTTGATTGTTATTATTAAAATAATTTGTTATTTGAATATTTAAATTATTCATAAAATTAGTTCCGGGTGTAATAGAACAAGTATCCCATAATAAAGTTTTATTTTTTAATAATAATTCATAATGTGATTTATATCTTCTTGTTTTTTGCTGAGTTATTTTTGCAAACGGTGGAACTCCATCAAATGCAATTATAATTTTTTTAGTAGGTTTAATAATTTTAATTATATAATTTATTTTAAATATTATTTTTTCAATTAATTTTTTTTCAAATACAATTAAATTTTTAAATTCTTTATAATCTATAGAATCATAAACAATAGAATTACAATCTAAATACAAATTATCAATATTATTTAAATTATTTAAATTATTTATAATATTTTTATGATTTTTAATTAAAAATGAAAAATAATAAGGTATACCCATTTTTAATAAAATTTATATATATATTATAAGTGTTATCAATTTTTATATATATTTATACAATTATTTAAATTAAATATATAAATATATATAATAGTATTTATTAAATGAATAATTTAAATGAAAAAATAGATTTTTTTATTAAGGTTATAGAAAATATACAAATAGGAGTAAATATATATAATTCAAAAAATATAATTTCTGTAAATGATTATAATTTTTGTTTAGAAAATATTGAAAAAATTTCAAATGTTATAAAAACTTTTGATAAAAATGATACACAAAATATAATAAATAATTTACAATTTATAAATAATACATTATCAAGCATTATAAAAATAAATGGAGTATATAATTTCAATTATTTGATTAATATATGCTTAAATAATTCTTATAATAACAAATATTTGGATAAAAATAATAAATTTGATTTAATTAATAAATATTGTCATCCAATATCATATAAAATATTAAATTGGAATAATAAAATATCACGAAATATAAAAAAAGATATACAAAAAAATAAAATAATAGATGATAAAACATATACAGAATGTAATAATTTAGAATGTTTTGATTTATGTAGAACATACAATAATTTTTATATTAGAGTAAATGGTATAAAAATAGTATTACATGATTATGATAATAAAAGAACTTTATTAATAGACACTATTATTGATAATTTATTAATTAATAATCTTAATAATATTTTTTATTTAAATAAACAAACAGAAATAAATTCTTTTATTGAAAATGTTAAAAATTCAGAAGATAATAATTTTAATTTAAAATCATGGAATAATTTTAATAACAATTTAAATTTAAAAGATTATTTAATATATAATATTCAAGAAATTTATAATAAGTATATTTTTACAGTTAATAGTATAAATAACATTGATAAAAAAGCACTTGATAAGATAGTAGAAGATTTTATAGGAAGTGATTTATATTCTCAACGTAATTTATTAATTATTTTATTATTGAATGATTATAAAGAAGAATATCAATATATATCATATTTATTATATGATTTATTATCAGATGAAAATAATAATCTAAATGATTCAAATACACAAAAAATATTGTATAATAGTTTACCTTTTAATTGCAAAAAAAAATTTAAATATGCAATGCATAAAACTATTGAATATACAACAACATTACTAAATTATGATAATTCAAAAATTCCATTGGAGCAGCAAATATGTTTAATGAAAGTTGAAAATAATGTAAAAGAAAAAGCAATGCAAAAATTAAAAGAATTAAAATCAAAATCAGAAGATTCTGGATCAAAAGCAAGACAATATTTAGATGGTTTATTAAAAATTCCTTTTGGAATATATGTAGAAGAACAGATTTTATTAAAAAAAAAAGATATACAAAATGTTTTTAGTAATTTATGTAATGACATTAAATTATTAAATTTAAATGAAGAAAAAAATAAATCATATATAATAACAGAATTTTTAGATTTTTTACATGAAATTATAAATAATAAAAAATATAATTTGATTGAAATAATTAATTATAGTAATTACATTAAAAATTATAAAAATGTAATAGAAAATTTTATAATTGAATTTATTTTAAATTTTTTAAATAATAATTGTAATAAAAAACAATTACAAGATATAATTAAAATATATAATAAAATATCAAAAGATAAGATAGTTTTAGGAGATACTAAATCAAATATTTTAACAAAAATAAATAATAATATTAATATTTGCTTACACTTAGATATTCAAAATAAAATTTTATTTTATAATAATAATAATAATTTATTTAAATGCTTAATCAATATAGAAAAATATGTAAATTATATTGAAAATACAAATAAAGAAATAATTAACTATATTAGCTCATTTAATACAATTTTAAATAACTCAGTATATGGACATACAAATGCAAAAAAACAAATTGAAAGAATTTTAGGACAATGGATAAATGGTGAAAATTCAGGTTATTGTTTTGGTTTTGAAGGTCCACCTGGTATTGGTAAAACTTCTTTAGCAAAAAAAGGCATAGCTAATTGTTTACTAGATAAAAATAATAATCCTCGACCTTTTTCATTAATAGCTTTAGGTGGTTCTTCAAATGGAAGTACATTAGAAGGACATAATTATACATATGTTGGTTCTACTTGGGGAAAAATTGTAGATATATTAATAGAACATAAATGTATGAATCCTATAATTTTTATAGATGAATTAGATAAAGTAAGTAAAACAGAACATGGTAAAGAATTGATTGGTATTTTGACACATTTAATAGATCCAGCACAAAATAATTGTTTTCAAGATAAATATTTTTCTAATATAGATTTAGATTTATCTAAAGTATTATTTATATTTTCTTATAATGATGTGGAGTTAATAGATAAAATTTTATTAGACAGAATACATAGAATAAAATTTGATAATTTACTTTCAAGTGATAAATTAATTATTGCACAAGAATATTTAATTCCAGAATTATATAAAAAATTTGATATACATAATATAATAAATTTCAGTGATGATATTATAAAATACATAATTGAAAATTATACGAATGAATCTGGTGTAAGAAAACTAAAAGAAATATTATTTGAAATAGTATCAACTATTAATTTAGATTTATTAAAGAAAAAAACTGGATATAATATTCCTATAATAGTTACAGAAGAATTAATTTCATATATATTATGTGATAGGAATTTTATTCGTTTTGTTAAAATAAATAATATAAGTAAAGTAGGTGTAATTAATGGATTATGGGCCAACTCATATGGTAATAGTGGTATTTTACATATTGAAAGTAAATTATATCATTCAATTAATTTTATGGATTTAAAATTAACTGGTATGCAAGGAGATGTAATGAAAGAAAGTATGAGTGTTGCTAAAACATTAGCAATTAGTTTATTAAGTAATTCAGAAATAAAAAAGATTGATAAAGAGATGGAAGATACTAAATTAAAAGGAATACATATACATGTTCCTGAAGGAGCAACTCCAAAAGATGGACCTTCGGCTGGTGCTGCTATATGTGTTGTAATATATAGTTTATTAACAAAGAAAAAAATAAAAAATGATATAGCTATAACAGGTGAAATATGTTTACAAGGAAATGTAACTGCAATAGGTGGTTTAGATTTAAAAATTATTGGTGCAATAAGAGCTGGTGTAAAAAAAATATTATATCCAAAAGATAATTCTAAAGATTTTAAAGAATTTAGCAATAAATATTCTAATCTATTAGATAATATTGAGTTCTTTGAAGTATCGAATATTAATGATGTATTAAAGTATATGTTAATATAGAATTAATAATAATAATATATTATAATAATATATATATTATTATAATGTCTCCACAACCAGTAGCAATAACATTGACATTAACAAATTTATTTCAATTTATTTCATTTTTAACACCCTTATTAATAGTTTTTTTTATAATTATGTTGTCAATAATAAATAATACAATATTAAAGGGATTAATATTTAATATAGGATTAATTATAACATCTACTATTATATATTTATTGAAAACAGTATTAAAGAGTAAACAACATGATTTTGCATCACCTTATTGTAATATATTACCATCACCTTTTACAGTAAAAGATGCTGATGGAATATTTAATTCACCATCATTAAGTTCTGGTATAATAGGATTTGTTTCTTCTTATTTAATTTTCCCCATGATAACAAATAACCAATTAAATCCAATATTATTGACATTTTTAATAGTTTTATTATCAATAAATGGGGTTGTAGAAATACAAAATTATTGTACAAATATAGCAGGAATATTTTTAGGTGTTATAATAGGTATAATATGTGGTATTATATATTATAGTTTAATAGTATCATCTGGTTACAAAGAATTAGTTTATTTTAATAGTTCAATATCAAATAATGTAGGTTGTAGTAAGCCAAGTGAGCAACAATTTAAATGTACATTTTACAAAAATGGTGTTCCATTAAATTAACAAATTATTCAAATTTATTTTTTAAATTTAATAATATACTTTTAATTTTTGGATAAATTTGCTGTCTATGAAAAGAAGAACCCATTAATTGTGGTATATTACTATTTGATGAAAATATTATAAAAAAATTATTATATATATTATCAATATTTGCTTTACTATATTTTATATCTAACATATTTATATCAAATTCTGGTTTATTTAATTTTTTATTAACATAATTATGAAAATTATATAACAATATTTTAAAATCATATTTAGTATTTATATTATCAAAATTTATTTTTTGTATAGTTTTATTTGCATCTGCTGAACATTCTGGACATGGTAAATTATTACATATATTTGTAAATATAAATATTAAATCTTGCTTACAATTAACAAATTCATCATCTTTAATTTTATATGCAATGGTATGAAACAAATACCAAATATTATTTCCCCATATTTCTTTAGTTATTGACATAATATATAATTAACATAATATTATTTTAAAATAATATTTATATTAATTAATATAAATAATTCATTTAAATTATTATATTATTGTATTAATATGTTATCAAATGTAGAGGCAAAACAATATTTTAAATATTTAATAGAAGAAGACAATGAAAATAATTTAGAATTAAATAATAATTGTTTAATTACGAATGAAAAATTAGAAAGTAATTTTATTAAATTAGATTGTAATCATTGTTTTAACTATATAGCAATTTATAATGAAATTATACAGCAAAAATTATATAAATTACAAGATAATAAAAAATTAAAATTAAATGAAATAAAATGTCCATATTGTAGAAAAATAACAAATAAATTAATACCATATTTTAAATATTATAATGTTAAACAAATAAAAGGAGTAAATACTCCTAAAAATTTATGTATGAATATAAATCAATGTCAACATATAAATAAAAAAAATGAAAGATGTAATGAGAATGCATGTATAACTAGTAATGGTATATATTGTAATAAACATATAAAATTAACAAAAATCGATGAAATAAATATAAATAATATAGATATTAATTTTTATAATAAATACAGAAAATTGACTATAAAAAATATACAAGAAGAATTAAAAAAAAATAATTTAAAACTATCTGGAAATAAAGATATTTTAATACAGCGATTATATTTAAAAACAAAAGAATTAAATAATATTTTATAATATAAATTTATATATAAAAATAATGTAAAAATAAAATTAGTTAATATACTAATTATATATAATTAGTTAATGGGTGATTCTAAACAAATACTAGTTTCAACAATTAAAGAATGGGTAAGTATTAATAGTCAAATAAATACTTTACAAAGTCAATTAAAAGATTTAAAAACAAAAAAAAAGCATTTATCTGATTCATTGATAAATGTAATGGAAAATAATGAAATAGATAGATTTGATATAAATAATGGAAAATTAATATATAGAAAAAATAAAATTAAAAGCTCAATAAATAAAGATTATTTATTAAAAATGTTAGATAATTATTTTGAAAAATATCCAGAAGTAGATACTAATGATGTAAGTACATTTATTTTAGATAATAGACCAGTTAAAGAAAAATCTGTTTTAGTTATTAAAGAAAATAAATAAAGTATATATCTTAATATAATTTAATATAATTTAATATAATATATTATATATAATATATTAAAATGAATAATATAGTCATATCTTTTGGTCTAATGTTTATTTTAATAATTGCTGGTAGTTTAATCGGTACTTTTTTTGATGTAAGTCCAGAATATTATTTACCTTTTTTATTTTGGGGTATAGCATTATGTATATTTAATTTAATATTAAATAAAAATAAAGAAAATATTTATATGAAAAATATTAATTAATTTCTATTTCAATATTATTTGTTTCATAAATATCATCTATATCATTTAAATTATCTTTTAAATTATCAATAATTTCATTTTTTGTAGGTTGTCTTTTAAATTCTTTACTAAAATCATTAATAAAATTATTTACTATAATAGATTTTCTTTTAAGTTCATTATTTTCTTTTACATAATCTATTAATTTATTAGTTTTACTTTTATTTTTATCTTCAATTGTTTCTGTGTATACAAATGTTTGAGTTGTTTCCAATATATCACAAATTTCTGGTTTATGTAATTTTATAAATTTTTTTTGTTTTTCATTTAAATTATTTATATCTTTTACTGGACCTCCCGAAAATGTTTTATTAAATTTATTAAGTATTTTAATATCAATAGTTGGACTTGTTTCCATTAATCTATCAAATTCTTCTTTATAAATTTTTAACATTTGGTATGCTGGTATTCTCTCATTTTTAGCTTTAGATAATTCTAATTTTATATTTCTATAAAATTTATCCCAACTTATAGAGCTTATTCTATGTGATTCATTTAATTCATTAATTTTTAAAAACTGTTGAATGGTGGTAATAATACCTGCTAAGATATTAATTGAACCAACTATAATAGAATAATAACCTTGAGCTTCTATAGGTATTCGTTCTTGTGCAAAATTAGCTGTACCTGTTAATGTACTCATTATAATAACAGGTATAGTAAACCATCTACTTTTTGATAAATATATATTATGTGCATTAGAATGTAACCATCTATAACATATTGCTTTATCTGCCCATTCTACTAAAATTGTTTCATGTTGGTGGCACCATTCAGAGGAAAAGTTTTGAAAAACATCATTATCTTCATTATTATTATTATTATTATTATTATTATTAGTTAATTTTTTTTCATTATTTTTGATTTGAATATTTTTTGTATCATCATTTATCATTTTTATAATATAAAAATATATATTATAAAAATAATTTAATTATTTTATAAATTAATATATTTATTCAAATAATTTATTATATAAATAACTTACATCACAATCATAATCAAATTTTCTACCAAATAAACATTTTGAATTGATAATTAAATCTATTTCATCATTATTAATTTCTTTATAATTTTTCTCTCCATTTTCGGAAATATATTTATAATCAAATCCCTGAATATTAGAAAAAGTAGTACTATTTAAAACCTTATTCTTACTATTTATTATAGTATTTTCTAAATCATTTTTAAATAATGTAATAATATGGTAATTTTCTATACATAATTCTATATTTGAATAAATATTATCTATATTTTCTTTAATATCATTATTATATATATTAACGCAATTTCTATTTACAATAAACCATGGTAAAGATTTTTTAACATAATCTGATTCTATATAATTTAATAGTGGAATACATTTAGGATAACATTTTTCAATTGGAAAAATATTAAAATAATTTTTATTATTTTTTGTTAATTTTTTATAAATATAATCAAAATTTTTAAAAGGAATACAACTTTCACTTAAAATACAAAATTTATAATTTTCGTTATCATCATTATAAGCAGTTTTAAATAAATGATTGTATACATGAATAGTTGATGTATTGTTATTTTCAATTATTATTGAATTTTTTAATTTATATTGCTCAAAAAACTCTAATTTATAATCATTTTGATAATTAATATATATATTGTATTTATTTTTATCAATATTTTCAAAAAATTTATTCCATAAATCTTCATGATTAATTTTATCATCAATAACAAAACAAAATGCAATTTTTTTATTTATATTATCTTCTATTTCTTCTATTTCTTCTTCTGACTCTTCTTCTGACTCTTCTTCTAATTCTTCTTGTAATTCTTCTTGTAATTCTACTTTAGTTTTTTCTGGAATATTATTTAAATTATTATCATTTTTATTATCAAAAATTAGTGTTTTTTCTATAATAATATCAATATCAATATCAATATTAATATCATTATTATTATTCATATTTACTAAATTAATATCATCATTAATCATTTTTTCTATAAATTGTTTTCGTATATTAACAACTTCTGGTTTGGCAGTATTTCCATTTGCAGTAATTTGTTCTTGATGTAATCTATAATATAATAAATTTTCTTGAATATTATAAATCTTTCCAAATCTTTTTAATAATTTTAGTTCAAGTTCAAAATCTTCATAAAGTGAATGAGAATTTTTATTATAATTACCTACTTCTAAAACAGAAGATTTTTTATAACATATACATGGATGATTAATAAACCAATGACTTGGATTTTTTTTATATTCATTCCATGTTAAAATTTCTTTATGATTTGTTTGACCATTAGTAGATTTTTGTCCATTTATTTCTTTTAAATATAAAGCATTTGTACCACAAATAACACAATTATTATTTAAATTCATAAACTCTATTTGTTTAATAATTCGATCATGATGTAATATATCATCACTATCAACTTTAATTATAAATTCATTATTGCATAATAATATACCTTGATGTAAACTATAACCAATTCCCATATTTTTTTTCCATTTTTTATAAATAATTTTTGTAAAACGCATAGATTTTTGAAATTCTAATAATGTTTTTTCTAATAATTTACTATTTAATTCGTTTGAACCATCATTAATCCAAATTATTTCCATGCCAAAATGACCATTTTGTGTTTTTAATGATTCTAAACATTCAACAATATATTTATGATTAGTGTTATAACTACTTATTAAAACAGAAACCCATATTTTTGGTTCTTTATATATATCCTCTAATTCTATATTATTCATAATTTCATAATTTTGTTTTGTTGAACCCCATTCTTGATATGCATAAACTTTAGAATGTCCCATATATTGTAATCCGGTTCCATGTCTTGGTAAAAAATAATAACTAGGTAAAATTTCAACGTCTTTAAAATTTCCACTATTTAATAATCCAGTTAATAATCCAGGACCAACAGTTTGCCATGCCATTTTTCTAGTTTTAGCTGTAGAAACTTCATTATTAAGAATCCATTGTATAGCCGATCTAGGCAATGGATGGTTTTTAGGAAAAGCCATGGTTCCTGTTGCAACTAATCCTTTTCTAATATTTTCATTTTCATAACCTGCAAAAGGTTTATTTTTTTCAATTAGTTCATGAAATGATTCTATACAAATTGAATCAGCATCTAAAAATAGACCACCATAATGATATAATATTTCCCAACGTATAATATCAGCTTTTCCATTAATTTCTTCAATGGCATTTATTTTGTCAATACAATGTAAATAAAGTCCTCTTTTTTTAATTTCTTCTTCATTCCACATAATATACTCAAAATCAGGGTGTTTATCTTTCCATGTTTGCATAAACTTGTATGGACGAGGTTTAGGTCCAATCCATAATTGATGAATAATTTTTGGAATAGTCATTATTTAATTTATTTAAATAATATTTAAATATATTAAATAATAAATAATAAATAATAAATTATTTAATA
>MDSZ01261962.1_pt1 | contig 12045 bp, 6 predicted proteins | sample 811201 | NCBI WGS metagenome assembly MDSZ01 (sample SAMN05326647, study PRJNA326480) | marine metagenome | isolation source: seawater | place: Indian Ocean: North | collected 2010
AGTTTGAAGTAAGTTGACCATACTCCATTATATCAACAGTAGTTCCATCATGGATAAGATTAATCTCCTCCATTTCAAACTCATTATGATCAGATCCAGTAATAGATGCTAAAACCTTTAAGGATCTGTAAGTATAACCAATAGAAACAAGAGTTTCTGTTGCTCCAGCAGCAATTTCAGTACTACTTGTAAAGATTTCTGCACAACCAAGACTAGTAGCACCAACCCCTAAAATATTGTTGTCAAGGTTATAAGCAATCGCTACAACATCATAATCATTAACCTTATAGTTGTTTGGATACCATAGAAGTCTTCCATCTGTACCAACAATATTAAAGTCAAATGAACCAAGAGGATAAACTGTTCCTGCTTGACCATACTGATTGATATATCCCATACTCGTATCATGAACCAGATCAACCACCATGATCTGTCTTTGAGCAACATATCTCCTATCTCTTACATAAGTGATATATTTCATGCATTGTCTTGTATTCAATGGGAATTGAGATACAATACTGAAAGGAGTAGAACGTGGATTACTATTAAAGATTCCACTCATATCATCAATAGAAAGAACTCTATTTCCTACTGATTCGTAATAGTCTTGTAAAACTCTACTATTGAAGTTTATTTCATCAGAAAACGTTCCAGCATCCTGAGCAAGTGCATTCTCTGTCACTAAATCAAAATCATGAACACAATTCAAATCTCCAGTTCCAATCAAATCACCAACTACTTCCATTGAAGTAGTATCAGTAGTTAATCCTACAGGTATATTATTACCTTGACCTGCAACTTTAGGTGTTATTAATTGATAATCAGAGAACTTTTTAAATCCAGCTGTATGGTTAGTTGTAGAAACAACATCATCCCAAGTATCAAAATCTATTTCAGATTTTAGAGAATATGAGAAGTTCTGATAATAGAAACTATCTTGAACTCTCTGAAGATTATCATTAATAAATCCAGAAGCAGTTTCCCAACCATTTTCTACCTTTGAAGTAGCACCAAGTTCAAAAGTTGATGGGAAATCTAATATATTAGATGCTATACCCTGAGTATTAGAAGTTTGCCCTTTAATAACATCTCCAGCAGTAAAATCATCTCCAGAAGATATTGTAAGTTGACCTACCTCTGCATTCCAATCCTCAACATGACCAATCTTAGATCCAGACCTAACTTCCTCTCCTTCCAAGAAATCATTAGGTTTCAATGTAATATCAAACATTGGGAAGTATTTCTCTGGAATAATTCTTCCAGTAGAATTAGTTCCATCATACTCTCCAGGAACTTTGCCATCTAATAGTCCAGCCAGACTATATCCTACAGTTCCAATACCACCATAGTTTTGATCTAGACCAGTAACTTCAAATAACTTGTAATTGTAATTTGCTGAGTTATATCCAGTTCCAGTAGAACCAACTCCTACACTAACACCTTCAACCAATACTTTATCACCTACCGCAAATGGGTAAGTATTTGCAGTACTAAATCCAACTGATAATGTAACAGTTACTTCTTGAGTTGTACTATTAAATCCAACAGTACTAATTCCGACACCATTAGAGTTTTGTACTGGAAGAATTATAGGATCTACATCATTTAATCCATAAGTATTTTGTAGAATAGTTACCTGAGGATCTCCTAAAGTATATTCTAAATCAACTTCAGTAATTTGCTTTCTAGTCTTTCCATCAAATACTAATAATTCAGGTGCTACAGTATACCCTCTTCCTCGTGAATTTATACCAATTGATTCAAATGAACTGAAAGGTGATATATCGGCAATTAAGCCAAGTGCAACGGTTGGTCTAACAGTAGTATCACTAGGGAAATTATAACCAAGATTATCAACCTTAGTCTTTAATACTCTACCAATAGAAGTACTACCTACACTAATAATAGCACCAGAACCATCTGTTGATGTAATAGTAGTAATACCTGGTAAAGTATGATAATTCCTTCCAGGGTTCTTAATTTCAAATTTGGTTATAGATCCATAAGCCTTATCAGAATCTGTCTGATAAGAGAGTTGAGTAGGTGCAGGACTATATGTACTTAATTCTGGAGTTTCACCAATACTGTACGTGAAAGTATTAGTAGCACCTACAGCAATTATTTGTTTACCATTATATACACTTTCTTGTGATCGTACCTGACTCCCACTATTAACTTCACCATCAATTAGAATTTCTGATTTTACTAATGGTAAATCATTTTCATAAATTGGATCAAGTTTGTAATATAAAATAGTTGGGATTTTTTCATTAACAGTTAATGTAACCTTAGCATCAGCAGTTACACCTACAACTCCTGATCTAATAACATTAAACAATTCCGTATCTGAAGTCTTGTTCCATACTTCAGTAAAGTTTTTATCAGTATAGAAGTTAAGTTCAAATGCGGGATAATTTGTTGATTGGTTTACATATGCCAAAGAAGAATCAGAAAGATCAAAAGTTACTGTAGAATTGGTATATGCAGTTAAACCTGGATTAATGGGATTAATGGTTCCAGCAGATGCACTAGTAATACCAACAATAGGTGGTTTTGCTAGAGTGGCATTATACTTACTATCTGCTAATTTAAATGAATTATAATCAACTCTAACAATGAAGTAAATCTGATTATTCGAAAGACCTGCAGCAGGTGTAGTTGCTGTATGAATAATCTTATCACCAGTTTCAAATCCATGATTCGCAATCGTTATAGCATTAGTGGATGTATTAACACCAGCAGCTGTAAAATCTTGTGAATTAACTATAACTCTTCTATTATAATCATTATACTTAATTGTATTAATTCCAGTATTTGATGGATTAACATCAATCCAAACATTATTAGAACTTTGTAACCCGTGAGTTTCTGCAGTAGAAACTGTAACTAAATTTCTCTTAATTTCTGCTGTTATTGGAGTATAATTAGTTGTAAAACTATGATAAACTCCTGTTCCTACACCAGTGAAGAACATTGTCGAGGAACTCTGTTCAGTACTAGCAATACCAACAAAACTACCAGTTGTACCCAAACCAACCTTAACTGTAGATATTCCAATTAAATCATTATTAATCTTTGCTGCGTAAACAGTCGTATCATCTTCTAAAGTGGTTATTTGTGTAGTTGGTGAAGTATCCAACATAACAGAAAGACCAGCACCAACATTTGTGTTATATGTTAATTGATCTCCAGTTTCTAATCCATGACCTCTAATATAAATTGCCCTCGTTGGAATATAAAGTTGAGTTAATCCAGTTCCTGGGTTGGACATGAATATTGTCGTTCCAATTCCAACTCCTGAAGCTGTTCCAATAGCAACAGTCTCAGAAGGATTGAAATAAAGTTGCGTATTTTCTCTATATTCATATGTGGTCTTAAATCCGGCATCAACTGTTAATCGTCTAGAATCTACAGTTAGAACTGTGGTAACAGTATGAGCAATTCCACTAGTTCCTGGATATACCTCGTCTGGACTATTAATTGCTCTTAGAGCTCTAATACGAGAGAAATAAGATTCAACATTAAGTACCTTAATTTGCTCTGTACCAATTCCCAAGACATCATTAGGATGTAATGTGTCTAAATTACCCTGCAGATTAAAGTATGTAACTATTCCTGTTGCAGTAGCACTTGCTATACCAACTGAAGAAGTTCCAACACCAACCAGAGAGAAAGAAATTGTATTAATACCAACATTATATGTTCCACCAATCTTTGAAGATGTTGTAGATAATCCAGTTACACTTACAAGATCTTGATCTTTAAATCCATGAGGAGTAGCACAAACTATTTCATATTCACCTTTACCACCAGTAGGATAGACTTCAACACCAGTAACAGTACTAGAAGCAACACTTATATAATTTACAGGTTTACCTAAAACTCTAGAAACCTGAATACTTGCTCCATTTCCTTGAGTTAGTGTATTATCAAAGACTATAGGGTCTCCAACTCGATAGGAATCACCACCAGTTTCAATTCCAACAGTTTCAACCTCACCACCACTTATTGCTTTAATGTCTGAAGTTTGTTTTAATTTATTTGGAATAGAAAGATACTCATATTCCAAATCCCCTTCTATTAGATTATAAGGATCAATATTTCTCAACCACTCTGTTTTATAAAGACTTATATGATCTTGATTAGAGCGACTCTTATAGTTAAAAGAATTAGGAACTGAATAATAATTTTCACCAATTAAATAGGGAAACTCTGGTCGTCTGTATTGATTAAATGGTCCAGATGTATCGGCCGTAATAGTATTAACAGTAGCAAAGTATGCATAAGTTCCATCTGGATATTCTGGAGTAACACAATATCTTCCATTATTCTCATCAAGATATGTCTCATCTTTTACTCTAGTATATGTAAAGTCTTCAACAAATATTCCTTCAGGGAATGAATCAATAGGAGGTCTATTATCCTTAAGTTTTATAGAATAACTAGACTTCATCTGAGATATTACACCACCAGATTTCTCAATATATCCATAGGGTCCATAAATCGGATTTCCATCATATGCCCATCCAAGTATTGGAGAATGATCTTCAGATTCAACTTCAACACTAGCAACTCTTCTTAGATCAGATTTTCCATATAATATCGTTCCAGCAGAATTTCTAGCATATACAGATTCTCTTAATTTACGTGGTGCATACAAATGAGTATATTGTAATTCATAATCTACATTACGTCCCTTCGTAACAAATCCATCGTCATCAGTAAAGTTATTAAAATTCTTTTGGACTAAATTAATTCTCCAAGATTGTATGAGAGTATTGAACTTGACACCCGATCCTGGGAAAAGAATCGACATTGATGTATTTGCCTGTGAATATCCTATTCCACCTTCTATAACCTTTACAGAAGATACAGTTGCACCATCCATTACAGGAACCACAACAGCTCCTGTTCCGTCACCACTGACTATTATATCAGGTGGTGAAAGATATTGTTTACCTGTATTTAAAACTATAACTTCACTAACTTGACCATCATTAATAATAGGTAAAAGTTGTGCTTCCGCACCAGGTATTAATGTTACATCAGGTTGACGATCCAAATTAACAATTTCAGAAGATCCATAACCAACACCACTATTTTCTAAATGAACTGATGTACATTCTCCTCGGAAAATTGGTTGAACAGAAGCCTCAAATGTTTCAGTACCTACAGATGCTATACCAACTTTACCTATTAAAGATACAGTAATTGGTTGATAATTAAAGTAATGAGTTCCACTTCCACCATCTGTTAGATTGACATAAACACCATGGTCATAATTTGAAGAGTTTGTCCCGCCAACCCCTGCATTAGTAAGTTTAAAATTATCATCGTCAACAACAATAACTTGATATTGATTAGTTGATGATAATCCTCCAATTTCTGTTCCTGTAGATTCATAGGTTACAATTTCACCATCATTATAACCATGTCTAACAATCTTAATTTGATCTGAAGCAGTGCTAATACCTGTAGCATTTACAGATAACTTTTTATTCTCATATCCACTACCAGAGTTGGTTATATTAATTGATTCTAATACAGACTTCTTATTATAAGATTGTAACTTATGCTGACCAAATCCATATGATGTCAAATCAACCGTATTAATTCCCGCAACTGCATCTGCTTCAGTCTTATGGAGTTTTACCGTCGTATCATCAACATTATGGACATGATAAACAGCCTCTGTCGATAATCCACCTACCGCTTCTTGAGAATTTGTAATATAAATTACTTTTTCTGCATTTCTGAATTTATGGAAAGTTCCAAATCCAATGGTGTTTGTTGTAAGTCCGATTCTCTCAGCAGCTTCTTCTGAATTGAAGAGTGGTGCATGAGTCACCAACTTCATATTAACCGAACCATCTGCTCCACTACCATTACCACCCCTAACCTTAAGCACAGGAGTTTCCTCATAGTCATAACCAGAATCCAAAACTCTAACTTCCTGTAAAGTTCCGGTTAAACCAATATATCCAGTTGCTCCTACACCAGTAACATCAGAAATATTCAAAACTGGTGGATTGATTAAATCATAATCAGATCCTGGAGAAGTAATTTCAATTTCATCAATTTGCCCATAACGAACTAAATCAGGTGATTTATAATTTAATACTTCAACACCATTAATTAATATTCCAGTAGCACCTGGTTCTGTTGGCGATTTAGTACCATCATTATGAGGTGCAACAACCTCTCTTAATAGTCTTTGAGATTGAACTACCTTATCTTTAAATTGATAAGGTTTAATTTTATTATCTGTTACTATTCTACTACTATCAAGAGTAACAAAAATATCATTATAAATGTTTGATCTACTCTTAGCAAATTTAACTGTTGTAGTACTTCCTGCAACCCTCTTGATAAAATAAAGACCCTCATCAAACAATTCTGATTCTATTACTGTTCTAGTCTTTGTTTCAAGAGTTACATTATCAGTATAAGTCTGAGTTACCTTTTGTGGGATATAATAAACAGCGTCTCCTGTGCGGAACCCATGATCGGTTGTAGTAGTGATCTTAAACTCATCACCTACAAATGTTCCACTGAATGTAATTTCCCTATATCCAGTGTTTAAAGCTTGAGCATTATAAGAAGGTATAGATGAAGAAGCAACTAATAACTTATCATCATTTTTATACGTATTTTGTACATTGGTAGAATATATCTCTGCACCTATAAATTTATTAGATAAAGTTTTTAATAAATTTTTCTTAAAGGTATAAGTATCGCTAAGAGAAAGAGTTCCTTGACCCCTAATAGTAATAGCAGTCTGAGAAGTAATATCAATTACAGTAGTTGCTTTCTCAACCCCATCTGGTCCAATAATTGCAGCAGAATCTCCTCTTCTAAAATAATTAAGACTGAAAAGATTAACTTTATATGTCCAGTCAGTACTATCAAGTAATTCTATACTATGAACTTTATAAACAGGAGAAGTATTATAGAACCAATCTCTAGATTTAAACTTATCATCTTCAATACCTAGACTCTTAATTCTTGCAGTATCATTCTTTGAATAATAATAGGTATTAGATGGATATTTGAGTTTATCTAATACAGAAGTGAGTTTAACCTTTATAACATCAGTACCATTAAATGCAGTTCCATATGCATAAGTATCAATACCAACATTTGTTCCATCAGAGATTATTCCAGTTACATTTGTTACTCCATAGAACTCACTAACTGATTTTGAGGTATAAGATACAACTCCAACAGATCCATCAAGAAAAGTAGTGTCTAAATTACCAGAATGAGCAAATCCTACAGTTGAATCTACATTAATGAAAGATTGACCAATTGCAACATCATTAATAATTCTAGTTTTTGGGTGAACAGAAAAAGCACCATAAGTAGCACCATCAACTCTCAAATCTCTATTATAACCACCATCCAAACTCATTCTATAATAAGTTTCACCAATAGCTACTTGGATTTTTTCTATATTTGTAATTGGACCATATGCTTTTTCAATACCCTTATAAGAATCCTGATATAAAGTGGCCTGATCCAAATCCATAGGATCTCCATCATATGCTTCAACTACTAAGTCATTAGTAACTCTATAATTGGCATTTGAAGGAGTAAAGAGAAAATCTCTAGGTCTTATGATTTCAACATTGGCATTATATAAAGCTTTGAATAAAATCTCAAAAGATCTATCTGTACCTTTGCTAGAATAGAAATCTTTTGCTTGCTTTATAAAAACATTTTCATTTAATCCAGTAGTTAGAGTTCTTTCCTCAAATCCAGGTAATAATTGATGTTTTGTTTTTATTAAAAATTCTTTAAGGAAAAGTGATGTTAAATTCTCAACTTTAACACCACTACGACTTTTTAGACCCGTAGCAGCATCATAAAGATTACCTTCATGAGAAGCTGCAGTTGTTTGATCAAAAACAAGTTGTTGTGAATCAGCCTCTTTCTTATAAGATGAAATTCCAACAAAACCTCTAACACATCCAGTAAAAGAAGTATCAGTTTTTCCAGTATAAGTTATTATCTCATTATCAATCTTTAAAAGTCCATAAGAATCCGGAAATCCATTAGTTCCAGCAGGAAGTGCCTGAACAGGAATGGTAGTATCATATGAAGTAATATCTGCATCAAGAACGGTTGATTCTGTTATCCCAGTTTGTTCATTAAGTTTAACATACTGATCAATATTCTGAATTAGGTCAACAGGACCACCTTGATATTCTTGTCCCTGATAATAAGTCTTTAAAAAATCAGAAATTAATGGAAAATCAGACCTAACATATGCAGGTAGCTGATTTTGGACAATATTATTAAACTGAACTCTTTTAACTGCCATTTTATTCTATTAATTTCTTAGTAGGATGAAGTTGGTGTTGTTGTGTTAATAACTGCTGGATTATCGTCAGTACGACCCCCAGAACGAACCAAATTACCATTAGGATAACTTGAAGAAACAAGATAATTTGATGCTGAAGGATCGAGTCCAGAAGAGACCTCATCAACGACAGTTTCAAACGTACTATTACTTATATCTAGTTGCAAATAAAGATCCTGTAATCCAATAACATCATTTGAGTAAGGACATGCTTGAATTTCAACAATGGTCTGACCATCCTTGATTTTTCCACTTATAATATTAATTGGATTCAAAGTAATGATCCCTTCAATATAATTAATCGTTCCAACTCCTCTTTGAATGATAGTTGGAGAATCTGAGTTTACACTAGGAACGGTAAAGAAGAATAATGAACCAGTTTCTCTATTTGTATTTGGAAGATCTCCAATATAAATGGGATTGCTATTTCCACTTATATAAAATGCAGAAGATTTAATATTATAACCATCCATACTCTTAATATAGAATCGATTACCAAATCCAATAGAATATTCCGCAAAACTATTTAACGCCACTCTCATATCCCTTCTCATTTCAATTGTAGTGATATTTGAAGTGATTCCTTCTTGACTTTGATCAATTATATTCAAAAATTGACTATATTTGAATCTTGCGCCATATTTGTTCAATTCACTTGATTCTGCATACTTATTTGCGTTAGATTGGACAATACTAGAGATATCCGCTGCTGGTGGAGCAACATTGCTGTTATAATAGATCTTAGAATGTGCTTCAAGATACAAATATTTTAAATCAAGAATTTCTGGGACAATTCCAGCTACAGCATACTTTTTCAACCTCATCCTAATGTTCTCTTTGACCAAATTTGGTAAAAAATCACCCGAACGTGGTTTTATACTAATAAAAACCTTTCCATATTGTGGAGGAACCAAATCTTCACCCCCAAAAACTGAAATTGACTCAGTTTCGGGATAAATTTTAGTTGGAATCAAAGTTTCATAGTCATTTGCGGTTAAAGTACGATTTTGAGCTGCATAAACCCTAGGAGCATACTTTTTAATCGAATCAACTGACTCAATTTCTTCACCACCCGAAGATTGTAACCCAGTAGTTAAAAGAGAAATGCCAGAAGTGACAGAATAATCATTTCCATTACGTGTATATGTCAATCTTCCTGAAAATTGGAAATTTTGAACCCCATTTCCAGCATCACCACTAGAAACGATGTAATCTACCTCTGCAACATTACCTTCTTCTAGTTTTTTACCAAAAATACCATCTCCAAAGAATATTTGATACCTTTCATCCTCAACTTCTTGTAAATAAAAGACTTTTGACTCAGATGTGATATCAAAAAGACTATCTTGAGAGGTATATTTGGTTCCAGTTGTTGAAAATTCGTTACTTTTAACTTTTACTCTAATTAAACTAGTATCAATACCGGAATTTGGTAAAATAAACCTTTGATTTGGGTTTGCGGAAGATTCTGTAAAGTCTGATTGGACTAAAGTTCCTTCATAAATGTAAATATCGTTAAAACTTGCAATATTATCTTTAACTGGGACTGTAATATCCTCTGGAATTGAAAAAACAAGTGATGAACCACCAAAAGTACCAGAAGTTGCTGCTATAGGACCCTTTTTAAGTACTAAATTTGATGGAGTTGGAACAATACTTGAGCAATCTACGTAAAAAGTGACTGTTGCTCTTGCAGCTTTCCTAGAACGAGGTAAATATCCAATATTTCTTGCTAATGCAACCACATTTTCTCTTAAAGTTGCACTATCAATGAAAACTTCATTGGCAACCATGTTAGCATTATAAGAAGTAATGTAGGTATTATATGCCAATACGTCTAAAACTGTTGATAAATTCGATCCCTCGAAGTTATAATCCGTAAAATTGGAATTAGCTTGTAAATATTCTTTAAGAGTTGTTTTAACCTGATCAAAATCTAGGTTAGTAAAATTGACTAATGGCATTTTATCTGGTTGGTTGCAACACGAATTCTAATTGTTGTGGCAGAAGGTCTGCTCCTATAATCTCATATGTAATCATTACATCAAAAGAATTATTATCAAAGTTAGGAAATGTCTCAACGTCAATTAAATCTACTCTAGGTTCCCAATTATTAATGGATTGACGAATTTGATCTGAAATAATATCACTACTAATATCATCTAGATTCTCAAAAAGTGATCCTGAGATGTTAGATCCAAAATCTGGTTCAAAAAATTTCTCTCCAGGAAGTGTAAATACAATATTTCGTATAGAACGAGCAATTGCAGTCTCATTTTTGATGGCAATTAAATCGTCAGTGAGAGGATTACTCTCAAATGACATGCTAATGTCCTTAAATCCTTGGCTTACCCGTTCTAAAGGCATGAAATTTACACTATAATAAGTTATTTATTAAGGATTTCTTACTAAAATTCTGTAAGAGTCATGGCATCCACTTCATAGTCTAGTCCATCGTCTTCAAAACCATCATTTGTACGCTCATAAAGGTCATTTTGGACCTTAGTATCGCGTTTTTTAGGTGTTATAGCATCATTTGCTATTTCACGAAGCATCTTTGGTTCCATTTTTACCTCTTTTTTTAGTTGATTTTGGTTTAGAAGTGGTTTTTTCCTCTTCTTGATACTCTAATTCGAAAGTTGGACCAGGTTTGATCTTTCTTTTTATTAATTCAGACATACGATAATAGCAGGTATACTATTTAACACTAAAAAAGGGACCACGTGGTCCCTTTTATTTATTTTCCTTGTCCTCGATAACGTTTTTTTGCTAAATTTCGAGAACTTGCGGCGAATTTACTATGTTTTCCTCTTCCTTGCCTAGTTTTTTTCGGTTTTGTCTCAATATGAGACCCCGAAGAGGTCCATGCAATTGATTTTGCCATTAAGTATCCTCCAGATTAGCGAGTTTTTCCGCTACAGAGTCGTCTGTAGCACTTACACGGTATTGAACCTCGTCTCTACGAGAGAGTTCGGTGAGGATCTCCGCTTGGAGATCCCATAATTGTGGACTTTTAAGCAATTTTAAAGTTGCTTTAGAAGGTATTACCATTAGATGATCCTAGTCTTCTCATGGCCGACACGAATCCGAGGATCGCACCAGATTTCATCACCCTGCTCCTTAGCATCGAGACAGAAACTAACGTCTTCTCCACACATATCCTGAACTGCACCGGATTCAAAGACCTGCATCTTAGGAGCAAACCAAGGATACTCAAGTTCTTCAAAAACACCCTTCTTAATAAGGACCCAACCAAAACCAGTATAGTCTACAGTAAATGGTTTCTTACGCTTAGCCATGGACTCTACAGTCTCATGATTCATAACACCACCATTACTGCGGAAATCATCTTCTTCTAACCAGTGTGCAACAGAAGTAGTCTTTCCATCCTCTGTAGCATACCAACCAGCAGTAATACGCTTCTCTTCACCTTCAGCAGGAACTGCAAGATCACATAACTGCCAGAACTTATTAGTATCGAAAACGATATCTGAGTCAATCCATAACTGATAGTCATATTGTAGTTTACCATCCCAAGGGATTTGCTTTGGACCACGTAGTACATTAGCACCAAGACACTTACATCTTGCAAAGTTCACCATAGAAGAGTAATCTTGTGATATTTGAATACTCATCCCATTTTGAACCATATCAAAACAGAGTTGTACAAAATTCTTCAAGAA
>MDSZ01043220.1_pt1 | contig 12042 bp, 12 predicted proteins | sample 811201 | NCBI WGS metagenome assembly MDSZ01 (sample SAMN05326647, study PRJNA326480) | marine metagenome | isolation source: seawater | place: Indian Ocean: North | collected 2010
GAAGCGCAGTAATGCGTGCAGCTGACCAGTACTAATAGCTCAATTGGCTTGATTTATGCACTGAAAAAAATTTTTTGAAAATAATTTAAATATTAATTAAACATTTACGTGAGAATACTATTTGGTTATTTCTCTTTAGACAAAGCTCTACATTAGTGAACTAAAGAAATTAACAAAAAAAAGAGAATTTTACATAACAACTTAATATTTCTCTAGTTATCATTTAAAATCTAATATAAATTATAGTAGTTGGATTTATTGTAATTGTATAAAATTATCTCACGTAATTTTATCTTAAGAATTTTAATTTTTATAAAACCTGTAATGAGATTTTTTATTTTAAATATAAGAAAATTCCTTAAAATTTTTCTTTTGTTTATATTGAAATATTTAAGATACAAACCATTTAAAGTCCATATTTTTTCAGATGAATTAAAAAAAAATCATTTCATCAAATTTAATGATATAAAAATAAATTATTCAGCCTCTAGCGAATTATGTTTTAGAAGATGGCAAGCATTTGAAAAAGATGGAAAAGAAAAAGATACGATTAATTGGATAAACAACTTTGAAAAAGAGAGTGTTTTTTATGATATTGGTGCTAACGTAGGTGTATTTTCATTATACGCTGCTATAAAAAAAAAATGCAAAGTATATTCATTTGAACCTGAGCCAAACTCGTTCATAGATTTATATAACTCTATTAAAATAAACAAAGATATAGACGTTTTAGCAATGCTAATACCTCTTGATGATGAAAAAAATACAAATTTTTTTAATCTAAATAATAACTTTGTTTCAGGGTATTCTGGTCATATATTTGGTGGCCCTATTAATGGAAAATTAAGTTATGGAATATGTTCAGATACTATTAAAAATTTAATTATGAATAATATTATTAAATCACCAGATTATATAAAGATAGATGTAGATGGCACCGAAATAAAGATTTTAAATGGGATGGAAAGCCTTTGGTCTGATAGCAAGCTTAAATCAATTCTCATAGAATTTAACAACACTAAAGATATAAATTATTATTCTGAATTTTTAAATAAATTTGGATTTTTTTTATCTCAAAGACCTAATGGAAATAATTTAAACTATATTTTTTCGAGAAAGTAATATGAAAAATTTATCAAAAAAAAATTGCAGTGTATTAATAAAACAACCATTTACAGTTTTTGAAATAAAAAATTTCCTACCAAAGGAAAGATTTGAAGAACTCAAAAATAATTATCCAACTGAAAAATATTTTGATGATAATGAAAAACTATATAATAGACGCACACTTTCAAATTCTGACAAAAAATTTTCAAACTATTTAAGTTCAAATAGTTGTTGGAAGGAATTTATCACCGATTTAGAAAGTCAAGAATTTATAGAAAATGCTTATTATTTTTCATTAATTCCAAACATAAAAGTTAGAGGTATAAGTGCATTAAGGAAATGGACAATTAAAGAAAGAAATTTAATAACCAAGATATTTAGAAAAGTTAAATGGTCTTTTAATTTTGCTATACAAAAATCTAATGAGAAAATATTTCCACACACTGATGCTAGATCTAAATTCATTTCAATGATTTATTATTTATCAGATGATAATGACCAAGCTAATTGTGGCACAGAATTTTGGAGAATAAAAAAAAATAAATTAAAATGGAAAAATTGGAACAATATTCATATTAAAAATGATATTGAATTCAAAGATTTTAGAGAAGATTGCGAGATATTCCACAAATGTGAATATGAACCCAATAAACTAGTGGGATTTATTAAGAGTGATATTTCTTGGCACTCAGTTATGGATATAGGAATAAAAAATACTAAATTAAGAAAAACTTTTAATTTATTTATTAGATCCTAAATTAAAGTAACATAATTTAGTTTTCTTCTTTTAACATTTTATTTTCTAACAAATATTTTTTATCACAAATATTTAAAGCATCTTTGTCATGAGAGATTATTATAATAGTTTTATCTTTTATGCTTTTAAGTACTTTCATTATACTATTAGAATTATCCTCATCTAAACTTGAAGTCGGCTCATCAAGTATAATAACAGGGCTATTTCTGTATAATGCTCTTGCAAGCCCAATTCGTTGTCTTTCACCTCCAGAGATATTTGATGAGTTTTGATTAATCACAGTTTCTATTCCTTTTTCTTGTTTCTGAATAAAAGAACTTAATTGAGCTTTATTAATACTTTGATCTAATAATTTATAATCAATTATATCGTTATCATTATTCAATATTATATTCCTTTTTATTGTATCATTAAAAAGATAAACATTTTGCTCCACTAGTGATATTTTTTTTTGCCATGATAAATTGTTTTCTTCATTTAAAATTTTTTCGTCAATTAATATTTTTCCCTGGTTAGGTTTTAGAAATCCACAAATCAAATTAATAAGTGAAGTTTTACCTGTACCGCTTTTCCCTAGTATTCCAATTTTTTCTCCAAAATTTAAACTTAGTTTTACTTTGTTTAATATAAATTCATTATTATTATACCCAAAGCTTACCTCGTCTAATTTAATTTGATTTTTGTAATCAATGTTTTTAATTTCAGATATGATTGTTCTATTTTTTTTTATCAAATTCTTTGATGAGAAGTTCGGTTGCTATTTGAGAATTTTTAATTTTATTTAACAAAGAAAATAAGTAAATTATTTGTGGAACTAATTTTAAACTTACTAAAATAAATAATCCAATAAAGCTAACTATGTATTCATTATTATAATTAAAATAATTTAAAATTATAATTTGCAAAAATATAAAAGTTATTACAGAAATTTCGAAAGATAATTTTGGAAACTGATCAATTAATCTAAAAATAACCTTAACTCTTGCATAATTAAATACTTGATTTTTAAAATTAGATATTAGTTCTTTTTCTAGATTGTAGAGTTTTACTAATGAGTGGCCATTAAAAAATTCTTTAATAATTGCTAATACTGCTTCAAAATGCATTACTTCTCTTTTTCCTAAACTTAAAATGTATTTTTTAATTATGAAAAAATAAGCACAAAGTACAAAAGTGGAAATAATAAGCAGAAATGATGTTAATTTAATATTTACTAAAAACAGGAAAATAATTAATGGTATAATTATAAACATAGACCTAATTATAAATAAGAAAGAAACAAAATAATTTGTGATAGTCATTTCAGAAACTTTTGTTAAAAGGTTTGTTATTTTTGAACTATTATAATTAATTACATCAACATATTTTTTTTCTGTAAAAATTTTCATAAATCTTAATCTTACGGAGGCGGTGGTTAAAGTAATAAATCTTATGTTGAATAAATTTAAATAAATAGAAAAAATATATTTTATAAAAAAAAATAAAAAAACAGCTAAAGAAATATATATGAAAGAGTTATCGAAAATTAATATCTCACTTATTACATTTTCTAAAAAATCTGGCAAACTCAAATTGAAATTATTAAAATTTGACCCTATGGTTAAAAAAATAATCGGTAATACTGCTGCAACACTTACAAGTTCAAATAAGGCAAAAATGACATTAAAAATGATAAAAAGTTGAGTCTTATATTTTTCATTTTTGTTTAAGATATTTCTATAAATATGAAGGAGTAATTGCAACATTCAATTAGACATTTTTAAAAGGATTGAATTGTCAATATTAAATAGAGAACTAGCTGTTATAAAATCATATAAACTATATATCCCAAATGACTCGTGATTGTTGATAAAATGTAAATTCTTTAATTCAATACTTTGTAAATTAAGCTTTCTTTTTTCACTTTTATAAATGAAAATGCCCCCAGAAAGTTTGTATATAGGTGGAATTTTTTTTTTTGATTTTATGTGGGGAGAAAAATTCAAAGACACTGCTTTATTTTTTTTTTTAACATAGTAAAAAAAATTATCTTTTTTAGCTGATGCTATCATATTCAAATTTAAAAATTTATATTTCTCATAAATTTTTTTGATTGTTGAAATAGATTTAAATGGATAGTTGGGTAATAAGACGCAAATATCAATTTTATTTTGAAAATATTTTTTTTTTTCAAGATTTTCAATTATTTTATAGAACGGTAACCTAACAGATTTTATGTAAATTAATTTTAAAGATGAATATTTCTTTTTTAATAGCATAAAAGAATTTTTGTCATTTGTTAAAATATAAATATTTCTAAATAGTCCTGAGTTAATAGAGCAATTTATTGTATGCTCTACAAGCTTGATTTGATCTATTTCTAAAAAGTTTAAGTTTCTTAAAAAATCTCCGTTTTTTCTACAGGGTATAAAACAGTCCATTGTTTTTACCATTTTTTAATTAGAACATTTGCTTTTTTAAAATCTTCTATATGACCTATGTCTATCCACTTTTTACCAATATCGTAAATTCCAATTTTATTAGATTTATCAATTAAATCAGTCATATTTATTTTTCCTTTATTATTTATTTTAAAAAACTTTTGCGCATACGTTTTTGAAACTGCATAAATACCAGTATTAATTTTTTTTTTAAATTCAGGTTTTTCAATAAAAGTATTTTTGTTTTTTTTCTTTTTTAGTACAGCATAAGGAAATTTTATTTGAAAGTTGGTTATTCCAACTGTCACATCGAATTTACCTTTAGTATGATACTCCATCATTTTTTTATAATTTAATTTTGCAAAAATATCACCATTTATTACTAAAAAATTATTTGTAATTTTTTTCTTAATTATTTCGCCTATACATCCTGCTGTCCCAGATGTATTTTTTTCAAGAAATATTTTAATTTTATTATTTTTTTTATTTTTAATAATTTTTTTTGCAAAATTATATTTATATTTTAAAGTAACTATAATTTGATTTGTTTTGTCTAAATTTATATTTTTTAAAATATAATCAAATGAACTAATATTATTTGCTGTTAAAAACGGTTTTGGAATAATATAAGTAAATGGTTTTAATCTGATTCCTTCTCCACCACACATAATTATATAATCAAATATCATTAAACACTAAATTAAATCTTTGAAATTAATAATGCTGTCTTCATTAATATTTTTTTTAGCAGTTCTACCAAGTACTTTAAAAATTTTAGTTGGACTTATACCAAAACCAGGTCTTTTCATTATAAGGTTATTAAGAGTAAGCCTCTCTCCTTTAGAAATATTATTTTTTGCTACTATGCTTCTTCTTGCATTAATTCTTGACTTTTTTTCACATTCTAAAATTTCTCTTTTTTTTAAATTTCCATCAATCTTATTTAACAAATCAATATTTTTTCTAAATTTAATTAAATCATCTTTATCCATCGAGTGGAAATGGTCATTACCCTTCAATCCCTTTGTATCTGTAAAATGTTTTTCTATAACATAAGCACCATTTTGGTATGCCTTTGTTAGAATTATCATATTCTGGTCTGGTAGTGTGTGATCTGAATATCCAATTATTTTGTTTTTGAAAGTTTTTTTTAAAGATTTAATCAAATTTAAATTTGCGTCTTTATTATTTGTTGGATAACTCAGAACGCAATGAAGTAATATTACTCGTATATTTTTATTTACTTTATTTATAAATTTTAAAACGTTGTTTATTTCTTTTTGATTACTAGCACCTGTAGATAGTACAATTGGCTTATTTTTTTGACATATTTTTTTTATAAGTGGGTAATTAGTTAAGTCTGCAGATGCAACTTTATAAAATGGGACTAAATTATCTAAATAATCAACAGCATCTAAATCAAAAGGAGTCGATAAGAAATCTATTTTTAGTTTATCACAATATTTTTTAAGTTGATTGAATTCTTTAAATCCGAATTTATCAAATTTTTTAAATAATTTATATTGTGACTTTACATTAACTTCCTTTAGATCCCAATAATATGGACTATTTTTACACGCAATTTTCTCTGCTTTATATGACTGAAATTTAACTGCATCAGCACCCCCTTCTTTTGCAAGTTTTATTATTTTTTTTGCTCTTCGAAAATCATTTTCAAAATTAACACCAATTTCAGCAATTACATAAGGTTGTTGATTGCTTTGAATAATTTTTGAACCAAGTTTAAATTTCATTTTGAATTATTTTTAATAATATATTTTTTTTCTTAAAATATTTTTTTCTGTTTTCAACAAGTTTATTACGATAATTATCATTTAAATAAATTTTATTTAATTCATTTATAATAGCGATCATATTATCTTTATTAACATAAATTCCTAAATTCAAGTTATTTAAATTTTTTGCTCGTTTTATCTCTCTTTTCTCTAAGGTATAGTGAATAGAAGGAATCCCTATTCTTCCAAGTTCAAAAGAAGTATTTCCTACTGATGAAATAGCAATTTGTATATTTTTATAAAGTTTAGTTACATCTTTATTAAATTTTAAAATTTTCAAATTTTTTTTATTTTCTATTTTATTGTTAATAAAATTTTTAGAAATAATATTAAATTTAAATTTTATCTCCTTATTTTTTTTTAAAATATAGTTTGTGAGTTTATTTAATTGATTGTTACTATCAGCACCCCCTTGCACAAAAAGAATATTAATCTTGTTTTTTTTATTAAAGTTAAATTTAATTTTATCTATATTTTTTGGAAACAAGAAATATTCTGGTCCACTGTTATTTAAATTAAGATCTAAAGGATTAATAGATAAAACATGTTTATTAATTTTATAAATGTCTTCAAAAGTAATTATTTTCAAGTTTCTTGGCAATTTTGAATATTTTTTTAAATCTAAAATAGATAAATCGAATTTTCTTATTAGATTTTCAAGATTAATTTTATTATTAAATTGTTTTATTTTGGTATGATAATTATTTTTTAATAACTGATGTAATCTTAAACTCCTATAATAATGACCTGTACCAATTTTTTTGGATTTTTCATAAAGGATTAAGATTTTTTTCCTCATTTTGCCAATATTCTATTTAAGCCTTTATCTAAACTATATTTAGGTTTCCAATTAAAAATTTTCTTTGTCTTTCTTATCAATGCTTTTGATGAAGCAATTTTATCATAATATGGTGTATCAAAAACAAACTTAGAAGAATTTTTTAGGAAAAATCCTATTCTTGTGTACAATTTAGCCAAAGTGATCGCTTTTCCATAGCCTACTTCATAGATTTCATTGTTTAATTTTTTTTGTTTAATACATTTAAAGATCAAATCCATTAAATCATCAATAAATATAAAGTCTCTAGTAGTTTTTGGATGAATTATTTTTATCTTAGAATTCTTAGAATTAATTATTTTTTTTTGTATATCTGTAATTAGATTTTTTTTTTTATTTGGTCCATAAAGATTAAATAGTCTAAAAATTACAAACTCAATTTTTGATGTTTTATTTTTCATTAATTCTTTTTCGCAATAGTATTTTGCAATTTGATACTTGTTAAATGTGTAAAGTTTACGTTTATTACTAGGACCACCGCAAGTTGTGCTAAAAAAAATGATTTTAAAGTCGTATTTTTTTGAATTTTCAATTATTTTTTTTAAAATATTTAATTGAAGATTTTTATTACATTTATTTCTTCTTGTATCAAAACCTAAATGAATGAGATGTGAAGAGTTTTTTCCAAAATTTTTATTTTTAATTCTTTTTGTCTTTAGTATTTCTACTTTATAATTTTTCTCTCTTAATTTTTTTAGTATGGAAGTTCCAATAAATCCACTAGCGCCAGTTATAGAAATTTTTTTCCTCAATTAAATATTATATATGTCTTTATATATTGATTGATTATTTTTTATCCATTTTATTGTTTTTTTTAATCCAGTATTGAATTTTGTTTTAGGCTTCCATTTAAGATGAAGATATATTTTTTTATTATCACATTTAAGTGAATTTACCTCACTTTTTTTTTTTTCTTTTTCTCTCTTTTAGAATATTAAGAGGTTTTTTAATTTTTAATAATTTCGCGATTTTATTGTATAGCTCCAATATTGTAATATTTTCATTAGTTCCTGTATTAAATATTTCTCCAAATTTTTTTGAATTATGTATCTTGTAAAACGCTTCACACAAATCTCCAACATAGGTATAGTCTCTTTTTGGAGATAAATTTCCTATTTTTACTTTTTTAATTTTTTTATTTAATAGTTGATAAGCTATATTTGGTATTATTGCTCTTGGTGACTGCCTTGGTCCATAAGTATTAAATGGGCGTATTATTTTAACCGGTAAATTATATGAATTAAAAAAACTTAAAGCTAATTCATCTGCACTTTTTTTAGTCGCCGCGTATGGTGATTGAGAAAAAGTAGGATGCTTTTCATCCATTGGTTCATATTTTGATGATCCATAAACTTCACTTGTTGATGTCACTATTAAATTTTTAATTTTATTTACATTACAACTTTCTAGAATGTTATACGTTCCAATTATATTTGTTTGAATATACGCTAATGGAGATACATAAGAGAAAGGGATTCCAATTAAGGCCGCTAAATGAATTACCGAGTTTACACCAAGTGTACATTTATTTACAAAATCATAATCACGAATATCACCTAGTTTAATTTCTAAATTTTTATGTTTTTTTTTATCTAACCAACCCCAGCTATTTTTGAAATTATATTTATCTAAAACAATAACTTTGTAACGTTTTTTGAGAAAATATTCTGCAAGATTAGAGCCTATAAAACCACATCCACCTGTAATTAAGATTTTTTTCATAGTTTTAATATATGTACTTTATAATATTTTATATATATATGATATATAGCCTTATGAATGAAGCATTAACAGACATTAAAAGTAAAAAACAAGAAATTCTAACAGGATCTTCAAAATTAAATTCAAAAAAAAATTATTTTTTTAATAAAGATGAATATTTTTTAAAAAATATGCATTTAAATAAAGCGTATACAGATTTTTTAGATAAGAATTCACAAAATGATGATGATCAAGTGATCTTAGAGAGATTTAGAAAAAAATATAGAAACTATAGAAAAAATTGGTCTGATCAACCAAAAATGTTTTATTCAAATGGTTATGAACAGTTTAATAAAAATATTTATTTTTCAAATCCATTGTGTGTTGATATTGAAGTTGCTTCTATTTGTGACTTAGGCTGCCCCCATTGTTTTAGAGAATATATTATTACACCAGACAAGATAATGGATGAGAAAGTTTTTTATAAAATTATTAATGAAATATCAGAAATGGGAGTTCCGTCTATAAAACTTAATTGGCGGGGAGAACCCCTTCTCCATCCTAAACTTTGTGATTTTATTAGTTATGCAAAAAATAAATCAATCATTGACGTATCAATTAATACAAATGCTACCACACTAACACGAAAAAAATCTGAAGCGCTCATAGCGTCTGGTTTAGATCAAATAATATATTCTTTTGATGGAGGAACAAAACATACATATGAAAAAATGAGACCAGGAAGATTTAAAAATAATACATTTGAAAAAGTTTATGAAAATATAAAATTATTTCATAAAATTAAAACTGAATTAAATTCAAAATTTCCAATAACAAAGATTCAAATGATAATGACTCAAGATACTCGTAATGAAGTTGATAATTTTTACAAACTTTTTAAAGATATAGTTGATGATGTGACAGTTACTCAGTATAACGAACGAGGAGGAAATCTAGAAGACTTAAGTTTTTCAAAAAAAAAAGAATTGGAAGACTATTTAAGAGAAAATAATTTGCCTATGAATACTCCATATGTTGTAAATTTAGAGGGTGAAATTTTTATTTCGAAAAAGAGAAAAGCTTGTGAACAATTATTTCAAAGATTAATGATAACTTACGATGGAACAGTGGGTATGTGTTGTCACGATTGGGGTGCTCAACATTCAATTGGATATATAAATAAAAAGGCATTTAATACAGATGAAGTAATTAATGATTTAGAGAGAAGAATAAACAATAACGATAAAGGTTTTAGTTTGTTGAAAGCAGCAAAAAAACCAAAAAAATACAATACACCTATAAAAAAAATTTCAAAATTGGAAGAAATATGGAAAGGTGAAGAGCTTAATTCAGTTAGAAAAAAACATTTTGAAGATGAAATTGATGATGTAGCTGTTTGTAAAAACTGTTCTTTTAAAGACACGTATTCATGGGAAAAAATTTAAAGCATGTAGAATTTATTGCTGAAATAGCAAGTTCTCACAACGGGTCTCTAAAAATATTAAAAAAATTAGTTGAAAAATTAATGTTATCTAATTTGGATACTATTAAGTTCCAAATTTTTAATTTAAAAAAATTAGCACATCCAACATATAAATTTTACAATATCTTAAAAAAAATCTCTATTTCTAATTTAGAGTATGAAAAAATTATAAAAAAAGTTCTTAAAAAAAAGAAAGTTATCTTAGAACCATTTGACTATGAAAGTTTAGAATTTTGTAAAAAATTTAAAAACAAAGTTAGTATTAAAATATCTGCATCTGATAATGAAAATATAAGATTAATTAAAACTGCTCTAGAAAATTTTAATAGAGTTTTTATTTCTGTATCCGGTTACAACATATCCAAAGTAAGAGAAATATATAAAAAATTTAATAAATCAAATAAAATAATTTTTACTTATGGTTTTCAATCATTTCCTACTGATTATAAAAATTTAAGACTAGATTTTATTAAACAAATTAAAAAAAATCATATGAAAGTATGTTATGCAGATCATACAAGCAGAAATAACATCTTTAAAAATATATCAATAATAAAACAGGCTATAGATAATGGCGCACAATTCATTGAAAAACATGTAATACTAGATAAAAATAAAGAATATGTCGACAAAGTATCTTCTTTAGATGTTTTAGAGTTAAATGATCTTAAAAATTTTTTTATTAGAAGAATAAAAAATAAAAAAACTATTTCATATAATGAAAAAAAATATTCAAAAATAATGACTAGAAATGGTGTTTTTTTATATAAATTAAATAAAGGGCATATTTTATCAAAAAAAGATGTTATTTTTTTAAGAACTGGACAAAAAGGAATTTCTGAAAATCAAATAACTATGTATTACAAAAAAAAATTAAAAAATAATGTAAAAAAAGGACAAATTGTTGAAAAAAAATTTTTTTATTAGAAAGAATATAATTTTAATTATTTTAGTAAGACTTAAATCAAAAAGACTTCCTCAGAAAGCAAAATTAAATATTAATAAATTTTCTTTAATAGAAATTTTGATCAAAAGATTAATCAGACACTTTCCAAAAAAGCAAATATACATTTGTACATCAAATAAAGAAAAAGACAATTATTTGAAAAATATTTGTGATATTTATAAAGTTAATTTTCATAGAGGAGATGATAAAGATATTTTTAAAAGAATAATTACTTTAAGGAAAAAAAAATATTTTGATCATTTTGTTAGAATAACTGGTGATAATCCTTTTACTGATTTATCAGCTATAAAAATCTTAGCAAAAAATCATTCAATTGGAAAGTTTGATTATACTTATACAAATGATTTACCAGTTGGAACACGCTCAGAAATTATTTCTTATAATGCTCTTAAAAAAGCAAACAATTTAGCATTAGATACTAAATCGTCTGAATATATGACTTATTTTTTTAAAAGGAGCATTTTTAAAATATTAGAAATAAATTTCAAAAAATTTATTAAAAAACAGAGTTTATTAAATTTGTCTATTGATACATTGGATCAATACTCACTGCTCAAAAAAATATTAAAGAATCAAGATATCTTTATTTCAAGAAAAAAGTTAATTAATTTATGTAAAAAGCACAAAAAAATGTTCTATAAAACATCAGTCAAAAGTATATCTCTTAAAAATAACAAATACGATGTACGCTTTAAAAAAAATTTATCAAATCATATTTTAGTATAGTAAAGACAAATTAAATTTTTGTGATAAAATAAAATAATATTATTTTTTAGAAAAAAATGAATAAGCAATTAAAAGAATCAATAAAAATTATAAATAAAATAGAAAAAATCAGAGCTAAAAATAACAAAAATTGGATGGATTTAGTCAGACTGTCTCTTATGCTAGATCATAAAAAGACATCAAGAATTCTTTATCAAATAAATAGTCATGATAAAAAAATATCAAATCTTGCAAAACAAATTTATGA
>MDSZ01159867.1_pt1 | contig 12042 bp, 5 predicted proteins | sample 811201 | NCBI WGS metagenome assembly MDSZ01 (sample SAMN05326647, study PRJNA326480) | marine metagenome | isolation source: seawater | place: Indian Ocean: North | collected 2010
AATAATAATCAGTTAATTTTTTAAAATCTTTGAATGAACAATGGTAAAATTTTTCTGAAAATTGTTCAAAGTATTTAATAGATTTATTTTTATCAATGGTTATATCTTTAAAACTATTTATTTTATTATCTTTGAATACAAGAGGATTTATTTGAGATATGTGCATATCAATTGCCTGTAATTTTTTGTAAAATGATGTTTTATTTATACAAAAATCTATATTTGGTAAAATATTACATTCTGACCATTTTTGCCAAGCACTTTTATAAAGCCATATATTAACATTATCATTTATATTAGAATTTTTAATAATTTCTAAACATTTAATATGTGTTTTTTTAGGGTCTGGATCAGAGCAAATAAATATATGACAAGGTTTTAAATCTACAACTAAGTCTGAAAAAAGTTTAGAATCATCTCTATTAATTTCTCTAGATTTATTATTGTAAAAAGGGAATTGTTTATATATAACTTGTTCTTTTTCATATCCTAATATTTTTACAGAAGATATACCTTCTTTAATTCTTGTCATAGGACCTAAATAGTCAATATCTCTGATACCTCCTTTTCCATTAGTCATATAGAGAATATTAACATTATTTTTATAAGGTAATATATCCATTAATCCTCCCATTCCTATAACATCATCGTCAGGATGAGGACTAGTAATTAGTATTTTATCATTATCATTAAAGTATTTTAGTAAATTATTATTAATTGGATTGCCTAATAAATCTATATTTTTCTGCATATTTAAATAATATTCTACTGTTTTATAAGAAAGTTCATTAGCAGCATCAAAATCTATTACAATCACAGCATTTTTATGCATTTGAGCAATAGAAGCAGGACAATTTGTAGATATACCTTCTTCAATAACATTTTTAATCGCTTGTGATTTATTTAAACCAGATGCCATAATTATGATTTCTTTAGCATCTGTAATTGTTTTTATTCCTACCGTAATTGCTGTCCTAGGAACTTTGTTTTTATCATCAAAAAATCTAGCATTATCATTAATTGTTTTTTGAGTAAGAGTTTTTATTCTAGTTAATGAATTGAATGAAGATCCAGGTTCATTAAATGCTATATGTCCATCACTACCTATACCACATAAAAAAAGATCAATACCTCCCGATTCTTTTATTTTTTTTTCGTAATTTATACATTCTAAATTAATATCAGGAGCAATGCCATTAGGTATATTAATATTATTTTTATTAATATTTACTTTATTAAATAAGTGTTTATTCATGAAATAATGGTAACTTTGACTATGATTAGGTTCAAGACCTATATACTCATCCATATTAAATGTTGTTACATTTTTAAAATTAGTTTTTTGATCTATTAAATTTTTATACACACATAAAGGTGTAGAACCAGTAGGTAATCCAAGAACAAATTTATCTTGAGCATTACTAATTTTAGAATGTATATAATTTGATACCCAATTAGAAATTAAGTTGTAATCTTTTAATATAATTACTCTCATTGATTATTATAATAAAATACATTTTTAAAAATAAAAAAAAACTACAAAACCCAAATTAAACTACTTGACCACGAGGAACCCCTATGTTTCCACGACTTCCTTCAAATAAGTAGTGGTTAGCATTTTCGTGACTATTCATACGACTTCTAACTACTGTAGGATTATCATAGATTTGAACGGGTCTATCACCATGACCGTGATTAACACCTAATTTTCTCTTGTTATGACATTTGGTATAAAAGACACCATTATTATCCCACCATTTACTTTGAGTTCTATTGGGATATAATAAAGAAGCGTGTTGTTCAACATTTCCTTCATGAATATCAGCAACCATAGAAGGCATTAACATTCGTCCCATATCTAAAGCACTAGCTCTTTTATAATGCATTAATTGACTTTCTCCTTCAGGGTTAAATAAGGAATAATCCATGCTACCATCATTCATACCAGCAATATGATATTTATTTCCTCCTAGAGTTTCATCAGTTAAAATAAGAGCATCACTTGAATAATCCATAAAATCTTTTTCTTTATGTAATAAGGCATTGCTTAAATTAAGATGTTCTACCATTACTTCATTATCCTTATTAACAGCAAAAACTACTAGAAATCTACGTGTATGTTGATTTTTCATTTCATGGGCAAAGAAATCAACTGTATATCTAGCACCTACTACAAATTCACCAGTTGCTATATTTAATTGTTCGCATCCAACTGTTCCTTTTTTAAGAGGTTCAACATTTACTCTATCAATTTTTCTTAAAAAATAGCGCATCCCTGTTTGTTGATTAATATTATTTAAAACACTGCCTAATATCTTTTGAAGTTCAACTTTAGTATTAGTATTTAAAGTTTGTGGTGTAATACTACCATCGTTAATACCATCAAATACTGACATTCCTACTTGGTTTTTCCCTTGAAGTTTTTTAAAGTAGAAATAATTATCAAAGTTTTCTCTTTCATTTTGAAACATTAGGTATAAAGCAATTATACTAATTAATAATACAACTACTACAAGTCCTTTTTGGTTTATCATTTTATTAATATTAATTTATTAAAATTTTATAAATATTTAACCTTTTGTATTGTATTTTTATTTATTGTTGCCTTTATTTTAGATTAATATTTTAGTTTTTTAATTATTCGTTAAAAAATATTATTGTTTTTCTACTTTCCTATTATAGATAATTTAAAGATTAAAATTTAAATAACATACTAAATACTCATATAAATTAATTAAAACATAATTTACAATATTATAAAAAGATGTTTTATTTTTTATTATCAAATAGTAGTATAACAAAAATAAAAGATGCAGAAAAGAAATTGCTAACTACCTTTTTATACGGTAGTGTTTTATATATTATATTTCACGCGATTTTAAATACTTCCAACAAACCATTTTTTCAAATAATTAAGAATTATTACTGGACATTATTATCATTAGATATATTTACTTTAATATTTTATTACAAAAATACTTTCATTAATTTAATTACTAAAGATGGAATAGTAAAAAAAATTATAAATACCATTGGTTTAACTCTCCAAAATACATTTAATAATTTAGCAGATACAAGTAATTATTCAAATGATATTGATTTTTCCTCAAGTGTATCAAATACAGATAATACTGATAATTTTGAAGATGTAAAATGTACATTAGATAATTTAAAACAAAAAACATTAGAACTAGAAAACTTACAAGAAGAACAATCTAACCAACAACAATCTAACCAACAACAACCCAACCAACAACAACCCAACCAACAACAACCTCAAAAACAACCCCAACCTATACTTAAAAAAGTATCATTTAATGAAAAAGATAATACTTCACACCCTATTTCTAATAATATAAAAGAATTAAATAATGATTTACAAAAATTAAATCAACCTACTAATTTAAACACTAATAGTAATGAAACGTCATCATCTATCCAAGAAATAAGAAAAAAACAAAATATTGATATATCTAATTTACAACAATATGATAATAATACTTTATTAAAAAATAGAGATGAATTAAGTAATCATGAATTGGAAAATATTAAATTGAATTATAATCCTAATGATTTATTAAATGATATTCAATATGAAACTGAACAGAAAAATGAGTTGTTAAACGGTAATGATTTCTTAAGTGGTCATTCTAACTCAAAATTAAATAATAACGATATTTCTACTATACAATCTACACCTATTTCAAGAATTAATAATTTAAAAAATAATACTAACATTAATAATACTAACACTAATAATACCAATAATAATACCAATAATAATACCAATAATAATACCAATAATAATACCAATAATAATATTACTGATGATGATAAAATAAGTGTAATAAGTAGTGTTAGTGATTTAGGAAGTGTTTTAGAATTTAATTTAGATGACTTTGAAAAAGACTTAAGTTAAAAACTATCACAAATTGATAAATCGCTAATTCCTATTTTATTTAATAGTATATTAGTATCACCATTAACTTTATTACCTTTTGACTTAAAACCTTTTAATTTATTACTTTTTTCATTAATTAATTCTGATTCATCTTTAATATGTTTATTTCTTGTATAGGGATGAAATTTAATTGCTCTTCTTTTTTGTCTTTCATTATCTTCAGTAAAATCCTGATTATATTTAAATAATACATCATGACCCTTATATTTATTTACTTCACCTTCCTTAATTATTTTTTCTAATTTACAATATTTGTGTCTATAAGATGACCATATAACTTGTAATTTAGGAAAATAAGAATTCATATGGTTTAGTACTAAACATAATGGTACATCTTTTTCAAAATAATCATTTTCTAAATTGAATTGAAATTTAAACATATCTTCACACTTTTTAGTTTGATAATGTTTTAAAAAGGCTTTATATATATTAAAACTAGTAGATGTAATAACACCATTAATATTAAAATGATTTGTTAACCCAGATAATAAATTTAACATTAATCTAAATTTGTAATGTTCACTATTTTTATAATTTGAACTCAATGATATATATTTCATCATTTTTTTACTAACATTGATAATAGCAAATGATACTATATTTTTACCATTAAAATTAATTTTACCAGTAGGAACGATAATGAAAGGTTCTTCTTTATGATTATCTTTATCACTCATTCCATTATTACTTACTCCAATATTATTTAGTTTATTTATTTTACTGGCAAATTTTTCTGGATTTTTATCCCATTTTAAAAATGAAATAACAGCACTTTTAAAAGTATGAATGTAAATATCATTAAAATAATTAATTACATTTTTTACAGTTAAATTTTTTGAATTATTATGTTCTAAAATATCCTTTAAATTAGTCATAGGTAAATCAATATAAGGTAAATTTTCAATATTATACAGTGTAAAATATTTATCATCATTTAATATAATTCCCTTTTTACCCCAATTTATTTTATCATTAAAATAATTTTGACTAATATCTATAAAATGCCAATGAATATTTTTTTTTTCAGTATCATTATTAATATTTAATCCTGATATATCTAAATGTGCTAATTTATTTTGTATATTATTTAAAGAAGACATTGTTGTATTTAATTAATACATTTAATCTAATTTTAAAACTATTAAAAAAACAAACAATTTTTAATTACGTAAAGCATCTAATTTATCTTCCAGAGCAAATATATCTTCTTCTAGAGCACCTGATTTCTGCATCTTTTTAATTAGTTTTTCTAATCTTTTAATTTCTTTCCTCTTCTCTTTATCATCTAGATTAGATGTTCTTTCCATTTTTAAAACATTACCATATTTATCTTTTATAGTACCATCACCAATATTTTTAATTTCTGACGGTGTATTATCCATATTAGCAGTCGATTCTCCTTCTCTGCGTAAATGCCCTTTTTCCATAATCCATTTTTCCTGTGCTACTGAGTTAGCAAATTCCTGATTGTGAGAAATAATAATAACACCACCTTTAAACTCATGAATTGCCTTTGTTAAAGCACCTAAACCATCTCTATCTAAGTAATTAGTAGGTTCATCAAGAATAATTAGATGAGGATTTTGCCATAATGAAGCAGCTAATACTACCTTTACTTTTTGACCTCCGGATAAAGACCCAATTAAAGTATGACTAGCTTGTTCAGGTTCAATACCAAAACCACGCAAGTGTTTTTCTACTGATTCACCAGTTAGTGTTTTATCTATTAAACCACTAATTAATGCCATTTTTTCGTCAAACTTCTCTATCTTTTTACTAATACCCATATCTAATAAAATATCTCTACTTACCCACATTTTTTGGTCAGGAGAATGATCTTTAAAAGATATTTCATATTCATCACATTTATTTTTCTTACTGTACATTTTATTGTAAAATCTATCAACCACTACTGCCCTTTTTTCTTGTTCTTTAGTTTGACATTTAACAATTACGTAATTTAAGTCTTCTGTTTTTAAATAGTATTTTGCCTTAGGTTTTTCTTCTTCATCTTTACCTGCTTTAAAATCTAAACTTTCTTTATCATCATTACCCGCAAATCGCCAAAGAATATATTGAGTTGGTGTTTTATCTAAATGTTTTTCCAAATGTTGGAAAGCATGCTGTGCTACATAAGCAATACGAGCATTAATATTCTTCCATACCTCTCCTTTAGTTGGTTTTAATTCACCAATTAATAATTTAATTGCTGTAGATTTACCAGCACCATTAGCACCAATAACAGCTACTCTAGAGGATAATGAACAAGTTAAACTAATATTAAAAACAGTTGGTTTATCCCGAATTGGATATTGAAAAGTAACATCTTTCATCTTAAGAATAGTTTTTTGAGATTTTTTTCCTTCTAAAGGGGAAGGTACTGGAAATACAAATTTTAAGACATCATTTTTTAATTCAAAATAACCTTTCTTTTCTGGATATTGTTTTACAAATTTCTTAAGAACATTACCAATGGTATCTCGGAACATTACTAATTTACGATTTTGAAAATCAATAATATGACTACACATTTCATCTAAGAAAGCACTATCGTGTGAAGTACAAATAATAGAACCTCCACCATTCATAAAATTTGAAAGATAATCTTTTAACCACTGAACATTAGTTACATCTAAATGACCCGTTGGTTCATCTAACATTAGAATATCAGCATTCATTAAAGTTGCTGCGCATAATTGCATTTTCATCTTCCAACCACCAGAATAGGTGGTTATTGGCATTTCAGCATCTGCTGCTCTATCAGTTCCAACATCCTTCTTGGAATTACCAAAACCGATCTCTTCCATTACTTTTTCAACATCTTCTCTTTCTACTTTAGGCTCCATTTGATAAACTTCATTACAACAATCTACTACCCAATCAATACCACATAAATCTACATTAAGGATAGACATACCTACTTCATCTTTACCAACCTCCCTTTCTTGAATTTCATGTTCTACAAAAATAGTTTTTAATTCATCGCGTTTGGGAAAATTTTCTACCTGTTCATTAGCAATAGCACGCATTAAAGTAGTTTTACCACAATTATTAGGTCCTAAAAGTCCATAAAATCTGTTTCTTTTAAGATGTAAATAAGTATTGTTAAGTAATGTTAGTGCACCATATGCCAGGCTAAATTCTCCTTTATATAAATCTTGCCCTTCCTCTGTATCTTCAAAACGAATTTCTTCTTTTTTATTAACATTTTTTAATTCAATTCTTAATGTGTTAGCAATCTCTTCTATCTTATCTTTTTTTAAATATTTAGTAAAAATATCTAACCATTCTTTTTCATTAAAACAATAACAGTTAGCTATTTCACATAGTAATTGAGAAAAATATACAATTTCATCCTCTGGATAAGATCCTGAAATTTTTTCCAAAACCTTAGTTTTCATATCTTCAACTTTAAAAGTTGTAAATTGATAATCATCTCCACAAGATTTTTTAAGAGTTTCTAATGTTCTTTCAGCAATATTACGTGCTTCAGGATCACTAATTACTGTAATACAATTAGAAACTAACGGGTATAACACTGGCATTAATGGATATACTTCCTTTGGATCATCTACTAATTTACACATATTAGTAATAATAATACAAGTTTTACGTTTATTTTCAGTAATATTATGCTTTAAGCCTTTTTCTAAAATAGGAAGAATTACTGCTAAAGCACGGAATTCTACATTTTGAACAAAAACACAACCAGCTAATTTTTCAATTGCTTTTGGTATTTTTTCAGGACTTTGTAAGGATTCTACTATAACAGGAATAAAAGGGTCTAAGTCACTATTATTACTACATTTTAAAAGTTTTTCTAAAACTTCCAAAGATTTATTAGCGATATTTTCTCTAAAATTTAATGTTAAATGAGATACATTTTCAATTAAAGCGATTAAATGATAACTAACAGGTATAGTGTAGTTTTCTACTAAATAATCAATACAATTCAACATAAACATATTTTGTGTATCACGAATATCATCAATATCTAGAAGTATTTGAATAATAGATTTACTATTCCATTTATCGATTAAACTAATTAAATGAAGACCTACTTCAGTTATCATATTATAATCTAGAAGTCTATTCTTTTTAGATTTTACTCCTGATAAAAAATATACTTTTTGAAAAGTAGATAATATAATTGATTCATTGGTAATATTATTAAAAAATATTTCAGCATTATTTCCATTTATATAATCTAAATCAAGTATTGACTTAATGTTTTCTTCACTAACTACCATAATACTAATAAACTAAATCAAACTACCAATATTAGAAAACAAATAAAGAGCAATAAATAATTTAAATAAAAAAAAATGCGTGAATTATAATAAAAATTAAATTTGTGTTTAAGTTATTAAAAAAATTAATATATAATATTTACATTATATTAATAAAATCGATTAATTACACAATATTTTATCCAACTGGCTATTTTATCTTTTTTACTAATTTTTTTAGTATTAATTTTAATTAAATGGTATAATGTTCTAGCACATATACTAAAACTTCCTCCACTATGTCCACCAGGATAATGATAATCATCAAGAACAGATTCATACATAAAAATTGGAAGAAAGTCAGAACGTAAGTACATATTTTTAATACTTGAAATAATTTTTGTAAATTCTTCTGTATAATCTTTATAGCCATATAAAAATTCAAAATAATTCTGAACGCATTGATATAATTCATTGCCAAATAAAATATTCCTATCATCTGGACAGTAACGAACAACATATCCCATATCTAAATATGGAATTGGTGAATAATAATTATCTTTTAATTCTTTCATAACTTCATTACTAAATTTTAGTTTATAATATTTTGTTAGTAATTTTTCTTTTAAACAATAAGGTAAAACTATTTTGTATTCATTCATTTTCTCATTTATATTTACTAAGATTTTATTTACTCCAGTTTCTGTTACTACAGTTTCATTTAATGTTTCATTTGTTGTTTGGGTTTTATTAGAATCAGTAAAATATCTATACCCTGTGTACATTGTTAATTTAATATAAAATTGTTTAATAAAACTTTAATTTAACTATTAAAAATACATTATATTGTAAATACAATATTAAACAATTTTATTATACTAATATCAATATTACACTAATAATAAGTAATTAAGCAATCATGATTATTTTATTGAAACCTGATTTACATCACAAATTAAATACAAATAATGTGAAGGTATTTACTTATTATGAAATAGAAACTAAAGCACACGATATTACTAAAAAAGAATTACAATTTTTGTATTCCCTTAATGACACAACAATTATTTTAGAAAAAGAAGATCCTAATTATACTTATATTTATATCGAACCCAGATTAAAAGTAAATGCCTGGTCAAGTAATGTTAAAACTATTTGTCAAAAATGTAATTTAAATTTTATTGATAATATTAAAAAAGGGAAACTATACCAAATCCCTATTCAAACAACTGAAAATAATAATATTATCCCTGATAATAAAAATAGTATCACCGCCGCACATATATTTGATACTTATCATGACAAAATGACAGAACACCAAACAACAAAACAATTAACATTGCTTAATTCTATTTTATCTGAATCTAATCTAGATGGAAATACAGATACAGATATAAAAGAAATTAATACTGTAATTAGTGAATATGTTCAGGATTTATTAAAAAATGTAGTATCCGACTTAAAGTTAAAAATAGATAAATTAGCAGTAGATGAGGAGACATTTATCAAAGAAGATTTAATTCAATCTAATAGCGAGCATAGTCGTCATCATTTCTTTACAGGTCATATTAAAGAAGAATTTAGTTATAAAAATACTCCAAATCCTAATTTTGATAAATTAACATTGAAGCCATCTCTATTTAAACTTATTAAAGAACCTATTAAACATTATAAAAATAATAGTGTTTTAGCATTTTGTGATAATTCTAGCGCTATTAAAGGATATTTAACCAATACTATTATACCTATTTGGGATATTAATCATCAATATTATAAAGATATATTACAACAAGATTTTGTATTAACAGCAGAAACACATAATTTTCCAACAGGTATTGCACCTTTTCCTGGTGCTGCTACTGGTATTGGTGGTCGTATCCGCGATGTTCAATCTACAGGTAAGGGTGCTATTCCAGTTGCTAGTAGTGCTGGATATTGTGTTGGAGATATTGATGTTGATACAATAAATAACAGAGGAGATTATCCAAGTAATATGGCAATGCCTATTGATATTCTTATTGAAGCCAGTAACGGAGCATCTGATTATGGAAATAAATTTGGAGAACCAATTATTTTAGGATTTACTCGTGCATTTAAAAAAGAATTTCGGGATTATAAATATAATACTGATACAAACAAATTTGAAAATGAAAGGATAGAATGGATTAAACCAATTATGTTTACTGCTGGACTAGGTACAATGAATCATCAACATATTTATAAAGATGAGCCAGTACCTAATTTATTAATTGCTAAAATTGGAGGTCCAGTTTATAAAGTAGGTTATGGTGGTAGTCAGGCATCTAGTCGTAAAATTGAAAAAGAAAATGCGGAAGAAGATTTTAATGCCGTTCAAAGAGATGATGCGGAAATGGAACAAAAATTAAATAGAGTTGTTCGCACTTGTCTAGAATTAGGGATAGATAATCCTATTTTAAGTATTCATGACCAAGGTGCTGGGGGAAATGGTAATGTTTTAAAAGAAATTCTAGAAGGGAAGGGTGGGGTTATTGATTTAGGTAAATTAACAGTGGGTGAAGATAATCTTAATGATTTAGAATTGTGGTTATCAGAATATCAAGAGTCTAATGCTATTCTATTTCATCCAGATAAGAAACTATTACTTGAATCTATTTGTCAAAGAGAAAATGTTAATCTAGATGTAGTAGGTCATATTACTGGTAATGGTAAAATTAATATTTATCGCAATGAAAGACAAATTGTAAAAGATTATGTTCATCAAGAAGATTGTCCTAAGCGAGAATATCGTATTAAAGAAAAATATTATAATGATAATTATCAACCAAAATACTACTATACTTGTCCCTTCTTATCACCTTCTATTAATGAACTGATTGATATTACATTTAATAATGTTGATATTGGAAGCAAGCGTTTCTTAACTAATAAAGTTGATAGAAGTGTTTCTGGATTAATTGCTCAACAACAATGTGTAGGACCGCTTCATATGCCTATTTCTAATTATGGTCTTATTGCCTCTTCTCATTTTCCCTGTATAGATGAATTACATAGAACAGAAACCTTCACTGGTTGTGTTACCAGTGTAGGAGAACAACCTATTGTTGGATTATATGGCAATGACTTGGGTAATCAAGCTATTGCTGATAAAACATTTGCAGAAGCATTACTAAATATGGTTTGGTGTGGTATTGAAGATATATCATCAATTAAAGCCTCTGCTAATTGGATGTGGCCTCTTCCTAATGAGGATAAAGAAGAAGGATATAGCATGTATAAGGTAATGGAAAGACTTAATACTCTTTTATTAGAAAGTAAAATCGCAGTAGATGGTGGGAAAGATAGTTTATCTATGGTCGTAAATCATAATGAAACCGCCATTAAAGGACCAGGATCACTAGTTCTTAGTTTCTACGCACCTGTTCCTGATATTACCCAACGAGTAACACCGTTAGTATCTTCTAGTTCATCCCTACTATATCACATTGATTTAAGTTGTGGATTTAGAAATATGGGAGGTAGTTGTATTATGCGCCCTGATGTAATGAAACCACCACCCGTACTTCGTAACACTCAATATTTAATCCATACCTTTAATTGTATTCAAGTATTTATTAAAGAAGGTAAGATTTTAGCAGGACATGATATTAGTGATGGTGGTTTAATTACTACATTGCTGGAAATGGCATTAACTTCTAATATGGGTATTAATATTGATATTCCAGAAGAATTTTTAACTGTCCATGATATTATTGAATATCTTTGGAATGAGGAAATTGGGGTGGTAGTCGAAATTCATCCAGAACATAGAGAAGAAGTAGTATCAACTTTATTATCAGTTAATACAGATAAAACATCTTCTAATAACCAATT
>MDSZ01053154.1_pt1 | contig 12040 bp, 12 predicted proteins | sample 811201 | NCBI WGS metagenome assembly MDSZ01 (sample SAMN05326647, study PRJNA326480) | marine metagenome | isolation source: seawater | place: Indian Ocean: North | collected 2010
AATGGAAAGGCATAGCGCAAAAAGACTAGGTATCCCATGCGCAGTAATAAGTACTCCAATGCATGTTCAAGATGTACCTGCTAGATATAGCCCTCAAATGGGGTGGGAAGGAGCAAATGTAATTTTTGATGACTGGGTTCATCCTCTAATGATGGGTCTAGAAGAACATCTTATTGATATGTTCAAACATGACTTTGAATTCGTTGATGGTCATCAAAGTCATCTAGCTCATACTGCTACTACATCTTTTATTGAAAAGGAAACTGAGAATGATCAAAGCAATGTAAATTCTGAAAAGAAGGAAAGTGTTATTTGGACAGAATCTGGCAGAGCAGAACTTGTAAAAGTTCCATTTTTTGTAAGAGGTAAAGTTAAATCAAATACTGAGAAATATGCTATCTCAAAAGGTATTCCTGAAATAAACGAGGAGACCCTCTATGATGCCAAAGCTTTTTTTGGTTAATTACTACAAATAAAGCACTATTTAGGCATGAGTATTTTCACTCATAATTTTAAACAATAGGTCTAAAATATGTAGTTATAAACATATTTCTTGTATCTTTAATATTAATAAATAACTATTTGTTGAGAAATATTTTTCATGGAGCTTATACCTGCAAGAATATAATTATTAATGTGTTAATTTCAGCTTTAAATGACAAGTACAATAAATAAACCTCTTGATGGTGAAGGCAGTGTTCAAGTCAAGCAAGATCCAAAAGTAAAAATTGAAGAAGGAGCATTAGTAATAGCTGTTTACGGGAAAGGCGGTATTGGCAAGTCAACAACATCTTCAAATCTTTCTGCAGCATTCTCAAAATTAGGAAAGAAAGTATTACAAATAGGTTGTGATCCAAAGCATGATAGTACTTTTACGCTCACTCACAAAATGGTTCCAACTGTAATTGATATTCTTGAGGAAGTAGATTTTCATAGTGAGGAATTAAGGCCGACTGACTTTATGTTTGAGGGCTTTAATGGAGTAATGTGCGTCGAGAGTGGTGGTCCTCCTGCTGGTACAGGTTGCGGAGGATATGTAACAGGACAAACAGTAAAACTGTTAAAAGAGCATCACTTACTAGAAGATACAGATGTAGTTATTTTTGATGTTTTAGGTGACGTCGTTTGCGGAGGTTTTGCAGCTCCCTTGCAACATGCTAATTACTGTCTAATAGTTACTGCTAATGACTTTGATTCAATATTTGCAATGAATAGAATTGTTTCTGCTATTAAAGCTAAAGCAAAGAACTATAAAGTGAGATTAGGTGGAGTAGTTGCCAATAGATCTAAAGATACAGACCAAATTGATAAGTTTAATAATAGAACTGGATTAAAAACCATGGCTCACTTTAAAGATGTAGATGCTATCAGAAGATCTAGGCTTAAAAAGTGTACTATTTTTGAGATGGAACCAACTGAGGATGTAATTGATGTCCAAAATGAATATTTATCACTCGCTAAAAAAATGTTAGAGAATGTAGAACCACTTGAGGGTACTCCGCTTAAAGATAGAGAAATCTTTGATTTATTAGGATTTGACTAAATCCTCTAATCTAACCCAACCAATTTTCTAGTTAATTCATAAGTTTTTCTTGAAGTTTCCGGGTCAATAATTCTGTTTGATAATTTTTGAGAGAAAGCTTGTCTCCCAAATTTTTGGCGATTTCCCCAACTCCAATGAACTGCTGGTTTAGCATATTTTTCAAAACTAGCTACTTGGGCGACTCTTTCTCCTGCCAATCTCTGAGAGACATATCCTTTCGTAATAAATTTTTGAAAGATTGGGAAGAGAAATCTAAAGAGCCAGGGGGTATATCTAAAAAGCTTTGTATCAGCAACACATCCTGGGTACAAAGAATTAATAATTATTCTTTCTTTAGAATATCTTTTTGAGAATTCTTGTACTGTTACCATGTTGCAAAGTTTGCTATCTTTATACGCCTTCCCAGGTTTAAATCTTTTCCCATTAGCCATACTAATTGGAGATAAAAATCCATTTTTAAAGCCAGATAAATCACCTAAATCCGCTGGGGCCGGTATCGGAATTCTTCCACCTAGTTCTGAATAGTTGGCCGTAACAGTTCCTAATACTGTTATTCTGGGCTTAAATAGAGTATTTTTACCATTTAAATAAATTTCTCTCTCAGAGGATAAGATATTTTCTAGAAGAAGACTAATTAGAAGAAAATGACCAAAATGATTAACAGCCATAGAATTTTCAAATCCTTGTGCTGACCTATCAGGCTTACGCAATCTAGGTTTATAAACTGCTGCATTACAAATTATAGAATTTATTGGATTTTTGAATTTTTCCAATATTTCACTACAACCTTTCCTTACATCATCCAAATCAGATAAATCAATTTCGATAAAATGAATATTCTTCATTTCGAAATCCGTTAAATGTTGAGTAGCTGCCTCTATTGCTCTTTTGTTTGATCGATTAACTGCTATAACCTCCCAGCCATATCTTAACAAGGGTCTTAGAGTGTTTAATCCTACTCCTGAGGTTGTTCCTGTTAAAAGAACTAAACCTTTAATGTTCTTTCCCACTAGCTAAAAAAATTAATTAAAAAATCGATAATAATAATTACTGTCTAATCATGATTATCTACGCCATATTACTCTGATTATGTCTTTAGAAATCATTTGATCTTGATCCTTCATAAATCTTTGCTCACCATCAAAAGAAATTAAATCGTCAAATCTACGACTTAGAATATAAAATCTTGATTTTTCATAAGAATACGAATCTTTAATTTCCCTCAACCTAGTTAATCTAACTTTTGAACTATAACCAATCTTTACTAAACTAATTATTGCTAACAGAGAAAAACATGCTTTAAACCCTAGAAATACAGCACTTACAAAATCTTCTTTTTCTTTAGAATTGAATTGTAGAGGAGAGGTTAGATATTTTTTGTCCCTTCTTCTTATGTTATGTAAATATTTAGACACATGTTTTTGGGTATATTTTTTAAAGACTAAAATTCAAAGTCTTATTTAATTAATACCATAAGTTTTTTAGAATCAAAAAATTTTTTTATGTTCTACTTAAACTTATGCCAAGCCTTAAAGCTAAAACTCCTGCATGCATAACTACAATTAGACTTAGTAGAACAAGATTGATTGATTGAGTTGGCTCCATAATAAATAGATTTAATATCTATATTCTCTACTGAAAAGTGAAAAATTGATACACTATTACAAAATGATGTTACGTAATTAAATCAAACAAATTTTGAGAATAGATAATCAGGCCTTAATTATTTCCACATTAAAATTATCTGGGGTTGAACAAATGGCTTTAGATTTACATTTTTTAGACAAGACTATTTCTGAATTTGAAATTCTTTTTACATTAAGATTTTATCATTGGGAAGGAGATTGGATTTCTCTTGGGTATCATCAAAAATTAATTCCACCTCATTGGGAAAAGCTTGAAGAGGATGGCGTTATTAAAATAGTGAGGAGACCTTCAGGAGGAGGGGCAGTACTTCATTCAGGAGGAATAACATATGCTTTGACATTTAAAAAGACTTCTTATAAGAGCTTCAGTTATGAGATCGTAAATAATTGGTTAATTGAAAGTTTTAATGAATTAGGTTTAAATTTAGAAAGAGGTAAGTTAAGAAAATCAATTATAAAAGAAAACTGTTTTGGAACATCCTACGAATCTGATTTGGTTGATCAATATGGATTTAAAAGAATAGGAAGTGCTCAATACAGAAAGAAAGGAGGCTTTCTTCAACATGGTGAGATTCAACTTAACCCTCCAAGAGACTTATGGATCAAGTTATTTAGAGAAGAACCTCCCAAAAAGATTAATTTAAGCCTTTCTAATGAGGAAATAATTAAATATTTGATTAATTCATTTTTAGAAAACAAATCAAATTTAGAGATTAAAAATATCAGCTATTTAAAAGATGATATTAAAGAATTAGTGTGACTAAAAAATTTATTAAATGTCTCCTTTTTTTTTCATTAATTTTATAATCCTTGGCAAGTCAATTCCTAAAGGGTACTGATTCCTATTATTAAATTTACTAATAAGATTAGAAGGTAAATTTAGGCCTAATTTATTAAATAAAAAATAACCAATTTTATTTCTGTCGACTATTCCTAAAGGTATCTCAGCAGAATTGATTACAAGTATGAGCCCTTCATTTGAATTCTCTATTTGTTCTATAGCTCTCCATAATTTAGTACTACTTTTTACGCTAGTAAATTTATTAATTGGTTTCTTAAATTCGCCAACAAGAGTTCGGTCCCATTTCTTTACTGAGATAGATTTTAAAATCTTCTCCTCAATAAAGCCTTCCCATCTTCCACTATTAGTCAAAAATAAATACTTATCTTGGTTATCTTTTTTATTTTTAACAATATTATTTAACTCCACCAAAGTTGAATTAAATTCAATTCTTCTTAATGGCTTTAATTTAAGATCGGAAACTTTACTTAATTTAAGAATATTTTCAATTTTAAAAAATTGATCCTCAGATTTCGATGAATTAATCCCAAATAAACCTAAAAAAGACAGTAATAGTCCATAGTAAAGATTAAAACTAAATGAACATATAACTCCGAATAAAACAACTAAAATAGATAATATTAAAGTTGATTTATTTAAAAAATTTCTTCCTTTATTTTTACTTCCGGAAAAATACCAAATAACACTCTTTAACAAATTACCTCCATCTAAAGATCCTATAGGTATTAAGTTTAGGAATGATAGAAACAGATTTAATAGGGCTAATCTATTAACTACATTTATGACCATTAGTTCGTTAAATTCACTAAGATGACTTATTAAAAGAAGAATTAATGCCGTTAAGAAACATAATAAAGGCCTGACAATAGCAATTTTTATATTACCTAAAGCTGTTTGACACTCCTTATCTATTTGTAAAATTGCCCCTAGAAAATAAAAAGTAATTTTTTTTATTTTTACTCCTTGATTTAACGCAACTAGAGTATGTATAACCTCATGGAATATAATCGTGCTTAAAAAGAAAAAAGAAGTTAAGAAACCAATTAACCAAGCTTCCCTAATATCGTAAATTTGGCCAGAAGTTAAATAAACTTGATTAGAAATGCTCCATGAGAATAAAAAAAGAATCGCAAACCAATAGGGATGAACTTTAAAAGGAATTCCCCATATTTTAAAAATCTGCAAACTCCTCAAAAATAATCTCCTTTATATTTACAAATAATATTAATTCTACCTTTAGTATATGGATATGCTTAAGACAAAACTTTTAGTTAAAATTTGCGGAATAACATCCATCGATCAAGCTATTCAAGTAGCCAAACTAGGACCTGATGCGATAGGTATTATTTCGGTTGATGAATCTCCAAGATATATTTCCCCAGAAAAGAAAAAAGAAATCTTTAAAACTTTAAAATATCAATATCCAAATATTGAGAGGGTTTCGGTTGAAAAAAATACCCCAATTGATTTAATTATAAAAAATTTTTTAGGTGAACCAAACGAGTCTATAATTCAACTTCATGGAGATGAGGATATTGATTACTGTCAGAAGTTAAAGCAGAGAATTCCAAACGTTGGCTTATGGAAAGCTTTTAGAATAAAAAATGAAAAAGATCTTGAACAGATTAAAAAATATGAAAAATTTTTAGATGCTATAGTTTTAGACTCATGGAATAAAGAAACATATGGAGGTTCTGGGAAGAGAATAGAAGAAACATATTTAAAGGATTTAAATTTCGGTAAACCTTGGTGGCTTGCTGGAGGTGTCTCTAAAGAATGGATAGATGAAATATTAATAAAAATCAAACCCAATGGTATAGATATCTCAAGCAGTGTTGAGATTTCTCCAGGAATAAAAGATATAGATCAAGTTGGTTTGATTATAAACGAAGTAAAAAAATATTAATTTTAGTAATTATTGATTGAAGACTGTTGTTTGACTAATTCAAAAAACTCTTGTTTTAGACTTAAATCATGTCTAAAATCGCCTCTAACTACAGAATTTATCATACTAGTATTTGGCTCCTTGACTCCTCTCCATTTCATGCAATAGTGTTGAGCTTTTACTATTATGCCGAGACCTTTAGGCTCGCACAATTTTTCTATCTCATCTGCAAGAATCATTACAGCTTCTTCTTGGATATGTGGTCTAGAGAATACCCAATCTGCGACTCTTGCAAATTTAGAAAGGCCTATAACTTTTTTCCCTGGTTTAATACCTATCCAACATTCTCCTAAGATGGGAACTAAATGATGTGAGCAGGCTGACCTTACTGATATTGGACCAACTGTATAAATTTCATCTAGGTTCTTATCATTTGGAAAACTTGTAACTTTTGGTTGTTTATGATATCTACCTTTAAAAACTTCATTTAGATACATTTTTGAGACTCTTTCAGCAGTCTCCTGAGTATTATGATCATTGTCAACATCAATTACTAGCGACTTAAGGAGGTCTTTGATTCTAGAGGCCACCTCTTTTTCAAGAATTTCTAATTCTCCAGGATTGATAAAATCAGAAATATTATCATTAGCACTAAATCTGGTACCTTTAATCTTGATACGATCTCTAATTATTTCAGAGATTAATTTATTAGTAATTTGTTCATCAAAATTTTTTATATTATCGTTGGGTAATGTAGAAGTCATAAAATTCTAAACAGAAAAAATGATATGCAAACTTAATTAACTGTATCAATCTTGATCTAATTTGCTTAAACACTATATCACATTCTTATGTTTAATCGGGTTCTATTAACCCTAAAAAAAATCACTTTTATCTAAACATAAACTTTATTATTAGTTATCAAAAGGCCCCTTTAGATGGCATAAGAATTAGATCTTCTATTATTTGAGAATCTGGTTGTTCAGCGATGTATAGGATTGTATCTGAGACATTACTAGAAGAAAGCATAGATGATCTATCAAAATCTGAGGTAATTGATTCCGAGTCCCAAAGAGGAGTATTAACTGAACCTAAAGTAATTGTACAAACTCTAATCAAGTTAGATCTCTCCTCCTCTCTTAGGCACTTAGTAAACATTGCAAGAGCAGACTTTGATACGCAATAAGCACCCCACTCAGGAAAGGCGTTATAAGAAGCATGACTGCTGACATTAATAATCAGCCCTCCTTTTTTTCGCATTTGGGGAACAATTAAGCGACATATCTGAAAAACACTTGTTAAGTTAATTTGAACTATTTCTTGCCATTTTTTTAAGGACATTTCTACTAGGTTTCCATTGAAGGCGCATCCTGCATTATTTATTAAAACGGAAGGGCAGCCATATTTTTTTATTGATTCTTTTACTGAATTTTCTATTTCATCCTCGTTAGATAAATCGCACTTTACGAGATTAATTCTTGAATGAGTATCTGAAAGCTCATTTCTGAGTTTTTTCATCATTTCTAGATCTCTTGAAAGTAAAATCAAATCCCAACCAGCATTTGCAAAAGTAATTGCTGTGGACCTACCAATTCCTTTAGTGGCTCCTGTAATAAATACTAGTTTCAAGTTATTCTGTTGTTTGCGGTACTTCTTTATGAATTTCTTCAAAATTATTCGATTCAATAAATTTTCCCAAAGCCCTAAATTTTAAATATCTTTGTTCTAAAAGTTCCTCTTTACTTAACTCCCATAATTCATCAAGATGCTTCTCAATTGCTTTTCTTAGAGTTTTCCCTGCTTCTATAGGCGCCCAATTATTTCCACCTGCAGGTTCAGGTAAAACTTCATCTATTACGCCTAATTTGAGAAGATCTTTACCAGTAATTTTTAATGCCGTAGCAGCTTCTGCAGCTTTTGAAGCATCTCTCCAGAGAATTGATGCGCATGCTTCAGGGCTGGCAACAGTATAAACACTATGTTCAAACATCAATAATCTATCAGCAACTCCAATACCCAGTGCACCTCCTGACCCACCTTCTCCGATAACTGTAGCAATTATTGGGACTTCAAAACCGAACATTTCTCTTAAATTTCTTGCTATGGCCTCTCCTTGACCTTTTTCTTCAGCAGAGAGCCCAGCATACGCTCCAGGAGTATCAATAAAAGTAAGAATTGGCAATGAAAATCTATTAGCATGCTGCATTAACCTTAATGCTTTTCTATAACCCCCAGGTTTTGCCATTCCAAAGTTTCTTACTACATTTTCTTTTGTATCTCTACCTTTCTGATGACCTAACAAAAGTACAGATTTATTATTAATCGAACCTAAACCGCCAATTAATGCCATGTCATCTCCTCCATTTCTATCCCCATGTAATTCAACCCAATCGTCACAAAACATCTGAATAAAATCCAAAGTACTTGGCCTTTGCGGGTGTCTAGCCACTTGAATTTTTTGGGCAGGTGTAAGGGATTTAAAAATTTCTTCTCTTCTTCTTGTGGCAAGTGTTTCCAGTTGGACTAACTGTTGACTAACATCCACTTCAGAATCTCTTGCTAATTCTCTGATTTGTTCTATTTGCTTCTCAAGCTCTACAAGAGGTTTTTCAAAATCGAGAAGATAACGTCTTGGCATAATCAAACAGCTAGTACTTTTGGTTGCTTATCAAGGCCGATAGCAGAAAATCCATGTTTCATAGAAGCTGCGCCAATAAACTCCATTTTCTCGAGCGAAATATTATTTCTTCCCCAGCTAAAATTAGTATGACATTTTTCAAATTCTAAGATCATGGCCTCTGCAAAACATGCAAACATTTCTCTCTGAGGATTTTGCATTTCCGCTAGCTCCATCATATTCCAGCCAATATCATTAAAGAACTTTACAATACCTCCTTTCAAGACATGTATTTCATTACCTTGGAATTTTTCATCTAAATTCTTTGGATAACCACCATCAATCATTAAACATGGTTTTTTAAGGTTGTTTGCATCTATCTCCATAGTTTTTGGCATACTGGCCACCCAAACCACAATATCCGCCTCAGGAAGGGCTTCATCTAAATTTTTGATAGTTCCACCATCTAATTCTTTTTGTAAAGAAGTCAAGGGGTCTTGTTGTCTGGCAACCATGAGAAGTTCCCCAATACCTGTTTTATTAATTAACCATCGACAAACAGCACTACCTATGTCTCCAGTAGCACCTACTACTGCCACAGTTGCGCTTTTAAGATTAATTCCTATTTTGGGAGCATTCATTTCTAATTGTCTACAAATAACCCAAGCAGTATGAGTATTACCAGTTGTGAATCTCTCCCACTCTAATGAAGTGTTTCTAATTTGCTTGTGTTCTAGGAGATTAAAATTCTCAAAAATTATAGAAGTGAATCCTCCTAAAGCCGTAATATTAATTCCTTTTTTTTGAGCTAATTCCATGGCATTCAATACTTTTCTCCTTGCCGTTTTAAATCTTGACAGCATTTCAGGAACAAAGCATGAATCAATATAAGAACCCTCAATTGATATACCCGTAGCACTTTTAACCTCTACATTTTCAACTAATTGAGGTGGAGCTGTACACCAAACATCTAAATCTCCTTCGGCAATATGATCAAAGCCCAATAATGAAGCCTTTCTTTTTGCATCTTCAAAACTAGTTGAATGACCTATTAGCCCAAACATTGAATAACTTATTAATGGAATCTATATATTGATATGAACAATAGCACACAGCTAATAACTAAATTAGTAAATATTATTATTGAATCGAGGAATTGAATTTATAAATAAATTAAACGATTGCTGCCATTGCCATTCTTGCAATTTCTCTATTATCCAAACCTATTTCAAGCAGCGTATCCTGATAGGCAATCATGAACTCTTCCATTAATTCTTCTTTATCCATAGCTAATACTGAAGCATCTTCAGCAACTTGGTCTAACATCTTTTTAATCAATGGAAGATTAACCTTATTAGCTTCCATTAGTTCTTCTTTACAAGTAGCTAAATTTTCTTTTAACCATTCTTGACCATAATTTAGGTGGAGATATTCATCTTTAACAACACCTTGGGTAATTTTTTTCGCAAAAGGATCAGCAACTCTTATGTATACGTGGTAAGCGGAAATAGCAAACGCTTCAATCAAAATTGCCTGTATTAAAAGACATGTAGTTGTCTTACCATCCTTTAATGCAGTTTGAAAGTTGCCATGTAAGTTAGAAAAGAATTCCTTAGCAAAAATCATATCCGCTTGAACACCAAGATTTCTTCCACAGGCGGTAAAGCCTCTTTTATGCTTAAGCTCCATTTTTGCTAGTTTAGTTAATTCTTCTAATTCATTTGGTATGAGTGTTGCTAAGGAAACGTAGTTATCATGTGCCTCTTGCTCCCCCTCGATAACAATTGCATTAATTCTGCTGTAAGCATCCTTATATGAATCACTAGTAAAGTCAGGCAAATCTATAGAGTTTTCATCAATAGAATTTTCTATAATAGTGTTTTTTTTATTAGATTCGATTGTTTGCATGTTTGTAATCTTTAGTTCGCTATGCGTTAAGTTTGACACAATTATAATCAGTTTATTTAAATATGATGAGAATAGTTTCAATTGTTAAACCACATTTTAATTTGAGAATATTTATTTAATTTTTAGTTAGGCCAGTCTGATTTCATAAGATTCATAATTAATTTGTACCAATGATTGATTAATAAACTTTTTAAACTATTGCCTAGTTCTATGTTTGAACCTTTACTATCTCCAATAACTCCAGAATTACTCAGATCTTTTGTCAACCAAGTCATTGGAGCATTTCCTTCTAAGCTCCAACCCTCTGGAATTTGACTCGAAATCTCTTCACAAGGTCTTTCATCTCCAACAAGTTCGAATTTTAAAGCCATCATTAAACTAGTTTCAGCTAAGGAGGCATGCAATCCATTCTCGATCTCTTTTTTTGTTAACAATTCATTTAATCCATCAACACCTTTCCATAAGAAACATGGGAAAACGGAAAGATCTGGAGCAATACTTCTTAATTCTCTTGCAGCTGTATTTAGTAAGGAAATTTGCCCTCCGTGAGCATTAATCAATATCAATCTTTTAAAGCCCATATCAGCTAATTGAACTCCAACTTCCTTTATCATTGAAGTAATTAGTTTTGAAGATAGTGAAATAGTTCCATCAAATCCCTTATGTTCTGGAGAAAAACCTAAATATTGAGTTGGAAGTTTTTTTATAGGCTTATCAGAGGGGAGTAATTTGAAAACTTCACGAATGATCTCATCAACAAAAATACTATCTGTGGCCAAGGGCAAATGGGGTCCATGTTGTTCTACCGCTCCAAATGGCCAGATAATTGTAGATCTTATGTCTTTTGAAATATTTTTTATCTCTGGCCATGATAAATACTCAAATTCACTAGGTATTGATTTAAAATTCATTATTTTTAATTTTGAGAATTAACATTTAGAATATATTAATAATAAATTACTCTTATTTTACCTATGAAGGGAGTTAGTGATAAGAATGCCCAAAATGATAAAACAATTAAGGGCAACAAAAATGATTTTAAGAAGCCTATTCAGGTTCTTCACATAAGTAAAAAAGAGACCAAAAATAGTGAGGAAGAAAAGTTAGATGATAATCAAAGTCTTTCACAAGAAATTACAAAAGAAATAAAAGTCACCAAGCCTCAAACTATTGAAGCAAAAATAAATGAAGAAAAAGAAAACTACTCAACAGATATAAAATTTGAAAACAATAGCTCTCAAGAACTAACAAAGCCTGTCAATTCTAAAACTGAAGATCAAGATTTTATATTAGAGAGGAAGGTTGATGAATTTGATTTTGATGAAAGTGCATTTTTAGAAGCCTTAAATGAAAATGAACCGATTGGGGAAACAGGAGAGACGATTAAGGGGGAAGTAATAGCCTTAGAAAGTGATGGATTATATATAGATATTGGTGGTAAAGCACCAGGTTTTATGCCTAAAAAAGAAGCTAGTCTAGGCGTTATTACCAATTTCAAAGAGAAATTTCCTATTGGCCTTGAAATGGAAGTTTTGATTATTAAAGAGCAAAATGCAGATGGGATGGTTACTGTTAGTGCAAGGGCACTAATTCTTAGACAAAGTTGGGTAAAAGTTTCAAATTCTGCAAAAAATGGAGA
>MDSZ01258074.1_pt1 | contig 12038 bp, 12 predicted proteins | sample 811201 | NCBI WGS metagenome assembly MDSZ01 (sample SAMN05326647, study PRJNA326480) | marine metagenome | isolation source: seawater | place: Indian Ocean: North | collected 2010
TCTGTGAATGCTATCATTTTTGAGGTTTCAGTTATAAAACGCATTCCTGAGTTCACAAAGAAACTAATTCTACCCACAATTTTTTCAAAAAGACTTTTCTCAATATTGTACGAGTCTCTCAAAAACTCTAAAATTCCTATGGCAGTAGCAAGCGAGAATGAGAGCTCTTGTTCTGGAGTTGCTCCAGCTTCTTGTAGGTGATAGGAACAAATATTTATTGGGTTCCATTTTGGAATTTCCTGAGTAGTAAATCTAATTACATCAGTTGTTAGCTTTAAACTTGGGCCGGGAGGAAAAATATAAGTTCCTCTGGATAGATACTCTTTTGTAATATCATTTTGAGTGGTTCCAGATAATAGTTTTCTATCAACCCCTTGTTTCTCGGCCGTTGCAATATATAAAGATAATAACCACGGTGCTGGAGCATTAATAGTCATTGAGGTGTTCATTTTATCCAATGGTATTTTTTTAAATAGTGTTTGCATATTACCAATATGACTAATCGGAACTCCTACTTTACCGACTTCACCTTTAGATAGGATGTGATCTGAATCATAACCAGTTTGTGTGGGAAGATCAAATGCAACAGATAAACCTGTTTGTCCCTTTTTTAAGTTTTGTTTGTATAAATTATTAGATGCTTCTGCACTTGAGTGCCCAGCATAAGTTCTTATTAACCATGGTTTATCTTTAGCAGTATTATTCATATTTAATAAATTATATCAAATATTTTACCTAACAATAAAAAATTAATGTATTTTTTTTACTAAGTGCTATAACGTAAAAGTTTTTTAATTCAAATAATTATGCATTAAAGGGATTTATAGGAATAAATTATGACGAAAAAAATCTATGAACTTGGTGAAATTCCTGAGTTAGGAGTAATACCAGATGAAATGTATGCTTGGGTTATAAGGGAAGAAAGATTAGGCGTTCCAGAGAAAGCAATGCAGATCGAAAAAATGCCCGTGCAGAAACCAGGGAAAGATGAGGTTTTGGTTATGGTAATGGCAGTGGGCATTAATTACAATAATGTTTGGGCATCTCAAGGTATTCCAATTTCAGTAATTGGAAAAGATACAGGTTATCATATTGGGGGCTCTGATGCCTCCGGGATAGTTTGGGCAGTTGGAGAAAATGTAAAAAGATGGAAAGTCGGGGATGAAGTTATTATACATTGTAACAGGGACGATGGGGATGATGAAGAGTGTAATGGTGGAGAGCCGATGTATTCAAAGTCACAACAAATCTGGGGATATGAAACAAACGACGGATCATTTGCTCAGTTTACTACTGTACAATCAAGACAGTTATTAAAAAAACCAAAACACCTTTCTTGGGAAGAAAGTGGTTGTTACACATTAACCTTAGCAACTGCATATAGAATGTTGTTTGGACATCCTCCACATGCATTGAAACCCGGAATGAATGTTCTCGTTTGGGGGGCCTCCGGCGGTATTGGAAGTATGGCGGTTCAAATTTGCAAAGCAGTTGGTGCAAATGCCATTGGTGTTGTATCTGACGATGATAAAATTCCTTTTGTAAAGAACTTGGGAGCGGCTGGTGTCCTTAATAGAAAAAAATATGATTGTTTTGGTAAATTACCGGATATAAAAAATTCTGAAGAATACGGCAGTTTTATAAAAAAATGTAGAAGTTTAGGAAAAGATATTTGGGATATTACAGAAAAAAAAGATGTAGATATAGTATTCGAGCACCCAGGAGAGTCAACTTTTCCTGTTTCCACTTATCTTGTTAAAACTGGGGGCATGGTAGTCATTTGTGCAGGCACATCAGGTTATAACTTAACTATGGATGCAAGGTATGTTTGGATGAGGCAAAAAAGAATACAGGGAAGCCACTTTGCGAATCTATATCAAGCAAACCAAGCAAATGAAATGATGATTCAAAAGCTTATAAACCCATTAATGTCTGAATGTTTTATGTGGAATGAAATTCCATCCGCACATACAAAGATGATGAATAATAAGCATCTTCCTGGAAATATGGCTGCTTTAGTTCAAGCTAAAAAAACTGGATTGAAAACTTTGAATGAAGTATAATATATATTAATTAACTTTTGGATTGATAAAAAATGGACAGTACAGCAAATATAGAAAATAATCATGTAAATATCAGAGCATTCGTCGATGAGAGAACTCAAACATTTGAGTTTATTCTTAATGAATTAGAAATTTTGTCAAAAAAATCTAAAGATTATTTTGTTAAAACTTTGACTAAAAATAATAGGATTGACAATAGCTTACTTGAAGATTATCAATTTGAGTCCCACGGTTTTGCTTGGTTTGAAACCTACAGAATAGGTCTTAGAGAAACCTTTAATTGGTTAATTAGATTGAAAGGCTGCAATAAAGCTGCAGAAATAGATTATAATATATTACTATATTCATTTTCTGAGTACATTTCGCAAATGCGAGATGGAATAATGATTAGTCAAACGGAAATGTTAAGATTATCAGATGTTGGTCTTAACAGGAATGATTTTGCATTTGTTGATGAGCCTAGAGTAAATGAACTAATTTCGCTTGGCTTATCAAATGAGTTAAAAAAAGAAATTGTCAATTCTATGGAAAATGGAATTTTTCCTAACTTAGGTTTAAATGATGAAACCCTAGAAATGATACAAGACCAATTTAGAAAGTTTACAGAAGAAGAAATAATGCCTTATGCGAATGAATGGCATCTAAAAGACGATTTAATACCAGACCAAACACTGGAGAAAATGGCCGAACTGGGAGTGTTTAGTATTGCAATACCTGAAAATTATGGTGGTTTAGGAATGGGAAAAGTTGCAATGTGTGTTGTTACGGAAGAACTTTCAAGAGGTTTTCTTGCAGCTGGATCGCTTGGAACAAGGGCAGAGATTGCAGGTGAATTAATTAGACTAGGCGGCACTGAGAATCAAAAGAAAAAATATCTTCCAGAGATTGCTAGCGGTAACATCCTAACAACTGCAGTCTTTACAGAGCCTAACACTGGTTCGGATCTTGGAAGTTTGGCTACAAGAGCCACCCTCAACGGAACAGATTATATAATTACAGGAAATAAAACTTGGATTACACACGGTGCTAGATCGGATCTTATGACCGTGTTAGCGAGAACTGATATGGATCAAAAAGGTTATAAGGGTTTGAGCATGTTCCTTGTTGATAAACCAAGAGGAAATTGTGAAAATCCATTCCCTATGGATGGGATGAGCGGTAGTGAAATCGAGGTCCTAGGCTATAGAGGCATGAAAGAATATGAAATAGCACTAGACGATATTAAGATTGATAAAAAGCAATTATTAGGTGAAGAAGAAGGTAAGGGCTTTAAACAACTAATGGAAACATTTGAATCCGCGAGAATTCAAACAGCAGCTAGGGCCGTTGGCGTCGCTCAGAATGCGTTAGAGTTAGCTCTTCAATACGCTAAAGATAGAACTCAATTTGGAAAACAAATTATTAAATTTCCAAGAATTTTTAACAAGCTAGCGTGGATGGCAATGGAAATTACAGTATCAAGACAAATCACCTTATTTTCAGCGCGAGAAAAAGATAATGATGTAAGATGTGATATAGAGGCTGGTATGGCTAAGTTGCTCGCAGCTAGGGTTGCCTGGAGTAGTGCAGACAGTGCATTACAGATTCATGGTGGAAATGGATATGCATTGGAGTATCCAATTAGCCGTGTGCTATGTGATTCAAGAATTCTTAATATTTTTGAAGGGGCCGCTGAAATTCAAGCACAGATAGTAGCCAAGGGCCTTATTGGAAGATAATGAACCTATTTCTTAATATTTTGATCGTAATTTGCTTAATTACGACCTTTGCGGTTTTGTTGGTAGGATTATTCTATACAGCTAGATCTGGGGATGATAAAGAAAATAAAATAAACTTATTCATGAGATATAGAGTTCTTATACAATTTGTTAGTTTAGTTGTTTTGACAGTGGCTCTGTTTGTTAAATCTTAACGATTTTAGAAAATTTGGTTAAACTAGATAAAATTTATACAAAAGGTGGTGATAAAGGCAAAACCAGTCTTGGAAATGGCGATCGTGTAAGAAAGAATGCTTTTAGAATAAAGGCTTATGGTGAAATTGACGAGGCAAACAGTACAATTGGAATTGCCTATATTTACTCAAGTGATGAGTTAAAGTTAATTCTAAGAAAGATACAGCATCACTTGTTTGATATAGGTGCTGACCTTTGTAAACCATACAAGGACGAAAATAGCAGTAGATTCAAAAAACCAGTTTTATTCCTAGAAAATGAGTTGGATAAACTAAATGAAAAGCTCAATGAACTCAGTTCTTTTATACTTCCTGGAGGAACTGAAGCATCTGCTTTTTTGCATTTGTCCAGAACAGTTATAAGAAGAGCAGAAAGATCAATAATTGATTTACTTGAAAAAGAAGATGTTAACCCAACATTACTAGAGTATGTTAATAGACTCTCAGACTTTCTTTTTGTAGCAGCAAGGTTTGAGAATAAAGAAGTTGGTGATATACTCTGGACTCCAGATAAGAAAGGGTAATTTTATGAAAGCCTTAGTTTGCGTTAAAAGAGTGATTGATTATAATGTAAAAATAAGAGTTAAGACTGATAACTCTGGCGTAGAAACAGATAATGTTAAAATGTCAATGAACCCATTTGACGAAATTGCTGTCGAAGAAGCAGTAAGAATGAAAGAGAATGGTCTAATATCTGAAATAGTAATCCTGTCAATCGGTCAGGATTCTTCTCAAGAAACAATTAGAACTGGCCTAGCTATGGGAGGGGACAGAGGAATCTTAATTAAAGTAGGTAATGAATATCTTGAGCCTTTGGGAGTTGGTAAATTAATTAAAGAAGTTTGTAAAAAGGAATCTCCTGATATGATAATTATGGGTAAGCAGGCTATTGATGACGATTGCAATCAAACTGGCCAAATCTTGGCAACACTAATGGATTATCCTCAAGCAACATTTGCATCAGAAATAACAAAAAACGAAGATGGAAGTCTCAATGTTACGCGTGAGGTTGATGGTGGTTTAGAAAAAATTAAAGTAAAGATACCTTGTGTTATAACAACTGATTTGAGACTGAACGAACCACGATATGCATCTCTACCTAATATAATGAAAGCAAAACAGAAGAAAATAGAGATTTTGGATGTAAATGATCTAGATTTAGATATTTCGCCTAGACTTCAAATTTTAGAGGTCACCGAGCCACCAGAAAGAAAGGCGGGTATTAAAGTGGAGGACGTCTCCAACTTAGTCGATAAACTTAAAAATGAGGCAAAGGTAATATGAAATCACTAGTAATTATTGAGCATGACGGTAAAAGTGTAAAACAAACATCATTTTCAACAATATCTGCAGCGGCAAAGATTTGTAAGGAGGTAGAAGTTTTAATTTTGGGAAGTAATACCTCTCAATTAGTTTCCAACCTAAAAAAAACTGATTTGATTTCAAAGGTCAATTTTGTTGATGACAAATCCTTAAGTCATCAAATTGCGGAAAATTTATCCGTGATAGTTAAATCTTTTCTAGAGAAAAATGATTTCACCCATGTATTGTTACCGTCAAGTACATTTGGCAAAAACTTAGGTCCCAAAATAGCAACTATTTTAGATGTTCAGCAAATCTCTGATATAATTGAAGTTTTTGATCATGAAACATTCTCAAGACCTATATACGCCGGTAACGCAATTTCAAAGATTAAATCAAGAGATAATATTAAAGTTATTACAGTTAGACCAACATGTTTTGAACCTTGCGCCCAAAATTCAAATGTTTCTGATGAAAAATTTGATATTTCACAATCTCAAACTGATAAAGTTGAATTTGTTGATTATGATCAATCTGAATCAGACAGACCCGAGTTAACTTCAGCTAAAATTGTTATATCTGGTGGAAGAGGTATGCAAAATGGGGAGAATTTTAAACTATTAGAAGGTATTGCTGACAAGCTCGGTGCGGCTATGGGTGCCAGTCGAGCAGCGGTTGATGCGGGATTTGTTCCAAACGACTGGCAAGTTGGACAAACTGGCAAAATAGTAGCACCAGATTTATACATTGCAGTTGGAATTTCCGGCGCTATACAACATATTGCCGGGATTAAAGACTCCAAATTTATAGCATGCATTAATAAAGATGAAGAAGCCCCAATCTTTAATTTTTCTGATTATGGATTAGTGGGTGATTTATTTGAAGTACTTCCAAAACTTGAGAGTGAATTAAAGTAGTTCTTTTATTGTGTCAATAATCTTTTTACTTTTCCAATCAATATAACCTGTGACCCTGGAAACCTCTTGCATATCCTTGTTAATAATAAGTGTTGTTGGCATTACCTTGATACCTAGTTCCTCTGATATTTCCATTTTCCTATCAGTATAAAAATGAGGAAAAACAATCTTATTTTTTTTTAAAAAATTTGGTATTGCTTTTGATGGGTTAGAATCTATTGATATAAAAATAATACTAATATCTTGATTAATTTTATCTTTGAGTGATATTAGGTCAGGAATCTCTTTTACACATGGAGCACACCATGTTGCCCAAAAATTTACAATATATAGTTTTTTTTTTTTTGAACTTAAAAGTGAGTAACTTTTATAGTCAAGCTTATTAAGTTTGATGTCTGGTACATTTTTAACCTCTTTATGTAATAATAGTTGATTGTTCGCGTACGAATAAGATAGATTTGTAATAATAAAAAAAAGAATAAGAAAATATTTCATATTAATTATAATAAATGAAAAAAAAAACAAATCCAGTCTGGGGAGGTCGTTTTAAAAATAAACCGTCCCGACTTTTACAAAAAATAAATAACTCTATAAGCTTTGATTATAGATTAGTCAAAGAAGATATTAAACTTTGTAAGGCTTATTCAGAGGCTCTTTTAAAAGCAGATATTATAACACCTAAAGAAAATAAGAGTTTACAGATTAATTTAGAAAAAATTAGTGAAGGTATTAAAAGAGGAAAATTAGACTTTCTTGATGAATATGAAGACATTCACATGAATATAGAAATGATGCTAAAAAAAAAAATTGGCAATCTATCTGGAAAAATTCACACTGGAAAGTCTAGAAATGATCAAGTGGTTACTGATCTTAAATTATGGATCAAAGATAAGCTGAGTATTTTATCAATAAAGGTAACTAAATTACAAAGAACAATCTTAAATAAAGCTGAAAAAAATATTGAAACGGTAATGCCAGGTTTTACACATTCCCAAAATGCCCAACCTATATCGTTCGCTCATTACCTGATGAGCTTTTTTGAGATGATTAAAAGAGATAAAAATAGAATAAACCAACTTCAAGAAAATTTAACTGAGTGTCCTCTTGGATCAGGAGCCTTGGCTGGAACGAATTTTTTTGAGATTGATAGAATGTTACTTGCTAAAAAGTTAGGCTTCAAACAACCAACTGAAAACTCACTTGATAGTGTTTCCGATAGAGATTTTATAATTGAATTTTTGTCAATACTGTCGATTATGAGTATACATTTTTCAAGAATCTCTGAGGATCTCGTGATTTGGTCTAGTAGCGCTTATGATTTAGTCAAATTTCCTGATTCACTTAGTACAGGCTCTTCAATAATGCCACAAAAGAAAAATCCAGATTCTGTCGAACTTGTTAGAGCAAAATCAGGTAGAGTTATTGCATATTTAGTTAATTTACTTATTATACAAAAAGGACTACCATCAGGTTATAGCAAAGATCTTCAAGAGGATAAGGAGCCTGTATTTAATGCATATGATACTATTGAACTTCTGATTGAAGTAATGATAGAAGTAATAGAAAAAATAAAGATAAATGAAAAAAAAATGTATGAACTATCTCTGGAAGGATATACAACAGCAACTGATTTAGCAGACTGGATGGTAAAAAATTTAAAGATTTCCTTCAGAGAGGCACATGAAAAAACCGGACAGTTAATATTAATCGCAGAAAGCAAAAAAACATATTTGCATCATTTAGATATTGAAACATTTAAGTCAATTGAACCAAGAATAAATAATAGTATATTTGAATTGTTGTCACCAGAAAACTCAGTAAAAAATAAAAAGTCATTTGGTGGAACAGCTTTTTCACAAATTAAAGGTGCAATTAAGAGAGCAAGAAAGAAAATTTAGAAATGCTATTAGTTCGATTTTTTTTTTTAATAATATTAGTTGTTGGCGTTTGCTCTTGCGGCAAAAAAACTGCATTAGATAAGTTTCCTGAAAGCGATTATCCAAGATCCTATCCAAAGTCATATGATTAAAAAAATTAATAAATATTTAAAATATAGGAATAATCTTCTTTTCTTTGATGAAATATCTCTAGAAAAAATAACAAAAAAATACAAAACACCTATTTATTGCTACTCGTTATCTGAGATAGAGGATAATTTTACTGAATTAAAAAATTCATTTACAAAACTAAAACCACTTATCTGTTATGCTGTCAAAGCAAATAATCATAACAAAATTTTAAGTCTATTATCAAGAAGTGGCTGTGGTGCAGATGTCGTATCAAAAGGTGAACTTAAAAAATCAATTGTAAATGGTATTCCTCCGAACAAGATTGTATTTTCTGGTGTAGGTAAAACTAGAGAAGAAATAAAATATGCTTTAAAAAAAAATATTAAACAGCTAAACGTTGAAAGTGAAGAAGAACTTAGTGAGATTGCACATATTGCTAATCAAGATAGAAAAAAAGTAAATATTTGTATAAGAGTTAACCCTAATGTTGACCCAAAGACTCACTACAAAATTTCAACAGGAAAATCCGAAGATAAGTTTGGAATACCTAACTCAAATGTAATCAATATATTTAAGAAGTATAATTCAAATAAATTTATAAATATAGTAGGTCTATCAATCCATATAGGCTCACAAATACAGAATATAAAACCATTTGAAATAGCCTTTAAACAAATTAAAGATCAAATTATTTCTCTCAGAAAATTAGGTTTTAAAATTAATGTTTTAGATCTTGGCGGGGGTATTGGCATTAGATATCAAGAAAATGACTCAATTATAAACGTAAAAAAATATTGTTATTTAGTTGAAAATTTATTTACTGATATGGAACTTGAAATCATAATTGAGCCTGGTCGTTCTTTGGTTGGATCATCAGGTATTATTCTTTCTTCAGTAATTAGAAAAAAGAAGGGAAAAAACAGTGATTTTATTATATTAGACGCTGGAATGAATAATTTAATTAGGCCTTCAATGTATAACGCTAGGCATGAAATCCTCCCAGTGCTCAGAAAGAATACAAAAAAAGAAATATATGATATTGTTGGTCCAATTTGTGAAACGGCTGATATTTTTATTAAGGATAATATTAGCCAAAGACTACAAAAAGATGATTTAGTAATAATCTGTTCAGTTGGTGCTTATGGGTCATGTATGGCATCAGATTATAATCTAAGGGGAAAAGCTAAAGAAATATTCATTAAAAAAAATAAAATAATAAATGAGTAAAATTCTAGATTCAAATTATATTTTTTCTTTAGAAAATATTTCAATTTCCATAAAAGGTACAATACCTCTTAAAGTTAATCTTAAAGTTAAGAAGGGTGATTTTGTTATTATCAAAGGGAAAAATTCGTCCGGTAAATCAATGGTACTTAAGTTATTTTACTTAAAATATTTACCAAGAAAAGGTAAGATATATTTTAATGGAAATGAGCTGAAAGAGTCTAGTAAATTCTCTGTGCAGGAATTTAGAAAAAAAACTGGAGTTATTTTACAGAATGACTATTTGATTCCATTCTTAAATGTTTATCAAAATATTGAGATTGCTTGTGAGATTCAAAGGAATACTTCCGATATAAAATCAAAAATGAGTGAAATTTTTAGCTGGCTTTCATTAGAAAATATTAAAAATGAAAAGATACGAAATTTATCAAATAGTGAAAAACAAAAAGTTGTAATTGCCAGAGCTTTAATTAATAATCCTAAATTAATTTTAGCTGATCAACCTGAAACATATTTAGATAATGAGTCACGAAAAAAAATTTTATTTTTATTTAATTCATTAAATAAATTAGGTTCAACAATAATAATGACAACAAATGATTTATCTCAGTTTGATGAAAGCTGTAGAATTATAACTCTTGATTCATAGATGTTAAATTTCCAGGAGCTATTAAAAAAAATTTTTTTGTTTGATAATAGTAATTTTATTCATGGCATTTCGTTCATAGTAATTAGTTTAATTGCTATTCATGTTGCTATATTTTTTAATTTTTATAAATTTTCAAATGATTGGATTGTTGGAGAGTCTGAAAAAACTACATTCATATTATCAAAAAATACTAACGAAAAGTTGATACCTGAGACTGTAACATCAAAGATAATCAATTATCTTGATAAAAATAAGGATTTAAAAAGTTACAAAGTACTTGATAAAGGTTTAATCCAGGAGAATTTAGGTATCAAAGATATTGATGATATTTTTGGGTTATCTATTCCCTTTGTATTTTTAATACAAACCTCAAATGAAGAAATAATCGATAGTGTTTATACTTCAATTCTAAAAATATCCGATAATAGAATAGTTGAAAAGTATCCTCACAAAGATCAGTTATTTGAAGTAGTTTCTTTATTTAAAAGAATAAAACTTATTATTTTCTTTATGCTTTTAATGATAAGTGTTCTGTTTGCATTTTTAGTTTTAAATATTACCAAAGCAGCTCTTATTTCTAATTATAAGTTTTTAGAAATGATTCAAATTATGGGAGAGAGTAGTTTTGGATTATCTAAGAATATATCTATGAGTATCCTAAAAAAAATACTTCCTGGGTCTATTATCAGTATTATTTTTGTGTCCATTGTAAGTTCAATACTCATTAAATTCTTTGGTGTAAACTTTTATTTTTTTAGTGAAAACTTTTATATTGAGCAGACGTTTAAAACTTTAATTTTATTAATAGTTTTTATTATAATTTTATTGTCGTTATTATTAATATTTTTAATGACGTATTTATTTTATTTTTTTGAGAAAAGATTCTTTGATAAATTTTAAAAAAATAGGTTGGTTAATAATACTAGTTATTATTATTTCATTCATTATTTGGCTTCTTACATTGTATAACGTTTTAAGAGATAATTATGGTTTTAAAATTAACAAATTATCTGCAGAAAAATCGTTAATAGTTGTACTTACAGGCGGTAAGGGAAGAATAGAAAAAGGTATAGAGCTTCTAGAAAAAGGTAAGGGGAAATTTCTGTTAATTTCTGGAGTTTTTGAAAAAGAAAAGGTAAAAAATAAATATTTATCTACTGAAAATTCTGAAACTGATTGTTGTATTTTTTTTGAGGAAAAGTCTAAGAACACCCTTCAAAATGTAAATGAAGTTTCAAAATGGTTAAAGAGCAAAGATCTCAATATTGACTCTATTCAGATAGTCACCTCATATTATCATATTCCAAGAAGTCTAATAATCTTCAAAAAATTTTTCCCTCAAAAAAAATTAATCACTATACCTGTTAAAAATAGGTTTGGCTTTAGTAAAGAATTCTTTTTTCATTCTAAACTAATTATTTCTGAATATTTTAAGATTTTTTTTACAATTATTTATTTATTATGAATTTTCTAAGATCCTTAATTTTTTATTTTATTTTTTATTTATGGACCTTCTGCTTTTTCGTTTTTTTTTCACAAGTAAGGTTTTTTACAGATAAATTTATTATCTCTTTGTCAAACTTTTGGAGTAGATCTGTAATTTTAATTTGCAAAAAAATTCTTTTGATAGACTATGAAATTTCTGGTCATGAAAATATACCTAAGAATGGGCCTTTTCTAATTACAAGCAATCATCAGTCAGCATGGGAAACCTTCTTCTTTACAGCTATTTTCAAAGGATCTGTTTTTATACTAAAAGATGAATTAAAAAATATACCAATTTTTTCAAGATACTTCAAAAGACTAGGTTTTATTTTTATAAAAAGGGATAGAGGATTAAATTCGATTCGGGTCATAACTAGATCTGTACATTCCCTAGTAATAAGTGGAAAAACAAAATTTATAATTTTTCCAGAGGGAACA
>MDSZ01029757.1_pt1 | contig 12037 bp, 5 predicted proteins | sample 811201 | NCBI WGS metagenome assembly MDSZ01 (sample SAMN05326647, study PRJNA326480) | marine metagenome | isolation source: seawater | place: Indian Ocean: North | collected 2010
AGCATCTGCTATATCATAACAACTATCAGCAGGTATTACAAGACCTTTTCTGACTCCAGACTTAAGCTGCCGTGTTGGCCATACAAACTCAGTGACCTTACCCTTAACAAACTCCAAAACTTGATCTTTAGTGGTAAGGTCAGACTTTCTATCAATTTTTAGTCCGACAAGTTTTCTAGCGTTATTGACATTGAAGAAATTAGGCTCCAGTGAGAATTCATCGTGACATAGCAGGGTAACCATGCCGTTGAACCTCGCAAGGGTGACTATAGTCTTTGCACTAGAGAAACCAGGTCTAAAAGCCTGGAGATTTTCCTCAATGTGAATTGATTGTATATCATGATCAATGTGAATACACGAAAGAGCTTTTCTCACAGCGGAGCACTTTTCAAAAATGCTTTTTTTCTTACCAAGCTCAATGGCACCTGCGGCGACAAGATCTCTCTTGGTGGCATCCATGACGCACCACCCCACGTTCGATGTAGATATATCAAGTCCAAGATGAAGCGCCACAAGACCTCCTTTTCAACATTAGAATTATAGAAGAAAATAGGCGCAGATAAAGTCGTGATCTAAAAATCTAGCTTGACTCGAATGACAAATCTGTCATTCTCTCTTTTAACCAATGCTTGGGAGAAACTCGTTTTGCTTATAACATTTAAGTTCTCGTCAAGTAGGTTTAGGTTGGTGATGTAGCAGAACCTCGTGCCTTTATCAGCGGGTTGATCAGATGGATCAAGTATTCTAAAGGCTGGATTTGTTGAGAGGTCTAGATCACCTCTGTCAGCAGGAATGTCTATTCTCAAAACATGTACATTCTGCCGGCCTACCAAGTCAATTGAGAATTGGTCAACACCAAACCTCGGAATCAAAGGAGTCTTAAGAACAGATATTCCCTCTTCGTACATTATTGTACCAGGGCTGGTCCAAGTACAGTGCTTCGTAGCGCAATCAGCTCTGTACAGGCTTCCGCTAAAATCCTGGAATGTCATTGCGACCCGACCACCAGAACCTGTAATTGCGGAGTCTCTTAAAACGTACGTTCCAGGATCAATCTTATTTCCATAAAAGATATTGCTGGCGTCAAAGACCACAATCTCATTAGAAGAGGCATCCCTAGTCCTGTTATAGATCGTTAGTATAGAGCCAGCGGGAATGCTTGGATCATCAGGAGTGGCCCCTTGCAGGGATTCTGCCATTGATCCCGGGGTCTCTGTGCCAAGTAGACCTTGCCCGATTGAAGCGGTCGGTAACAGATCGTTCAAGTTGACCAAGCTCAAGTCTTTCGTTCCATCATCTCTTCTAAAAAGCGACAACGAAGAAGCATTCTTCGCATCTTCCTCCAAAATAGAGAAGTTAGGAATGAAAAGCCCGTTATCGTTTGGTAAGATCGTGAGATTGCGCTTACTCACACTACCTGTTGAGAACAGATAATTGTTAGCCGTGGTCCACCCCGTAGCAGTATCTATTGTCGATGCAGACAAGGCGAATAACCGAGGGAAAGTACCTTCCACAAACTCCTTAGTAAAGTTCTCAAGGTTGAGGTAGTGACCACCAACACCAAATGACAGGGGGACGTTGAACGGGTCGTCAGTGGAGCCGCGAGCCGTCTGAAATGGGGTTTGTAGAATGTCTCTTTCGTTCGTATCTTTCACAAAGAAAGGTGGGACATAGAAGAGCAGACCGTTGTTCTTCTCGGCAGCAAGAGATGAAAACCCACCTGACATAGCTGATTTGATTTGCGCGTCTGTACGATATTGCTTATAGATCTTTAACTCGTGAGCCTCAGCATTCAAGGGGTGAGAAAATTCATAGTCGTCAGGCTCGGGCTCGCTTGTGCCTCCGCCGTTATAGTAATCCATGATGCCGTCTGACCTTGCAATATTCGTATTGAAGAATTGAGAGGTCAAGTCTGCTTCGGACCCGCCGCCATCTGTGGCGTTCGGACCTTTATAGAAGTTTCCGACAAAAAGAACATCAGGTGGGCCAAGGTTCTCTGGACTTCCGTTGCGTGTGACAAGAGACGGAAGTTCTCGTTGGAGGTAACTGCCACTCATCGCGCTGGGAGCAATATCAAACGTCCCCTTAGTTTGGCCGTCAATAACAAAGGAACCAGTAGAGTTTTGAGTGTTTGCATCCCACCGAATACAGCAGTGGTGCCAGTGGTTTCTCTTTAGCGAGTTGTCGGAAGATGAGTACACAAAATCAAAAGGTGGTGTTCGATTGCTGTCGTTAAGAGACAAAGAACACTGCGACGGCTCGACCCCAGCAGAGTGACTAAGCTGCAGCATTAGACGGAAGCCATCTATGTACCCGTTAGGATCCCTTGAACTACCGGAGACCAATGAAACTGCATACGAGCTAGAAAGGTGAAACAGGGTCCCAGCGCGGAACTCTCCGTGACGCTCAAATTCATGGTAGCGAGGGTTGATATAGAACTCGAAAGAAAATGATCCTGTCGGCCTATACTTGTAAGAGCCTGTCGCAGGATACATCAACACGGAGCCGGAAGGAACAGTCTGGTCAGCTGTCGAAAAAAAGTTTAGAGTGTTGTAGTTCGTAAATGCCCAGTTGCAGGCCTTGCCATATTTTACCCTGTAATACGGAAACAGAACGTTTTTGATAACACCCTTTCTTATGGTATCGCTAGTAAATCTGACAGAAGGCTCAAATCGAAGCACTTCCATCTTTTTCTCTCTTCGAACATTAGACGTTATTCCATTTACGACACTCAGGTATTCCTCAAGCCCGCTTTCAGTAACACCTTCTTTTATGATCTCAGAACGAAGAGACTCGATAGACGTCTCATCAGGAGTATCATCTGACGTAGATGTGACAACTTCTTTAAGGGATATCGAAGTTCCGGGAAAAACAGGTAGCGAACCTGTTAAACCGCTGCTCGAAGATGAAAAGTGTCTCTTAGGTTTGGCTAGAACTTTAAACGTATCAAAATAGCTCTTGTCTAATTTAAAGAGGGACATTCAGGACCCCCACTAAAAATCGAGTCGTACTCGAACCGTTAAGTCTTTCTCGTCATTCTTTTCAATAGGTCTAGAAAGTTTTGCTACCGCCAAGAGGTTATCATTGACGTCATAAAGACCGACTGTTGTGATGTAAGTGAACGAACGTTGAGTATCTTCTTGCCCCTGCTCAATTACTCGAATTCTATTGTCAGTAGTCGTGTACGTAGGGTTTGAGGAGTAGTTGAACTCATCCGCGGTTGCTCTACAGAATATCAAGGTTGAGTTAATGTTCGTGTTATTTTGGAACGTTGCTGCTGTTAACGATCCAGAAGAAAATCTAGTCGTTGCGAAGTGGTCAACAATATCGTCAATGCTGGCCGATGTTACGAAGTGGGGGACCAACGTTCTTGAAGATGGTGCGGTGTTTCTTGCTAGCAACTCCTTACCATAAGGGATGTCTCCCTCGTTGACTGTTCCAGGTACCATTGCAGAGATAGCCCCACTTAGAATGCTACCAGAATTGAAGGCTCTTTCAGTTGCCCCTCGACCACCTAAGTTGAGAACCGCTGTTCCTGAATCGTAGAAGACCAAGCCTACATTTCGTGATGTGTTACTCGAGTCTACAAGGTTCCCTACTTCCCCACCAAAGGTACGGCGGCGGTTGGTCGAAGACCCAAAGTCTGTGTAGATAGCAGCGCTACCAGTCGATGTCTCAAAAAGGTTGGCATTAATGAGAGAACCTGCAGGAAGAACAGCGTTGTCCTGTCCATTGACTTCTGGATACACCTTAATAGCGAATGTTTCTCTCTTAATCTTGTCTCTAGTGAATAGTCTCTTAAACGAAACGAACAAGGCTTGATCAACCTGGTCATCGCTGTTACTAGACCCAAAGGGCGTGGTGAAAGAAGCGTCGGCATTCCCTAAAAGATTTGCTGCGTACTGTCGATAAATTTCGACTTTCTCCCTCATCATTACAGACTGTGAAGGAAATAACAACTTGCCATTAGAGTCAGTACCATTTGATGATGATAAGGTCGATGCTCCTTCAGCGAATAAACCGACGGTCATATCAAGAAGCGGGTTAGCCGTCTGAAGAGTGAAATCTTGGTCAAAGACAGTCTGATACAACGATGATGTGATCCCGGGTCCGACACCACCTGTAACAAACTGTTGGTAAGATTTTCTTGTCGCTGATCCAGAGAGATCCTCTTGAATCACATCTACTAGCTGGTTTAAGACAGACCTTGTGGTCTTAACATCAGCTGCTGAAATTTCTTTAAAAGTTGCCACTGCTTACCTCACTCCTATTTCTCTATTACGGCAGACAGTTCTGTAACAACGCCGGACTGAACTCCTGTTACCGATAAAGTTGTCGATATCTGGTTTTTGTTGTCTGCGTCGCCGAAGAATGTAAACACACTATCAGAAATAGACCGTGTTTTAATTTCGATTGTTAGTCGAGAACCACCTGCGGATGTTGACCGGGCGTCTCTTGTGATTATATACGTAGCGATTTCTTCGGAGTCTATCGAATCCGGTGTTTCGCCCCCAGCTAATTCCAAAAATCTGTAAGGAATCTTGACAAGGAAAGTCTGGTCTCTTAATTCTGGCTCAATAGTGTTTTCATCTGAAAGCCTTTGAACAAACTGTATAGACTGTGAAGAGCTTTGTCCGGTACGCTTAAACCCTAGAGTCGTTCCAGTCAGGCCTGATGACCTGTAGCTTATGGAAGGAAGCTTGTATAACGTAGGGTTGGAAAGACTGACAAGTTTATGCTTAAGAGCAAAGTTCTGGTTTGTCTGTGCTTCAAAGACAGGAGTGTTCAACTCGATCTTCTGCTTTCCAACCGTTCTTCCAAATTTCTCGATCAATGTATAGTCAACTTCGTCATCGCCAAACGCGAATTTAACGATTGAGAAACTTCCGTCATTCCTTGCAAGAAGCTCTCTACCAAAATCTGTCAAGACAGCATCAACTATGATGTTGTTTGTGCTATTATCTAAGAAACCCATCTAAATTCCTCCTGGACCATTGCTAAATATACGCCACAACAAATAACGTGAACTTATTCGTCATCATCTTCCCCAAGTTCCTGCTCAGAACCTCGATCAGCGTTGAAATTTGAGTCGTCGATGGTCGCTTCAAACTTCTGTTCTAACAACCTGTCTGTATTTATGAACTGAAACACGTACTTCGCCAATGGATCTTTACTCTTTGAATAAAAAGTAGGAATCACTTCTCCGTTACTTCTAATAAGTGTATATGCTTCAGGATTAAAGTAAATATTAACACTTGAGTGTGACGAATCCTTCATAGTGTCAACAAAAAAGTTTTCTTTTAGAGTCCAATTTGGGTATTGCTTTGGTGCTCCAGAATAACAAACGAACTCTTTTCTTATCTTGTTTTTCGTCGTATCAAAGCTGACCATGGTCTGGGTAGAGTATTTCGAGCTTAACTGCCTGGCGTCAACTGACACTAGCGCGTATATGTAAGATGAAGACTTGTCAAAGTCACTATCTATAAAATAAGTCGGCATGCTAGAGTATGATATGATTGACTCTGAATCGATGCTTTCTTGCGGCTCAGACCTGATGACAGAGTCATCGAAGTCAAGTTGAGCAAGCAGCTGGAACGGTTCCTCTAAAGAACTTCTTCTAAATATCTGGTAGTACTTGACATCACGCTGTGGATTCACGGGAGGGGACCAAGTAATGTAGAGGCTATCAGAACTATAGTCGTAATGGTAATTCACGTCTTGGGGGACTGTTGGTTCCCGGTCCTCTTGTAGGGTCACCTGTATCGTCTGGCTTGGCTTGGAAGCAACCAAGAAAGTCTGGATATAGGTTCTTCCGTCTTGCATTGTCGCAGGCACTCTAAATTTTGCTAACGTCCTAACGCTGTATTCATAAGTTTGTCCATAGGCAACCTGCGAGTCGTAGCCCTTTTCAGGACGTGAGCCAGCAATGACAACTGGAGGCATTCTATATTTCTTCCCGTTATAGATGCGAAATTTCTCCACTATTAACCCTATTATCGCAGCTTCCGAAGTGAACCTCGCAGAAGGAGCTCTTTCCTGATCTACAACCGGAATGTCAAATATATTTTCTTCTTGAGTCACATCGAAATCAGTGCGCAGCGCTTTTTCATTGACAGATATCAGGTAATCGCTTAAAAGGTTTTGGTCTCTTAAAGAGGTTCCACGTTCGGCGGATTTCCTTAGCATCATAGGCGCGTATGCAGAATTTAGTTGCACCAAGTTCTTTACTTTTCTTACCTCATCGTCAAACCTTCTTCTTTCAGAAGTAACAGGCTTCTCATTGAGAGATGGGGGCACCATTTTCGTAGAAATGGTGTTAGAGTTAACATCAGTCGTTTGAGCTAACTCAATGACAGCATCTTGAACACTTGACTCTTCAGAAACGTATCTGTTAAGGGTTATCCTCATGAAGTTTTCTAGACTTAAGTCATAAGACTTGTTAGATATGCAGAGAGAGGTGTATCTATTTTCTGACGCAGCATCCTCTGTTACAATCTTTTGGTCATTGAGAGCTTGCAAAATCTCGGCCGATGTCATCATAAAGCCACCGCGGCGGAGCCTACGAGAACCGAGCATAGGCTTCTTTGTATCGGAAAGAGTAAAGCTTAGTTCAACGTACCTCGGGATCCTAGCGTTCAGATTGGTCATATCAGCAGTCCCTTTTCTTAAGAACCTGCTTGACAGATTACCACTAACTGATTCATTCCCAGACTCATCGATAGTCTCATCAGAGACAAAGAAATTATATTTAAACTCTGCGGAAACGTTTTTCACTTCGGGGACGTCGAAAAAGTGGATAGGTTTACTTGGCATTGATTCAGACATTACTCTTCTCCCATCGTGACCGTAAACCGGTATGTGTTTAGGTCTATCCCGTATGACGTTGGTCGGCCAAGGGAAACTTCTTTCTCGTAGTTCATCTGCTTATTCATTTGTGCGTTGATGTCTCTATCACCTTCTTCAAGTATTTCTTCATCCACTTCAAAGTCGTCATCATCAATCAAGATACATACAACTCTTTCAAACTCCACGCTATCCGAATACCTCTTGGACATAGACGCTACATTGAACAGTGAGCCATAAGTATTAGCATAATCGAAGGCAGACATAGCATAAGGATCTCCAGTCTCATTCTTAGCCAAGGAAAGAGTGTTGGTATCAGAATTAAAGAAGTCAAAGTTGTTTAATTTTCTGTTTTGAGAATCAAAGGCAAGGTTGCTACCACTCAAGAACTCACTGCCAACGGTGTCAGCTGCATCTAGCACAGACAGGTCTACAGTCGCGTTTTCAACTTGTTCGACAGACTCTTTATTCTTAAAAAACGCAGTCTCGAAAAGATCTATGTCCAATTGCAGATCAGACCATAGCTTGAGCACAAAGTCATTTCTTGTGTTAAGCATTATTTCAGAGCTAAACTTGCTAGAAAACTCTGCGTCTCCCTTCACCCACTCTGCCCCTGAATCGACATTCGGATCGTCTGCCATTGGGTTAACATACAGCGTGTCATAATCATTCTCTGGACGTATAGCAAACCACTCCCTGGGAAATTGGAACGTCAGGTCCTTATATTCAACATCCGGGCGTACCTGGTCTATCTTCTGCACGGTTATCGAAAACTTATCTTTTTGAGAATCGTTTACACCGCTTCTTATTTCTCCAATTTCGGCAGGTGTTGTCTCTGTCTGCTCAAGAAGACCTGCTGGAATGCCAATCGCAAAAACCTTCTTCTTTTTAAGAAAATCAGAACTCTCCAATCTTTTCTTCAGGTACTTAAAAGAGGATGGACCTATTGTATGGTCAAAAGTTTTGGTTCCCGAATAGACCATCATGCTTTGCTCGTTTAAAAACCAGTAGAAATATGAAAGTAGTCGGGCGATGTCTCTAGACGGAACAAGACCTTGTTTTATCATATCCCTCAAAGAAATGCCGTTTACGACACGATCAAGACTTGTGTCAACATCATCAAAGCTTGAATTTATAGAAGAATAATAATCAGACAAAGATTCGTGAAAGCTTTTTAGAAAGTTTTCTTCTTCAAGTAGGGATGCGCCAACCAATGAGACGACTGGATACACAGGGGAGATATCATCGAAGTCTATCTCATCATTGTTCAGATAAGCTTGCACATCTTGTAGGCTTGATGTGAAATCAGAAGAAAAGTTTATAGTGATTGTAGGGTCTTTTGAAGATGATCCGGAAGACTTCCCAGAAAGCCCCTTCACGCTTAAGCCTTTTATTGACATCTTTTGGATACCAGATGCTAGCTTTGAGGAGCCGGACTTTCTTTTACTGGGTGATATCGAAACTTTCCCTGATGTCTTTATCGAAGACCTTCCGTCCAGTAAAAAAGAGACTGTATCACAGACTATCTTGGAGTAAGCCATGAATATGTTCTTTTTCCTTAGACTCGAAAATTGTGTCCTGTTACTAGCGTCGAATATCGAGGTCACCTCTGTGTCGGCAGTAGGAAGAGCGGATTGAAGCGCAGTCTCAAATCGAAGTAGGTAATCAAACAGAGAGTCTTCCGAAACAACATCGGTGAGAACATCGTAAACAGAAGATAACCCTACCGCCACAGACCGAGCCGCAGACACGCTGTCTGAAACACTCGCAGTACTTGATATATGGTTGTTGAGATGTGAGGCGAAGCCATCACAAATTTCTTCAAAGCTGACACCAAACTTAGATTCTAGTGTGCCTTCTTCAAGGTCAGAGGGCTCTGCATCAAGTGTAGCAGTCTGAGCTTTATCTGGAGCAGAAAAGCTGGTTTCTCCGTCGATACCTGGGTCCAGCTCTATGTTTTGGGGGTTGACAGAGAATTTTTTCTTTACAGTCCCGGTATCCATTTTGCCGACGTAACTTTTAAGTTTTGAGTTGTCTTTAAGCAATTTAACTGCTACGCTGGACTCCCCGGGTGAACTAACTCTTTCACTTCGGAATGCTAGATAGACTAACAGCATACCTAACATTTCTTTATCATCAGAAGCTAGCCTCAAGATGTGGGTTTGCACTGCATCAGAAGTACTGTTTTTTGAGTTAGTCAGATTAGTAAGTACATCGCTCAGTATGGTGTTCATGAAACCGACGTACATCGAGTCTCCGAAGTTTAAGCTTGAGCTATCCAGCAATGTTGAAACTGTATCACTTAACTCATCATAACTGTCAGCTATAGCATCATACGGAGTAGTGTACCTTCGATTGGTTAGATATGAGGTGTACCTATCACCCGTGTCTTCCATAAGGTCTTCTATGAACCCTCTAGCGGATTTGGTGGTGTACTTATTGTTCAGCACATCAGTTACCTCAAGCGGGTAGCAGACCACCTTCTTCCTCTTCTTATTTACACTTATGGTGTCTGTAAACAATATCCCTTGAGCAGATGACATAGCTGTAAATGACTGAGGATCGGATAGCACTTTACCTCGATACCTTGTGGCAAACATACGCTCAGGATCTCTTTTCAATACAGAAGACTCTCCTTTTTGCATGTTGTAAGATGCCATAACCTCTTTTGCCAACATTGCTAAAAGGCACTTTAGCCCAACTTCTTTGTCCCCAGGCAGCGCGAGGAAAAATTGAAGGACACCTACACTCGCAGATTTTAAGGACTTGTGCAAATTTTCGTACGTCTTGCCTTTTTTCTCTACGAGTTGTGCATCTCCTGAAACGGAACGGCTAGCGCTTTCATCTAGTCTAGAAGTACAGAACTCAACAGCATGTGAATACTCTTTCACGAAAGTGTAGATGGCCTCTGTATTTGAAACGTCCTCTTCAAAAGTGAGATCAAATGCTCCTAACGCCTCTTCATACGCAGATAGAGAGGAAGGATCTAGCGAGTCTAAAAAAATCTTTTTTGAGTCACTAAATTTTCTTAGCGCTACAGCAAGTGGAATCGGTAAGAGAGTGGATATCAAATCAATTTTTATCTGCTTATCGATGTTTAATCTACGGACTGCTCTCTTAACAGTCAAAAGCTTACCAGCCGAAGTCAAATTTCGAGATTCATCATATACTGGTTGAAAATCTAGACAAGCTAGAACAACAGGCCTCAGAGCGCTAGCAATCTTTTCAGAAGAACCTCTTTTGATTGCTATTTTATTGCCTCTTTGCAGGGACTTATTTCTAGAACCAGACATATCTTTCTGGTGTGATTGCTTTTGTCTTGCTAGCAAGGCTTTCCTATTGCGATCCTGGAACAGGTTCTGCTTTCGCTGCTGTTGATCTTTCGCGGTCTGTCCGGAAGACATTTTTTTTGACACGACACGATTGGATCGTATCTTTTTACGACGTGATTTCCTTGACTCAGCGGGAGCGGGAGCTGGCGGCTCCGATAAGTCTTTGTTCTGAGCATCAGCGATTTGATTTTTTGAGTCTTCTAAAAGCAAAGACTCTAAAGAAACGTTATCTTCAACGATGGAATTGGAGTCTTTCAAGACTTTCAAGTTTTTAATCAAGTTACTCATTTATCTTCTAACCAGCTTTGAACCCCGGGCCACACCAGCCATCCTTCTAAATTTTATCGGCTTGACTTTTTTCGCAAGAATAGGCTTAAGGTCTTTGTACGATAAATCCACAGGTTGTATCATATACTGAAACTCTACGGCGTAATCTTTATCATAATGCCGGTAGTAGAACTCAGAGGTAGCGGCATCACAGTGCACGGTATCGATTAGCACTCTGCCACCAGACGAAAGGACATACACTTTGAAGTGATCTATTTTTTCAACTCCATCACTAACCCAAATAACTCTGTTAAAGTCTTTATGTTTCTCAATTCTCACAGACGGCTTTTGGTTCGAAGGCAGCGGAACACGGACAGTAATCGCCGACTGAACATTTGTGCGGCCAGCAATTAGAGGGTCATTCGGTTCAAGAGGCGATGGGGCGGACGGTGTCGTTTGCCTCTGCGTAGATGCGAGAGTGGCTTTGGACAGAGCAAGAGGACTCTGGAATTTTGCGACCCTTCTTGAGAAAGGTAACAAAGTCTTCGTATCTATTTCTTTTCTAGCCAAAGTAGGAAACAGCGTTTCAGGAGACCTTAGAAGAGCAGTTACAGTGTATGTGTACTCCACACCAGATTCTAAGTTTTTTATATTCTTTTCCGCCCTGGTCGCCGCATCATCAGAAAACTTACCTGTCTCATATATCCCGAAGCTCTCCATCTCTCCGGTCTTGCTATTCTCTCTCTCTACCAGAAAGTTTATTAACGACTCGAATTTGTCTCTATCTTCTAAAAGGTCAGCCGTGAACAAATCTGCTTGTTGACCGGCTGTGAGAGAATTTCGGATTTCGCTAAACCCGAAATCTGTGAACTTGCCCTTGAGCTCCATGGTGACCACTCTAGATGATGGCTCTACGGTCAGGTCAGAAAGTGTTAGCCCTACTTTAGGCGAAGAGGGTGAGAGAGGAACTTCCAAAGCGGCAGATGAGCCAGATATCTCTTTCCCAGTCCTTGTCACGCCAACAGGAACGTACACGTAATTGTTCCCAGGCTTTATTTTTCGATCGATAAAAACGACAGTACCGTCATCATCAATATCATTAGCGAAAACAGTCTGGCTCGCAGGAGTTCCACCAACATACTCAAAACCGCTTCCTTTAGAAGCTTTTCTCTGCGCATCACTTGCAGTAGTCTTGTTAAATCTTTTGACAGATACGGAAACAACGTCCGGAGGTACATCCTTTACAGAGACCTGAACTGTCAATGACCTACTAGTTGCAGAAAGAACTGGTACCGCTGTTAGGGATCCAGTTTGTTTTACCCGGAACTGCCTTAAAGGCATAACTACAGTCGAAGAAAACTTTTCTGATGGCTTCGAGTTTTCCCCATAGGAAACTGCCCGATAGATAACAGCTTTTGATGTTGCAATAGCATCACGAAATACAAACTCACCGGATTCGCCAACAGGCTCGTCAAAGACTTCTACCCACGGTGTACCCTTATCTGTGGTACCCTCAGCAATTGCAGAGAGACGACGAAATACTTTGAGGCGGGTGCACATTCTATCTCGCTTATTTCGCTCAAGAGATATCGAGA
>MDSZ01143734.1_pt1 | contig 12037 bp, 6 predicted proteins | sample 811201 | NCBI WGS metagenome assembly MDSZ01 (sample SAMN05326647, study PRJNA326480) | marine metagenome | isolation source: seawater | place: Indian Ocean: North | collected 2010
TCTGTTTGTTTTAAAGGCTTTAGCAAAATTTCTGCTGAATATTTTTTTTTTTCAATTTCAATATATAAACTCTCTTTTAATAATTCCTCATTGCTTAAATCTGACTTTATATATCCAAAAGATAAATTCTTATTATAATTAAATGAAAAATTACCAGAGGTAGTTACTCCAATTATTTCATCATCTAAATAAATTGGTTCGTCGTGTAAAAGTAAAGGCTCACCAGGATTACTCTCTTTTAAACACAACATAACAAATCGTTTATTTAATTGTTTATCTTTGATCTTTAATAAAGCATCTCTTCCTATAAATTTTACATTCTTTTTGTAACTTATTGCAAAATTCAAACCTGCCTCATATTGATTTTCCTCAGGTGAAATATCGTGTCCCCAATGTAAAAATCCGCTTTCCATTCTCAAGACATCCATTGTATGCATACCACAATTAGAGAGATAAAAATTTTTTCCTACTTCTACTATCAATTCGTATATTTTTTTTGCGTCTTTAAATTTTACGTATAATTCATAACCTAATTCACCGACATAAGATAATCTTTGAGTCCAAATTTTAATTCCCTCAATTGTAATATATTTAGCTGTTCCAAATTTAAAATCATCATTTTCAAAATTTCCTTTACTTAAAGTTTTAATCAAATTTCTACTTTTTGGACCAAACAATCCAAAAACACAAAAATCATCAGTGACATCTTTTAATTCAATTTCTGAAGAAATATGTTTTTTTATATGAAATTTATCTCTTTCTCTAGTTGCCGCTGAACTAATTATTCTAAAATGATTTTTATCAAGACAAACAACTGTCAAATCTGTTTCAATACCTCCATCACTATTTAACATTTGTGTATATGTACATTTTCCAATTTCATTTTTAATATTAGCAGTGCAGATTTTTTGTAATTCTTCGTGTACATTTGTAGAAAATATTTCAAATTTAGAAAAAGGTGTTAAATCAAATAATCCAACATTCTTAACCGTATTTTTTGACTCATGTTCTGCTGATCGAAACCAATTTTGAAAATTATAACTATATTTATATTCAGCTTTTTCTCCATTTAAAGCAAACCACATTGGTCTTTCATATCCACCAGAAACACCAAAACATGCACCAAAACTTTTTAAATTTTCATGATGTGGTAATGTTTTAATGTTTCTAGAAGTTTTGTGTTGTTTGAAGGGCCAATGCACTCCATATAAATCTCCTAAACTTTCTGTAATTCTCTCCTTAATAAAATCTAAATTTGAATGAAACTTTTGAAATCTTTTTACATCATAACTAAAAATGTCCTCATTGATATGACCTGTCATTAGCCATTCAGCTGTAACTTTACCTACTCCTCCACCACTTCCGATTCCAATACTATTTAAACCACAACATACAAAAAAATTTTGAATTTCTGGAACTTCTCCAAGTAAGGTATTTGTGTCAGGTGTAAATGACTCAGGACCTGAAAAAAACTTTCTAATACCAACAGTTTCTAAAACTGGAAATCTTTTTACAGCAGCATTTAAATATGGCTCAAAGTGTTCAAAATTTTCTTGAAATTCTCCAAATGAGAAGTCTTCTGGTACTCTATCTATATGTTTAAATGCAGGTATAGAATTAGCTTCAAAAATACCAACTAATAATTTTCCTGCATCCTCTTTAATATAGGTTCGATTATCAAAATCTCTAATTGTAGGAAGTGTGTTTGATAGGTTTTCTATTGGTTCAGTAATTATATAAAAGTGTTCCGCGGGATATAATGGAATACTAACTCCTGCTTTTTCACCAATTTGTCTTGACCACATTCCAGAAGCTAAAACAATATATTCACACTCAATTTTTTGACCATTAACTTTTACTCCTTCAATTTTTCCATTCTTAGTTAAAATTTCATCAACAGGAGATTGTTCAAAAATTTGTGCACCTTCTATCTTGGCAGCTTTTGCCAACATATATGTAACACCTGATGGATCTGCTGCGCCATCTCCAGGCATTAAGATACCACCTATAATTTCTTCTGTATTAATAATTGGATAATTTTTTTTAATTTGATCTTTTTCTAAAATTCTTACATCAACATCATAAAGTTGTGCGTTTGTAGCTTGTCTCTGAAGTTCTTGCCATCTTCCTTTATTTTGTGCAATTGAGAGAGCTCCGTTTAATCTTAGTCCTGCTGAATGGTCAACTTTTTTTTCAAGTTCTTTATACAAATCTAGCGAATATTTTCTTATTTTAGTCACTGCTGCACTAGGTCCTAATTGACTAACGAGTCCAGCTGCATGCCATGTTGTTCCTGACGTTAATTGATCTCTTTCTAATACGATTGTGTCTTTCCATCCAAACTTAGCCAAATGATAAGCAACTGAACAACCAATTACTCCCCCTCCAATTACAACTACTTTTGTTTTATTTGGAATTTTTATATTCATTAAAATTTTATAATAAATGATTTAATTAAATAAAATTAAGATTACATAAATTAATCTTTAAATTCAAATCCAATTATATTTAGGTAAATATTTAATTATATTTTTTTTGAAAAAATAGCTTTAACCTGTTCATTTAAATCAGTTTCAGGTTTTTTTTGAATATTTTGATGATCTATAACATTTACTTTTGGTTCAACTTTATTCTCAAAAACATTAGTTAAAACATTAGAGTCTTTAATCACTTCATTTACAGAATTAATTTTTGAAATTAAAACGCTTCTCTGGTCTTCATATTTTTCTATTTCACTTTTTAAAATTTCAAATTTCTTTTTTGTTTCTACTAATTCACTACCAAGTCTTAAATTTTCTTCTTGGTAAAAGTCAATTTTAGAAGTTGGATTATGTCCTATTGTTTGTGATATATCAATTTTTGAATTTTTTGAAAATTTTTCAAAGTCATTTGTTATCTTATTATTAATTATTTCAACTTCTTTTTGTAATTTTGAATTTAAACTAAAGCTTCTCTCAATGATTAATTGTTGACTAACTATTTTTTGTTCTAAACTTTCAAATTTAGACAAAAGTTTGTTTGTTTCTTTTGATTTTTTTTTAATTAATTTGAAAATTTTTATTAAAAAGTTGTTTTTAATTTTTTTTAAATATTGTGAAAAAAAACTAAGAAAAATATTTAAATATTTGCTCATGTAAATACCAACTATATCTTGTTCACAAACGAAGTATTCAGGTTTATTTAAAAAATTTTTTTTTAATCTATCAATTTCTTGCTTTAAATTATTTGATTTAAAAATTTCCTGATTAATATTATTTAATTTTTTCATAATACAACCTAAAGTTTTATTTAAATCGATACATTTTGTCTACGAGAAATAATTAAGCAATAGAATCAATTATTGCTCTTTTTAATATCTTTTTTTTTTGTTTTTGAACAATTTTCCAAATCACTATGTTTGATTATAGGGCTTTCCATAATAATTTTGGTAATAATTGTAATATCCATAACTACCTTTGGATGTATCAACATCATTTAAAACAATTCCATCAATTTTTGCTCCAACACTTTTAACTTTTTTTATTGAAGACATTAACGATCCTGTGGTTGTTTCATCAGCCCTAATTATAAAAAAATTTTTATCAACTGCTTGAGCAAGTATTAATGTGTCTGAAACTGGTTGAACTGGTGGTGAGTCTACAATTACATAATCGTATTCGATTTTTAATGTATCAAAGAATTTTTTTAACTGATCTTTACTAACAACATCTGACATATCTATTTTGGTTTCACCAGAGGTAATGATGTTCAATTTTGTTCCTGGAATTTCGTGAATCACATCTTTTAATTCAGTGCTCCCAGAAATAATTTCACCTAAACCATTCTTTTTACCACTAATACCCACAAATCTATTTAATACAGTTGGTCTTCTTAAATCTCCTTCAATAAATAGAACTTTACTTGACATTTCAAGTGACAAAGCAAGGTTAAATGCAAAGGTAGTCTTTCCCTCAGATGGATTTGAGGAAGTTATAAGAAAACTACTATTTTTTTCAAATTTAGACTCAATTATTGTTCGTGAAGATCTTATTGACTCTGCAAAGTGAGATTCATTGTCAGAGCTAAACATTTGTATAATATCTATATTACCTTTCGTTTTTTCTACGCGTGGTAAAATACCTAGCTGCAAGATATCTAAAGATTCTATGGCATCAGTATTTTTAAAGGCAGAAGAATTAATTTCTTTTATAAACAATAAAGAGAAAGCTGCAATAGCCGAAATAATAAAAGCAACCATAGCATTTTTTTTTGGATTTGGGTAAAAATGACTACCAGGTAAACTTGGACTTTCAAGAATTTTTAATTTGGATAACTGAAGATTTTGAGCTTCATTTGTTTCTTTCACTCTTTGTAAAAAAGACTGATACAAATTTTTGCTACTCTCTAATTCTCTAGTAAATTTTAACATCCCCGACTCTTTCTCTTCAATAATTCTTAATTCACTAGTTACTTTTTCCATTTCCTTTTCAGAAAGTTTAATAAAGCTATCTAAATTACTAAGTTCAAATGCTTTTTGCTGAATATTTGTATTTAAAATATCCTTTAATTGTTTTTTTAAATTTTCTTTTTGATCCTTTGCCTGAATAATTTTTGGATGTTGATCTGTATATATTAAAGATAATGATTGAATATTACTTTCATTTGAGCTTAAAAGATCTTTGATATTTGAAATATCTTTCCTAGAGTTTAAATCATCAATTGCAAGTAAGGCATCTATATCTCCCTCAGCTACTTTAATTGATAATAAGTCATTTTGTTGTGTTTGATAATTTTGTTTAGCTTCAATAATTCTTTTAGAAATTGACTGTATTTCATTAATTTTGAGTTGTTTTACGTTTCCAGTATCTATTAATTTATTCTCTTTTTTATAATTTGATAATTTTTTTTGAGCAACATCCATTTGCTCAACCAAAATTTTCAATCTCTCTGATATTTTTTCATTAGCGTAACTTGTTATTTGAATTTTACTATCAATTTCATATCTCTGATATGAGTTTATTATTCTTTCTAAAGCCAGTTTAGCTACACGTGGATTTGTGGAGACAAAAGATAAATTTAAAATATCACTATTACGTATATTAGAAATTTGAATACTGCTTGAAAGAACACTTTTTAAAGATCTAATATCAAAATTTGACTTTTTTTTGAATATTTTTTGGATAAAATTTCTATTATTTTCTGCAAAAAACATTTCAAATTTTTTTGCGTTTTTTTTATCTTTAATTATATATTCTAAAACCTGATCACTTTTAAATATTGCAATTTGATTATTAATTCTATTTTGTGTATTTACACTAGAATATTCTTGGATATTAACAATATTATTATCATCAGGTTCAATAACAATTTTTGCTGTGCTTCTATATTTTTTATCAAGGTTTAATGAGATAAGAAAAACAATCACTGTAATTAAAGCTACAAAAAGTATTAGGTGAATTAAATATTTCTTTAATACTGAAAATAAAAACTTAGGATCTAAATCAATGAAATCTAATGTTTTATTGATTTTTTGATTTATCATTATACTTATACTTATTTCTTTTTCAGAAAAATTTCAATAAATAGAGGTATAAATAGACTGAATTCAAATTTCTAAATTTTGTCTCAATTTTTTTTGTATTAAAAAAAACAATAATTATAATATAAATTATGTTTCACATGTTTATTTTTAAAAAACAAATATTTTTATTAGTCTTAATTATATTTATATTTAATGGTTGTGCTGTAATCCCTGGTATTAAACAAAACCCTCAAAAAAAAAATTTTAATCAAAAATTACAAGAAAGTGAATATTCTATTAATGATGTAAAAATTAACATTATAAAAATAAACAAATTATCAAATGAGGAAATAGAAAAATTTAGTGAAAATTTATCTAATGATGTAGGCAATAAAGTTAAAAATCATTCGGAAATTTATGATTATAGATATGAGTATATTTTGGGTACTTCTGATTCTATAAATATTGATCTGACTGATACAGATGATTTAGATGGAACTTATGAAATTGATCAACAAGGTATGATAGATTTACCATTTATTGGAAAAATTAAACTAATAGATCTCACTTTAAATGAAGCACAAAATTTATTAATTCAAATTATTAAAAGTTTTTATAAAAACCCAGATCTTCAGGTAAGTATCGAGAAATATAATAGTAATAAAGTTTATATTGTGGGAGCTGTAAGAAATCAGATAACAATTTCATTAAATCAACAACCTTTAACATTAATTGAAGCTGCAATTCAGGCAAATTTTAACCCTAGTGCAGATGATAAGCTATACGGAACTAGTGGTCTACTAAGAAGAGATGGAAAAGTTTATGAAATTAATTTAACCAATACGTTTAAACATAAAGATGAAAAAGAAAATTTTTTTCTCAGAAGAAATGATGTAATTTTTATTAACAAAAACTCTAATTCAATTCATGTATTTGGGGAAGTATCTAAACCAGGTACATACTTTCCAGATATGAACTACTCATTAACAGAATTAGTATCTTCTGTAGGAATTAATCAATTAACGGCAAATGCTAAGAAGGTCTATGTAATAAGAGAAAAATTTGAGTCATTCTTAGAGGTGGATGTTTTTCAACTAGATGTAAGAAATCCAGTAAATTTAATTGCTGGCAAAAAATTTAAAGTTAAAAAAGGAGACATAATTTTTATACCTCCAGCTGAAATAGTTAAATGGAATAGAGCAATAAGTTTATTGCTTCCACAAACAAACTTATTTAAATCCTATAACCCAATAATAAATAATGGTTTAATGACTTACAGAGAGCCCTAAGACAATCTAACAAATCTTTGATTTAACGAAAAAAAAACTATAAACAAAAATTGAACTAATGGTATATGAAGTGAAAAATCAAAAAATAAAATTATAAATAAACAAAATAAAAGTAGATTATTTTTAATGTTATATTTTATATTAATTAAAAAACTAACAATTGATAAAAAAAATATAAAAAATCCAATTATTCCAAACTCACCAATAAATTGTACTATATCTGAATGAGCGTGATTTGCATATTTATTTATTAAGTCGGGAAATTTTAATTGAAATAAAACTTCAAAACTACCAGGTCCATAGCCAAAAAACATAAAATTATATAATTGGTGTAAAGAGAATTTAATCACTTGGAATCTAGAGAAATTAATTTCTGTGTTATTAATTTCAGCAAATTCATTTTCTAAAAAACTGAACCTGTCAATAATACGAACTGAACCAAAATAGACCCCTAATACAAAAATATCAATTAGGATGATGAACAAAACTATATTTTTAAAAATATTTTTTTTATCTTTTTTAAAAAAAATCTCATTAACCATATAAAATAACATTACGTTTAGTAGTAGAAAATTCCCAATTCTAGAAAATGTAGTTATTATACCTATTGCAATAAAAACAATAAATAATCTTACATAAACACATGTAAAAAATTTTTCTTTAAGATTTTTATAATTACCAAGATATTCCAGACTTGCAATAAGGCAAAAAAGTAAAAAAATAGAAAAGACTGTTCTGCTTACAAAAAAACCAGTTGATGCATTTGGATTATTATGACTTTTAAAATTTAGTAATTCTGTATTTCCACTTAGATATAAAAAAGTTGCAATTAGTGCAGACATAAAACCAATAAAAGATAAGAATAGATATAATCTGTCTTTATGTCTGTCTCTATAAAAAATCATTTTTAAAATGAGTACTAATATCAATAATGATGAAAAATTTAAGATTTGAAAAAAAGAATTTGTTGGAGCTAAAGTGATAGATGAATATTTTAAATTTGGACTTAAATTAATTATATAAAAATATTTTTCCGGGGAAAAAAATTTTAATATATCTATTGGTAAAGGAATTAATTGAAACAACAAATAAGATAAGAATAATACATACAAATATATTGATTTTTTATTATTTTTTACAAAATATTTAAAATGTAAATTATAATTTTTATCTTTAAGACAAATTAAAAATAAAAAACAAATTAAAATAAAATTAATTTGTATCAGTATATTTGAATTCCCACCGTTAAATATTGTGTAAATTGTTAAAATAAAGAAAAAAAAATAATGATATCTTTTATTTTTAGAAATTTTCATAACTAGTTAGGTGTAACATTTGTATCGAAAACTTTTTCAAAATCTTTTGTGGATACAGCTTCTCCTTTTTCAATTTTATTTTTAATTGTTTCAAGTACAACATTTGTCTTTTCATTATTCTCAATAATTTTTACAGCTTTTTCAGGATTTTTTTCAATTATATCTACAATAACTTTTTTAATCTTGTCATTATTATTCTTGCTAGAATTTGCACTATTTATAATTTTATCAGCAATAGTACCATTGCTCTTTTCAACAATATTTGTCACTACTTTTAAATCATTTTCATTACTAACGTCTTCAACAGCTTTTTCAGTTAATTTATTGATACTTTGTTCTGCTGTAATTGTGGTTACAAATAATAATTCTAATTTCTCCTCGTAATTTTCTTGTTTGCTTAAATTAGAAACTATATTTAATGACAATTTTGACTTAGTTTCATTAGATACTTCTGCTAATGTCTCTAGTACTTGTGCAGCAGTTCCTGTATTAGATTTTGTAACAATTTCTGCTATGGTATTGGATAAATCTACTTTATCAGTAGAAGTTCCTTCTGCTTGATTTTTAGCAGCGTCAATAGTCTGGGTAATTATTGTCTCTTTATTTTCATCACTTAAACTCTCTATTTTTTCTGGATTAGTATCTACTATTGATTTCATGACTTTAGCTGATAAAGCTTGATTTTCTTCAATTGAATTTTTACTCACCTCTTCAACTACTTTATTAACAAGTTCATCACTTGCAACTGAAACCACTTTTGCAATTAATTTAGCACTTTCCTCAGAGGCGTCTGCATTTTTAATCGCTGTTTCTGTTAATTTTTCAATCTGTTCTTTGTTGTTTTCAGATAACGTATTTAATTTGGTTGTGTCTTTTTCAGAGATAGCAGATATAACTTGCAACGATAAACCACTATCTGTGTCAGTTGAAGAATTGTTTAATTCTTCAATCATTTTTGAACCTGTTTCTGTATTTGAGTTAACTATAATATCAGATACGATACTGGTCATATCCTCACTTGCTTGAATACCTATTCCTTCTTGCTGATTTTGAGCCGATTCAATTGTTTGTTTAATCATTATATCTTTTACATCATCATTAATAATATCCAATTTATTTGGCTCAGTATCAACAATAGCCTTTAATACTTTAGCTGATAAAGTTTGTTTTTCCTCGGTTGATGTTTTGCTAACCTCTTCTACTACTTTGTTAACCAAATCATCGTTTACAACAGCAACAACATTAGCAATTAATTGACTGTCTTCTGAAGTATTTTCAGCTTTTTGAACTGCATTTATGGTTAACTCATCCATTTGTTCTTTATTATTATTGGAAAGTTCATTTAACTTTCCTGTATCTTTTTCTGAAATTCCAGAAATTACCTCTAATGATAGATTTGATTCTGTATCAATTTGATTAATTTCATCTATCACTTTTGCAGCTGTAGTTTTGTCTGTTTTCACAATAATCTCTGTAACTGCATCAGTAAGATCTTCCTCCTCTATAAGATTACCCTCTTGTTGATTTTTAGTTGCCTCAATTGCTTTTTCAATTAAATCCTCTTTAATTTCCTCATTAATAATTTCAATTTTTTCAGGTTCAGTATCAACAATTGCCTTTAGAACTTTAACTGAAAATGACTGTTTTTCATCAACAGCAGTTTTACTTACCTCTTCTACAACTTTATTTGCTAGTTCGTCGCTTGCTACAGCGACTACATTTGCAATTAATTGACTGTCCTCACTTGTATTTTTTGCTTTTTGAATTGCTGATATAGTCAGTTTTTCAACTTGCTCTTTGTTTGTTTCAGAAAGTTCTGTAAATTTGTCTCCATCTTTTTCAGATATTCCTGCTATTACTTTTAAAGATAAATTTGTTTCTGTTTCAATATTTGAAACTTCTTCAATTAATTTCGATGCTGTATCACTGTCGGTGTTTACAATAATTGTTGCTACTGCATCGGTTAAGTCATTTTCTAAAGCAATATTTGTCTCAGTTTCTTGCTGTGTTTTTACAGCATCAACAGTTTGTTTAATTACTACCTCTTTTAATTCTTCATTTATTATTTCAATTTTGTTAGGCTGTGTTTCTACTATCGCTTTAAGAACTTTTGCTGACAAATTTTGTTTTTCAGCTGTATTATTTTTACTAACTTCTTCAACCACTTTATTTGCTAATTGATCATTTGCTACAGATACAACTTTTGCAATTAAATTTGCATCCTCATTTGAAGTTGAAGCTTTTTCAACTGCTGAAACAGCTAATTTATCGATTTGATCTTTGTTTGTCTCCGATAGTGTTTGAAGTTTTTCTGGGGCCTTTTCAGAAAAATCTGCAATTACTTTCAGTGATAATTTCGATTCTTCGTTTGTATTTTTTTCTGTAATGTTATTTATTACTGAGTTAATTGTTGCTTCATCTGACTTTGCCATCACTTTACTTAAAACCTCTGCAGATTTATCCGTTTCTTTAGCTACAATTGTTTCAAATATTTTTTCTTTAATTAAACTAGCACCTTCTGAAGTTGAAGTTGTTATAAACTCATTGTCTTTATCTGATAAATTTCCAACCACACCTTCAACTAAAGTATTTTTTGTTTCAATAATTTTTTCAATTACTTCACCAGTGCTTTTTTCATCAGATTGATTAATTACATCTGATAAAAATTCAGTGTTTTCATCTTTAGAATTTTCAACAATAAAATCTATGTTTTGTTTTTTTTCATTCGTAATCTGTTCTTTTGTAATCTCAACATCGCTTTCATCAACGACACCATCGTTATTGGCATCTTGAAGATTTCCATCCTCTAATTTTTTTTGAAGTTGATTAGTAATTTCTTCCTCGTCTATTTTTGAAGATTTAATTAAAGTTTCACCAACAGTTTTTGCTTCCTCTTTTTCATCTTCCGTTTTTTCTCTTGATGTAGTTTCGTTATTTTCTGAAATTTCTAAAACTTGTTCTGTAGACGTAATATTTGAAGTTTGACCATCTGTGTTTACTTCTATTGCTCCAACATTACCAAAACTATCTTTTGCTAAAGAAATATTTGATTTACCACTTGGTTTTAAATCAATATCTACTCTGGTTCCTCTTAGTCCAAGTGAAGAAGTAGTCACTCCAACTATCATTTCACCATTATCTTTTTTTGCGATAGAACCAGACTCGATAATTATTTTTCCTTTAACTAATTCTGCTTTTAATTTTGGGTTTTTTTTTGAATTTTCAAATTCACTAACATTTATTGATGTAAGTTCTTTCATAATAACAGTTGTATTATCATTAAATTTAATAGTTGCAGAAGAACCTTCGGTTACAAATATTTCTTCATTTAGAAAAAAAGGATCATGTATCAATAAATCCCTTTCTTCTAACTCATCATTAATAGCAACTATAGTTCCATTTATATCTGTTACAGTGCCTATCTTGTCGTCATTTGCTAATGTGTAAGAGGATAAAAATGAAAATAATAATATTTTGATTAATAGCTTAAAATATTTTAAAGTAAAATTACTTTGACTGTGTTTCATTATAAAAATTTTTTTAAATATTTGCTTTTAATACTTGTATTATACAACTTTATTGCATTAGCTCTACTATTTGCACCAAGCAATTCAATAAAACTAAAATTATGGAATTTAACACCATATGACTATGCTCATATTATGGGTTTTCCTAATAATTTAAATAAGAAATCGTTATTAAATGAGTTCAATAGAAATGAGATTAATTCTTTTTTAAATAAAAATATTAATAAAAATTTACTTAATATAAATTTTTGGAATCAAAAATTGATAATTGAAAATTATGATAAAGAAAAAAATAAAAATTTTGAAAAATCATTTATGAATTTATTTTTTTTAACAAAAAATAATAAAGAAAAAAATCTAGATTTAAAAAAATACTTTATTTTAAACTATAATTATTTTTCAGAA
>MDSZ01115101.1_pt1 | contig 12036 bp, 7 predicted proteins | sample 811201 | NCBI WGS metagenome assembly MDSZ01 (sample SAMN05326647, study PRJNA326480) | marine metagenome | isolation source: seawater | place: Indian Ocean: North | collected 2010
GCCTCCGATTTAGAACTGAGGATCAAGACGTCGATAGTGAAGTCACGATTATCAGTTTCGCCTTTCTTATGCACAAGGAGAAATAAAGATGGCACGCCTTAAGGTACTATATCCTGGGAACCACACTTCAAGCGGCAATATTGGTGCGGATATTGAAAACATCGTGCGCTATCTTAACTCCGCTGAAGTTGGTGACTTTACATTAGCAGAACTTGTTAAAGTTCTTTTTAACGAAGCAGGTGTTTTAAAAGCGCCCGTACAAATAAGAAACGATAACCTAGCTGGGTTGCAGTATAGAGTTGGTGAATATACGGATACCGAGACAGGTTGGGAAACTATTGCGACAATCGCAGATTTGAGAGGTACTTCTGGATCTGACGTTGGAACAATCGGTGCTCCACTATTTTCTGCAAGACAAGACATTGTTATAAATTCAGCAGACAGTAATGGCGTTATTCAATACCCAACTGGCACGTCTGTATTTAACTACATTCACGAGGCCACAGACGCGATTGTTATATACATAAACGGTGCGCTCCAAGCGGAAAACTCCTATACAAACAGCGCAGCAAATAACAACGTGACATTGACTGCTGGTACTCAGGCAGGTGATTTAGTCACAATCTACAAAGTACAATCTGCTAACGATAGTGGCTTTACTCGACAAGACGTTTTAGCTGGTACATCGCAAGCTGTGTTCCCGTTCGTTCATACAGAGGATCAAAAAGTTCTCGTCTATCGAAACGGCGTACTACAGCGTGAAGGCGGTACAAACGACTACACCCAACAGCCTGCCAACAGTACAATTACATTTACGAGTGCTCTTATCCAGAATGATCTCGTAACCTTCATCATCGTAGAAGATACTTCACAGGTTCGTGTTTCTGGCTTGATGACAGAGGATAAGTTTACTAATGCTGATGGATTTATTCCGTTTGCAAAAGTAGCTGTAGCAGACGACGAAGTTCCTCAAAACAAGGTCAGCGGTTTATCAACATTACTTGCGAACAGAGGCCGTGTTTACGTATCTCCATCTCAACCAACCAGTGCCAACGCAGGTGATATGTGGGTTGATACGGGCGCATCGCCAAACGTACTTAAGTTCTACAACGGTACGGGTTGGCTACTAACGTCGCCAGACACAGGCATCCCTGCGTTCGCAACAACCAACGCCTTACAGTTTTTACGTGTGAACTCTACAGGTGGTGGTCTCGAATTTGCGAACGTTGACTTCACTGCTCTCGTACCAAAAACATTTATTGGCGCTGCTGACGGTGTTGCAGGTTTGGACGCTACTGGTAAACTTCCAATCGCTCAGTTACCTGACACCTTTGCAACAAGAAGTTTTTTCTTTACGCAATCAGGTAGCATATCAAACGGCGACTACACTGTAACCCGTGCTTTCAAGCAAAACGTACGCATTGACGCTGTAGCAGCTAAGTGCGGATCTGGTTCGTGCAATATTCAGCTTACAATCAACGGTCAGCCTGCTGGTGACGTTGTGGCTGTAAGCTCTGCATTAAACGAAACAAACTTAACTGCTTCAATCTCAATTAACGCATCAACAACATCTAAAGAAATTGGCTTTCAAGTTACTTCCCAAAGCAGCTTGCAAGACATCGAAGTAACTCTAGCGGCGGTAATTACGAATGTCTAATGACCTATCTCCACACCAACTGCAAGCAATGGCAAAAGCCCTATCTGACATGGGTCGGCGTGGGGATACGCAACTTGTTCATGTTACCAAAGAAGAAGTCGAACTTCTAAAGAAGATCGGTTCGGGTACTAGAAACCCTAACACTGGTCTTCTTGAGTTTGCGCCAACCAACCAGAGTTGGGTCGATCAGTGGAACGCATCAGTTGGTGACGATGATAAGATTGATACAAGCAACTCTAATCCAAACATAAGCGGCAAAAATACAGACGGCACAACTTATGACAGTGACCGAAATAAAGGCGACGACGACTTTACAAATAACTACACGTCTATTCTGACAGTCGATCCAGCTACAGGTAAAACAATCGGCGTATCAGAAGCGGCAGATGGTGGCGAAGCTGGTATAGCAGGTAGAGGCGTACTTACAGAAGCTGAAAGAGAAGCTAACAGACGAAAGAACCCATTTGATCGTGACGGCGATGGATCAATGTGGACAAAGACTGACAGGTTTGGGGCTACGACCAACATCTTTGGTCAGCAAATGAATATCACGTCGAACAACAATAGTGGGTATCTTTGGAACGCTCTCGATGCCGACGGTGATGGGAGCTTTCTTACAGCAAATAATAATAGCTACGGCACAAACGCATTAGTCAAAGGTAATAGCACATTCTCCACAGTAGCTAACGTAGCAGCACTTATAGCTAACCCAGTAGGTTACTTAGGTGCAAAAGCTGTCAATAATCTTTTCGATAAAGATGGTGATGGCAGCATGTTTACAAGCGGCGGTGTTTTTAACAATCCTTTAACTGGAGGTGGAGATGGAACAGGAACAGCTAAACCCATTACTACTGGCGGCGGCAGCAGTCGTAGCAGTAGTAGTAGCGATAGTAGTAGCGAAACGGAAAGCTCGGCGGAAGGCGCAGATGATGTCACAACAGACGAAGCCTCAACGTACAGCGACGTAGTTGGTAACTACCAGTACAACGAGAATAGATTTAGCAGACGTTCAGACGGTCGTCGCTTTTTGTCGTACGATTACAAAGGCGGGGTTGCAGACGTAACTGGCAGCTACACACAAAACATTAAACCGTTCCAAATTATTACATCTATGGAAGACGCAAAGTCTTTCGCATTTTCAGAGCAAGCAGCCAATTCAATCGACCAGATGATCTCGATGATGCCAAAAGAAGTGGCGGATAACTTGGAAGGCTCTATCCACACATACTTAACCAAAGACGGAAACATAGCAGTTGTAGTTGGTACGGACGACACGGGGTACGTCGAAGCTACGTACGCAGGTTCGCAAGACGGTGCAAAAAATGCAATGTCAGACATAGCAAACATGCTTGCGTACATGGAGGCGACTGGTGACACAAAAGTAGACGGCGGATTTATGGGCCGCATCGCGTCAGCCGAAAGGTTTGCAGGTTATGGGTTAGCAGATCTTCAGTCCATTCTTTCAAGAATTAATGAAGAGCTTCAAATGTACGAGCAAGGAAGCTCGTCTTACTTGATGGCTATGGAACGTAAGCAAGAAGTAGAGCGAGAAATCGCCCGACGTCAGGGCGACACTTCGGCTCAAACGACAGAATATTCAGAAGCGGGTGTTACGACTGTAGTAACTGATACGGCAAAACAGATCGTAAACTCATAAGGGACGACTAAACGGCATATGACGTTGTAGATTATCGAATAGGAAACAGGAGTAAGATATGGCTTTTTCACAGGAGGTCTTCGGGCCAAATACAGGAACTTCAATTAAGAAGAGAAAAGAAGCGGCTGCTATGGGTGCGAAAATCGCTGACCAAGGCCGTAAGGGTGACAGCATGGTAATCCACGCATCACCATTCACAATCAAATTGCTATCAGACATTGGTGGAGCAGGTTCATTCAACCCAGAAACAGGGATGCTTGAGTTCTACAACCTAGATGATGCTGTCAAAAAGAAGATGGGATACTAACACTGGACAAGTGGCGAGAGATGATCGGAGAGGTCACTATGCTGTACGCAAGTGACCCCTTTTACAAAAACAAAACGATCCACTCTCTCGGAGATGTAACCATCCCAGCAATAGCACTCAACCGATACAAGGCTTGGGTCAAAGATAAAAAATTAATTGGCTGGTGCGTTTGGGCATTTGCCACAGAAGAAGAGATAGAAGCAGATGAATGGAAAGGCGTCGAACTACTGTCACGCAAAGACGGAGATCAAATACGCATTTTACATTTCATGTGCAAAGGCGGAAAGAAAGAAACTTTGATGTTCGTTAATCATATAAGATCAAGCCTTTCTAAACAGTATCCGCAAGTGAAGTTCGCAACAGCGAGCAGACGTAAGCTGAATGGGTCAGAGCGCCCGCACAAATGGTTTAGAAAGGATACGCAATGAGCCGCTACAGCCTACCAAATCCGTTTATGTATGGAACCTCATTAAGGGGTCACATTGTTTTTGACGATCCGCCCAGTCCTAGCCCAAGTCCTAAATCAAGCCCAAGCCCAAGCCCGTCAACATTTGACATGAACGATCCGTCAACATTTTCGCCTGCACCAGCAGACAACTCAGACGTATTTGGTGACGTAGTAAATGTTGTTCCTATGAGCGATCCTAGTGACAGTGCTTTTGGACAGGGCAACGATAAATCAGAGACGTCTGGCGATGTCGAAACTTACGATGAGTTTGTTAATTTTGTTGACGACCCAGATCCGTCACCCTCCATAACGCCAACGGCTTTAATTGATAACGATGTTAATGATGGTATTACTATTATTCCTATTTCACCATCACCTGACCCTTCACCATCTACGTTCGACATGAATGATCCGTCAACGTTTACTCCCCCAGATGCAGGCGGTGGCTCTTTGGTTACAGGCGAAGCATCGCCCTCAAGTGTAGAAGTATTTACAAGTGCGCCTACTGCTTCACCTCCCTCACCAGATCCAAGTGACAGCCCACCTCAAGGATCAAGCCCAATGACAGATACCAGTGAAGCTGTCACGGAAATTATGATCCTTGCAGAAAACTCTGGCATGAGTGAAGCGGCAGTTCAAGCCGTCCTTGAAGGTGGCCTTTATGAAAGCGACGGTCAAAACTTAGTTCTATCAAGCAACCCAAACTACATCTTTGCAAACGGTACGCTAGAGCCGAACCCAGCCCTTAACGATACAACAAATGCACCAGACGCTACAGATATTGATGGAGGGGCAGCAAATGTCATAGCACCTGATCCTGACGGAGACGGATATGGATACGAGGATGCTTCTGGCATTACACCAGATACGACATATCCAGACGGTCAGCCAGACGGAATACCTGACGCAGTAGACATAGATGGTGTAGAAAATATAATAGCGCCTCCTTCTGGAGACGATACTAATTTTGACGATAGTTCGGAGGTCACGCCATTTACTAATACAGGCGAGACACCATCACCAGACAGTCCAGATAGTCCAGACAGTCCAGACAGTCCAGATAGCCCAGACACTCCTGACACCCCAGATACGCCAGAAACCCCTCCAGACGGTGATGATCTAACTGCTGAAGAGCTTGCGTACAACAATCTTAGCGCAGAAGATAAGGCAAGAGTAGATAGTGGCGAACTTGTTTGGAACCCAGAAACAGGCGCGTACGAAGCAGCCTCGACAACAACTACTGCTGGAAATCAAACCTTAACCGTGACGTTCCCAGATGGTAGCGTTGTTACAGGTACGGTAGATGCAGATGGAAATGTGTATGACGAAAACGGTAACGTAATCGGAACTTGGGATGGTACAACATTCACAAGAAACGACGGCACAACTACAACGTCAACGCTTCAGACCATCACTATTAACATGAATGATGGAAGTACCCTAAACGGCTTTTTAGATGGAAGCGGTAATGTCGTTGATGCTAACGGAAATATCTTAGGCACAATAAACGACCAAGGTCAGTTTGTACCAGCAGGCGGTGGTAGCACTGTTGATGAAACGGGTACAGGAGATGTTGACACAGGGTATACTGTATCAGGAGGTATTATCTACGATAGCGAGGGTAACATTATTGGTTACGAAGATGGCTACAGAGATGATACAGATGTGCTTGCAGATAAACTTGAGAGCGCAACTGGAGAGAACACAACAGGTATGAGCCGTGCAGAAATCATTGCTCTTATCGAAGAATATATGTCTAACTTTAACTCTGCAAACTATGACCCTGCTGCATTTATGAACGCCTTCGGGTTTGCTCTAGATCCTAACTTTTCTGGTGCAGTAATACCAACCTTCGCAAGCAACACATCTGGCGTATACATGCGTCGTCTTGTTAAAGACCGTGATACGGGTGAGCTTCGATATATTGACGTACCGATTGGTGGAGCATTTATGACTGATACGCAAAGAATGGAGCGACGTTCTGGTTTTGGTCAGGCACTACAATTCTAGGAGCTAGATAATGGCATTAGACAAAATAATTGATCTCTTTGCTGACAACTCGGATACCATACAGGGACTAATGTCCCTATATGGGATCTACGATAGTGTAACAAATGCAAACGCTTCTGCTGATACATTAGAAGGTTTAACGCAAGACCAAATAGACAGAGCTAATCAAGTAACCGCCCTTTATTCAGAGGGCGGTGATGTTCTTAGAGAAAACATAAAAAACCTTCTTGAAGAGTACGGAAGCTTCGGCCAAGTAACACCCGATATAGTTGACGCGTTTACTGAATACTTTGCATTAGAACGTGCGAAAGAAGAGGCGGCAAACGAAGCAACAGTAGACAGTATGACAGAGATTGACAAAGCTCGTCTTACTGGATTTGAAGATGCGTACCGTGACTACATGCAAGGCATTATCAGCGGGTCAGAAACAGATGTGTACACAGCAGACCGTTACGGTAAATCCACTGCTCCAAACACGTTAGATTTTGCAAGACTACAAGACGATCTTACGATGAAGTTTTACGGCCTTCGCAAGCAAATGTCTGATCGAGCAATCAGCGTGCAGCAAGCAAAAGTTGATGCATCTTTGCCAGAGGGTCTTGAAAACAGCACGCTTGCAGTACAAGCAGCGCGTTCGATGGCTGATCTTGCATCACAGCAAGAAGGTGAAAACTTACTTGCAGCTATGAGTGATGCGCAAAATTATATTGCTGGATTGCAAGTAGCCGCATCTAATCAGCAAAACATGACAAATGCTGAACGCAACATGCAGCGCAACTTGCTTGCCGACGTACTTAATAATGCAGCTACGGAAGCAAACATTGAGCTTACAGGTGGTGCGTACGGTCAGGACTTTGCAGGCAATATTAACTCTCTACGACCAACAGCAATCGGAGAGCTTGGCGCGTTGCAGGGCTTGCGTAACAACACAGCAGTTACAGATTATCTAACTGGGCTAAATGCTACGTCTGCAACAAATACTTTAGCGAATGATTATCTTACTCAAGTCGGTGGCTTAGTGACTTCTCCGTACACATTCACAGCAGGCGGAGTAACCAACATGGTAAACACTGGTGGTACGCTTTCAGCCCTTAACAACCTAACTAATAATTACGCTACTGTGGCAAGTTCTAATATGGCTGGAGCAGGGGATTGGCTTGCAAGCCTTAAGGTCTAGGAGACACGAATGTTTGATTTTGGTTCTTTTCGCAAGGGCTTTGTACAAGCAGAACAGAGACAAGAGGCAAAGCGAGCTAAAAACGCGCAGCTTTACAACGACTTTGTACGCAACAACCCAGACGCAACTGTAGATCAAAGGTCTAAGTTCGCAGAAGACTTAGCTGGTGGTAGCGAATACTATAGATCTATACTCCCAACACGACAAACTATGCAGACTAACGTAGACCGACGTCAGGCAGAAGTTGCAGAAGCAGAGCGTGCAAAGAAACAGCGTGCCATGCTTGACCAGATGACGATAATGAGCAAAGGCGCAGATCTTTTAAGTCCGTACTATATTTCTGGAAATGCGGACGAGGGCATGACATTTCTTACAGATCAGTTTGGTGGTATGATTACAGACCAAATGGCTCCGTACATACAAAACGTTGCAAAGCAAAAAGCCCAAGCAGAAGTAGACAAAATCATAAACGCTCGCATTGATACTTGGCAAGCAGCAGGTGCTAACAAGAACGATGTAGAGGGTTTGTTCAATGGTTTTGGCGAAGACTTAACTAGCGGAACTCGCACTAGAGTAAACGGTATTTTAAACGGGCTTAAGACCAAAGCCAAAACAAGCTTTGAAAACGAGTTAAATCAAGCTGCCAAAAGCGGTGATGCAGAAGTGTTCCAAAGCGTCATTGATAAGACAGATACTATGTATCCTAACTTAGACCCAGACACTAAGGCCAAGGTAATCGCAGATCTTAAGCCAATTATGGACAAGGCTGAAGAGGACAGGCAAGACGATATAAATTCAAAGAAAATAGCAATCAAAAATTTAGCAATACAACAAATGGCAGAAAACAAAATGATCTCTGAAGAAGAGGTTAGGGAGTTTATGGAGGCCCAGTACAAGCTAAATAAAATTGACGAAGATATAGACGAAAACGAACTGAAGGATATAGTTCATAAACAACAGCAATTTAGAGTGCAGGTTCTTGACCAAAAAGAAGAAGAAAATCTAAACCAAATTAAGACTAATAACGAAAACATGCGTGGCGTACCTACGCTTGGCGATGAAGCGCAAGACTTAAATAAAGCTATCGAAGCTATTTCAAAAACTGCTGCTGTTGATGGTCAATCAGAAGACGAAAACAAAGAGGCGGAAAAACTTTTACAGGCAAACTTGAGAAAAGCTTTAGATCAAACTGCTTCTACATATGGTATAAATCTTAGCGACCCTGCAATAGCTGCTGCAATGGCAAACGCAATAAATCAGGCCAGACTTGTTTCTGGATGGCAAGGCGTCCAAATAGATCCGCTTTCTATAAAAGCTGCTGTCAATTCTGTAATGTCTGGTTTGGCAACGGGCAGTTCAACTCAAGCACTGGAAAGAGCTTCGTACGCAAAAGCATTGCAAGAGATGGGTATAACTACTCTAGAAGAGTTGCCTAATGAAAAAGCTGCACAGTTTAGAGAGACCTTTAAGAAGCAAAGAATGGCAATGTATGACGAAATGTTTGACGCCATAGACCCAGAGATTGCAAATCTAAATATGCTTGAAAACCAAATTAACTCAGCGGTAGAAAAATCTACAAAAGATATGGACACAATGTTCGTAGGCACAAACTCTATGTTCGAGCAGAACAGAAAGATACTTGATATAGAGTTGTCGGAAATGGTTGGCGATACAACTGTGATTGACCACTACAGACAGAGAACACAAGAGTTTGAAAAAATCTACAAGCTTGACCAAGAGCTAAGTAAGTTAGAGAAAACAGAGCAAGCTTATTTAAAAACATTAGCTGAAGGTGGTTTCTTCAGCCCCGAAACGGCTGAACAAGCGGCAAGGATTAGGGCTGGAATTACTAAAATCAAAGAGCAAAGAGCAAGGTTGCGTACAGAAGGTCAAAAACTTATTGAGCAATACAACCAGATTGAAGCTCGCATTGCCGCGTCCAAGCAAACTGCACTAGAAGGAAACGAAGACGGCTCCAACAACAACACTCTTATAGAAGATGCAATAATTAAGATCGGCCTTAATCAAGGAACTATGACGCCAGAGCTTCTAGAAATTGCTATCAACAAGGCAGCAGAGGAGATTGTATCTTCTAACGCAAAAGAAGTTGGTAACGCGTTCTTTATGGGTACTGCTGGTGCGATAACCTTGGCGCAGCAAAAACAAAAAGACATTGCAGCAGTCGCAGACCAAATTAGAAACGGTCTACAGGGCAACTAATAGGGACGATAAAAGTCTGCACTCCGTTTAATCTGTGTCTATCTGGTTAAATGGAGTACCCGATGGCTGATAATATTAACAGTATACTTAGCGGTAATTTTGGCACGACTACAGACGACGAGCCTAATTACCTATCGAAAAGTGGTTATGAATTACTTTCAGACCAAGACGCAATATCAGAAGTAAGAGATTACTACGCAGCCAACGGGACGTATTTTAACAACGTCAGCGAGATGTGGGACAAGTTCTACACAGACAGACGTTGGGGAGATGTTAATACACTTTCTATGGGCCTTGATGCTGTTGAGTTCGCATCAGGTGGTGACGAGGGAAGAAAAAAATTATCTCGTCTTTCTAAACTTTGGGCGCAAGCGCCGTCCAGAGGATCTACTCTCGACAAAGTAATCGACTACGGTACGGCAGGCGTACTCGATCCTGTAAACCTAATCGGTGTCGGAGCAGGTGGCGCTGCCGTAAAAGCAGGCCAAGCCGCAAGGCTTTCTGGTAAAACTTTAGAACAGTCTGCAAAGGCAGCAACTAAAGCAGGTGTAAACAGAGCAGTCCTTGGCGAAGGTGCTATCGGTGCAGGTATCGGTTTAGGTTTTGACGCTGCACAACAGGGAATGGAAATAGCTCAAGGAGTTTCTGATGAGTTTAGTCTTGGTAGACTTGCTACTGCGACAGTCTTGGATGCTGGCGTATCTGGTGCAGCCGCAGGTCTTCTTGCCAAGGCAGGCTCAACATTTGGTATTGGAGATGTTGCTAAAGGCGTAAGCAGTCTTGGTGATTGGGACAATACAAAGCTAGGCTCAATGCTTGTTCAAGAGCAGGGCTTTGTAACAAGAGAACGCGAAAGCATTACGTCATCACTCTCTGGTGTTACAGATCAAAACGAACTTGATACTGGCAATGCAGCTTTGGCAGACCTTGCTATTAACGAACAAAACATAGCCAATATACAGAAGTACGTTAATGACATGGACTTAGAGCTAGACGGTTTGGCTCAAAGATACCAAGACGAACTAGCAAACGGCAACAACGCAGATGCAGAAGCAATAAAGCAACAGTTTGACGCCTTAATATCTAAGCGAACAAAAGTTCTAAGCATGGAGCCAGACGAACTTTTTGCAAGCGGCGAAATACAGTTAGCCCAAAGAGGTGCTGAACCAGAACAAGCAGCACCAGAAACAGGTGGTACGCAAGATACAGGCGGTACGCAAGATACAGGTGGTACGCAGGACGGTGGACAAAACCAGCGCCAGGAAGAGACGGCGGCTGGTACGGATGATACTGATAGTACGCAAGCTGGAGCCAAAAATACCGAACAAGAAACGAAGGGTAAAGCACCATCAAATGCTACCGAACAACCTGCCGAAGATATAGCTTGGAATTTCAATAGTGACAATCAAAGGTCTGCTCTTGGAAAAAGATTAGGCTTAGAGGGAGACGAACTAGATGCTGAAGTTCAGCGTCGTGTAAATACTGGTGAATTTAAAGTAACTAAGGGAAATAAGTTACATAGAAATACTGTCAGAAACTTATCGTCTGAAACCAAACCAGAAGAGCCTACCGTTGACGCAGAAGAGCTACCCGAACAAAAGCCAGAAGAAGCGCAGTCCGAAGTAGAAGCAGAGCAAGAAGAAGATATAGCTGACGCGAAAGAAAGCACTGACGGAAACGTGGCTGCTTTTGATGAAGCTATACGCAAGTACGAAAAAATTATGGATATGTCCAAAGGCTCTACAGGTTTCTTGGACAACATTAACGCGATCATCGCAAGAATGATGGCAGACGGTCAACTCGACGGTCAGACCTTTAGGTATTTAAAGCAACTGCTTGGTATGCACTCTGATGCAGAAGCAAGAGGCGTCGAAGTTAAGGGCGCAGAAGACCTTGCAGAAATGCGTCGAGAGTTTTTGGAACGTGAAGGCTCTACTAAGCCAGACATTAAAGGTGAAAAGAGAACGATTACTGGCAGAACGGAAAAGGGTTTTGAAATAAAAGTAGACGCATCTACTGATGACGCCACAACTTCTAGATCTGCTGATCGAACAGCAAAAGCTGGAAAAGAGTTAGAAGAAGGCGATGTAAATGCAGGCATGACGGAAGTCGTTACGTTCGACAAAAAAACTGGCGAGCGTAAAGTTAAAATGGTTCGCCAATCTATCTTACGCAAAGGGTTTGATATTGGTGATGGGTACAGTGTTATAAAAGCCTCTGACCGATTTCCAAAACAAAGACTTACACTAGACATTCTAAGAGAGCTTGCCAAAAAAGAAGGTGTCAATGCTCGTGGTGCGTACGCGTATCGAGCAGTGGGTGGCGAGCCAGTAATAGGTAAAGCAGGGCCAAACAAACGTATCGGCAGAGCTTCTAAAAACGAAACAGTCTACTACGCTCCAAGGTTAGACAAAGTATACGCAACTGAAGACATGGCTATGAAGGCTTTGGGTCTTAAAAAATCAGCCAAAAGCAAGAGCAAGCCTGTTGACCAAGCGCCAGAACCTATGACCTCAACTGAAGCAGTCGAAGCTAGAGATAAGGCTTTTGACGATTTCAA
>MDSZ01252997.1_pt1 | contig 12035 bp, 16 predicted proteins | sample 811201 | NCBI WGS metagenome assembly MDSZ01 (sample SAMN05326647, study PRJNA326480) | marine metagenome | isolation source: seawater | place: Indian Ocean: North | collected 2010
AAATCCAATAGGAGAAGTAACCGCATTTTTGGAATCTTTACCAGCATCAGAAAAAAATAATACAACATTGCAATCCTTGATCTTACGATATCAAAATAGCAGAGAAGCATTAATGGAAATAGAAAAGGCATTTGGTGTTTCTATTGTAGGTTAAATTAATTTAAATTTTTAATAAAAATACTTCTAAAATTATCGTCAATATGACATATATCATATCCTTTATCCATCGCAAAATAACAACGCAGGCAAACCAAATTATCATTATACGCATCGTGTAAATTTTTTGGTTCCGAATTAAATAAATGCTTGTGCAATTCAGATAATTTCGGCCATTTAAAATATTTACGTTTTGAGTCTGTTTTTGATTCTTTTTCAATCTTACAAATTTGTACTCCTTTTTTCATAGTACAATAATATCCTTTTCTTGGATCAAATTTATGAATAACCGGTGAAATATTATTTCTAACACATTCATAATTAACCATCTTTTCATCAAACTCGATATTATGCGCAACAATCACATCGCATTCCTTATAATATTGTATAAATTCGGTTAATGCTTCTAAAATAGGAACTCCGTCATTCAATTGTTCACGTGTAATATTATTTACTTTTTGTGCTTCAATAGGAATAACAATAGATTCATCAATCTTTATGTAAACATTTTTAGAAATCATTTCAGAATTAGAAAGATTATAAAAGATATAACTTAATTGAATAATATAAGGTATATCATCTAATGTTCTAACAACTTTTGGAATAATTCCTGTCGTCTCTGTATCAAAAACTAATACTTTCATTTTTTTATATATTTCTAGAAAAGTATATAAAAAAAAATCAATTTTTTCTTATAAATGATAACATTTATTGTTTTTACAGGTTATACTGTTCTTGTAAGTGGTTTGCTTATATTTGGAAATGAAAACGCTGAAATAAATCATCAACTTGTAAATGAAATAATGCAAATAACTTGTTTATAAAAAATTTAAAGATATTACTATTATTAAACCTATATGTATAGTATACTTTTTGTATCCGCATTACTTTTTTTCACAAGTTTCGCAAAAGAATATCAGGCAGTAGATGAATTAGATTTAAACAAATATGTTGGTAAATGGTATGAAACCTATGGTAATGATTTTGATAAAATATTTCAAGGAAATGGTAAATGTTCCACTGCTAAGTATGAACTATTAGATAATGGTAAAGTATCAGTTTTGAATAAACAATTAGACAAAAATGATAATTTGGATGAAATAACTGGTTATGCTTATTATAAAGAAGGTGATGGTGGAGGTTACTTAACAGTATCATTAAAAGGCACACCAGAAGCACCTTATTGGGTTCTTGAATTAGGACCTGTATTTGAAGGTTATTATGACTATTCTATTGTTTCAGATGACAAAGCATTATCTTTATTTGTATTAACGCGGGATGTAGATCGTTTTTATCAATTATATGATACAGTTGTACTAGAATCTTTAAAAGAACTTGGTTTTGATAAGAAAATTAATAGTCCTCAAACAATGAATCAAACTGATTGTTTTATATAATTTCATCAATTAAACCATATTTTTTACAAGTATTTGCATCTAACCAGAGATCATGTTTTAAAATATCTTCTAATTGTAAATATTCTAATTTTGTTTTAGTTAGATAGATTGTTTTTACTTTATTCATCATTTGTTGTAAATTTTTCATATTATCATCTAATTCTTGATATTTACCTTCACTGCCACTTGCCAATTGATGAATTAAAATCATCGAATTTTTTGTCATATATCTTTTATCTCCCATAACGGAAATTAAAGAAGCAGCACTTGCTACATAACCGTCGACATAAGTATTTATTGGTGTTTTCAAATTATTTATGAAATCACTAATGTATAAAGAATCAAGTAATGAACCGCCTGTACTTTGGATGTGTAAATTAATTGGAGGTGCTTGTTCATTATATTCTATCTCAAATAATTTTGCATTAAAATCCATTTCACTTAGTTTTTTTCTTAATTCTTCGCAACTTTGTGAATTTACTTCACCGTAAAAATAAATATTGTTTCTTTCTACACTAATTTTAGAGGAAGTAAAATAATCTTGATTAATAATTGGTTGTACAATAGAAGGAATAGCAGGATGTGTAATAGGATGTGTAATAGCATTTGAAGGTTCAATTTGATTTAAAAAAATGCTCGTTGCTACAATCGAAGGTTTAATTATTTTATTTATATTAAAACATTGTATAAATGGTAAAAATAAAAGAAAAAAAAATTTCATTTAATATTAATTAATATTAAAAATAAATATCAACATTAAATAAATAAAAAAGATATTTGAAATCGTACATTTTTTTTTCTCATTTCTATTGAATTTTTAAAAAAATAAATTAAAAAAATAGATAAATATAAATAAATGAAAAAAAAATATACATATTGCTAATGAAAATGTTTTAAAATATAATATCATATAATTATTTGATAATATATTTTCACTTTTTTACTTCCAGCAGCAACCATCAAAAATAGTAGCTACATCTTCACTAACATCAATAGTTGTATTTAATAATTCCACAGAAACAAAAATTAATTTAAATACTTTGTCTTTATCTTCGACATGTATATAATTTTTATGAATTAAAATTTCAAGAATATTTCTGATAAAATCAATGAGTTCTTCTACAGTAACTTTTTTAAGTTTGTTAATAGTTTTGGATTTGTTTTTAACGATATCCTTTACTAAACTGACAAGAATAGGTACATCGGTCAAATCTAATTTACCATCTTCTAGAACAATGTCTAATTTAGATGAAATATCTTTCAATGATTCTGGAAAATTTTTCATCATAAATTTAATAAAGTTGATGTTTGATTCTTTTAATTTAAGTTCTAACTGAAGTTTATTGACTTCATTTTCTAATTCAAAAACTTCTGCTAAAATTTTAACTAAATCTAGTTTCGTTAATTGTTTTTCTGATTGTTGTTCAATCAATTTTACTTCTTCACTATTAGCAACGTCTCCCATTATGTATTTTTATATAATTTCTTTTTATATGGAAATATATGAAATATTAAAATAACGTAAAGAATATATAACATGAACATTTATGATCTATAAATTAATTACACATGAAGATCCTTTTCATATTCATAAAACAATGGGTATATATTGTTTATTTCATTTTGTTTACCAATTTTTCTATTATTTTACATACCATACAATGAATTTAAATACCTTAAATATGTTACCTCATATTCTATTACATATTACATCATTTGTATTTAAAGTATTAGATAAAAGACCTGTAACTGGAGATAATAAAATTGTAAAAAAAATGGCAATGTTTATATGGGAAGAACTTCGTTTGCATTCTTTTTTATTTGGATGTCGGTCTTCTTTAATTATTCTTTTTCCAAATTATTCTGTAACCATTGTTTTTTTAACTATGTTGTTAGCAGATACTACTACATATTTTTATGGTAATCCAAATGTTTCAACTGTAAGAGGTAATAAAAATTTAGAAAAAAAATCAATAATAAAACAATTATACAGTGGATTTTTTAGTACTAGTCAACTTGGTGCAACAATTATTTGTGGAGGATTTTTTCAAAAAAAAGTAAATCCTATTCTTGTATTTTCTACGCTTCCTGCAATTCAAACGTCTGCCTTTGGAATGACTCTACTTAGAAAAAATATTATTAATAAAGAAATATGGCAAATAATTTATTCACTAGAACTCTTGCTCGTTTATTTTATATGGTATTTAGAATATAATAATTTATACATTATATTTTTTAGTATTATAGCATATATCTATAGAAAATTAAATATTAATAAATATTCACTTTGGATGATTGCAACTATTACAACAAAATATTTTTTAAAAGTTTAAAATATATATGGATAAAAATGTTTTAAAAATTGCTCACAGAGGATATAGTGCCAAATATAAAGATAACACAATGGAATCATTTCAGAAAGCATACGAAAATAATTTTGATATGATAGAAATGGATATTCAATTATGTAAAAACAATACAATAATTATATTTCACGATACTTATTATGATGACAAGTATATACGTGATTTGACACTAGATGAAATCAAAAGTAAAGACAAAGACATTATGACATTACAATATTTTTTTGAAAATTTTGATTATAAAAAAATAAAAATTTATCTTGATTTGAAAGGTAGTAACAATTTAGTCTATTATTTAGTTAAATTTTTAGTAAAAAATGATATAGATATTTGTAAAATATATTTCGGTAGTTTTAACATAAAACACCTAGATTATTTATATAATGTAAATCCAAATTTTAATTTAGGTGTAATTACATATAATAATTTTACTCATAGAAATTTAAACTATTTAATTAAAAAATATAATTTAGCATTTGTTTGTGTTGATTGGTCAGTATTAGATAGGGAAACTATAAGTTATTTACATAAATTAAATACACGTATTTTTGCGTGTACAGCAAATGCAAAAAATATACATTTTATTAGACGATATAATATTGATGGTATAGTGAGTGACATAATACTTTAACTACCATATCTTATTAATGTATTTTTTACAAATTCCAAATGTTTTTCTGTGCCATTTACTAATGCCATGATTATCTATACCATCACGGTGTTTTTTTGCTGCATATCCTTTATTTGATGCTATTCCATAATAAGTATCAAGTAATGGATTTTCTTTACATATTTCTTCAATATATTCATCTCTTGCAACTTTAGCTAAAATAGATGCTGCTGCTATCGAAGAATATGTATTATCACCACCTTTTACACAAATATGAGGTATACTAATAAATCCTTCATCTTTTGGATATATGTAATTTTTAAACATATTACCATCCACCAATATTATTGTTTCATTTGAATCAATAGTTTTTACAATTTTAGAAATACAATCATGCATAGTTTTAAAAGTTGCTTGTAGTATATTTATTTTATCAATTGTATTTTCATCTTCATAACAAACTGCATAATCAATAGCATTCTGTTTAATGTATTGTTCTGTCAACTTTAATTTTTCCCAGTTTGTAAATTTTTTACTATCTTTCATTAAGTCATGTCGAAAACTATTGTCTTTAGGCAATATCACTGCTGCACTATAAACACGACCAAATAATGGTCCACGTCCTGCTTCGTCTATACCTATTTCATATTTTGCAGTTTCTTCATTAAAACAATGTAGCAATTCTTTGTTTGACTTCCTTTTTGCTTCTAATGAAGTTATATCTAAAATTAATTTTTCAGAATCTGACATTTAATAATAATATAAATTTATTAAAAAAAATATCAATTTTACTGAATATATTTTCGTTATATAAAGTATACTATGCAATTGAGACATTTTCATTTATTATTTATAATATTTGCTGTATTACTATTATGTAGTTTTTTAGGAGGAGCAAACTGTTATAAGGAAGGTTATGAAGACATTGATGTTGATGTTGAAGAAACAACCAATACAGATGATGAAGAAGTAAAAGTAGTTATGATTAATAAAAATGGTGAAATCACTGCAAGAATAGTTGAAGATGGAAGTAGTGAAAATTATTCAACAAATAAAGGTAGTGTCAATTATTATTATGGTCCAAATGGTGAAAAAGTAGTTGCTGTAACAGGTCCTGAAGGTCAGAAAATGTTAGTAGAAACTGAAGAAGGTTATAATATTGCAAATACTTATACAAATACTGGTACAAATGGTGAAACTACTGTTTATTATAATCAACCTTACGGAAATAAAGTAGTTGTAACAGAAGAAGGATCAAAATTAGTAACAGGACCATATGGAAATAAAGTAGTTATTAAAGATGCTGATAATACACCATTAATAGATGAAGATAAATATATCTTAAAATCACAAATAGTTCCACCTGTTTGTCCAGCTTGTCCAGGTATTAAACCTGCAAGTGTTACAAATGCCGAAGAAAAAATATGTCCACAAAGTTATCCTGTGCCATTAAATAACGAAATTACTAATACTGTTAAAAAACAAGTACAAAAAAGACAAGAATTAAGAGATGATATTATTAGTGGTGCAGATCCTGAAGAAATTCGTGAAGATATTAAAGATATAGCAAGAGGAAGACAAGAAATTAGGGATACAGCATTAGGAAGACAAGAAATTAGGGATACAGCATTAGGAAGACAAGGCATTAACAATAATTTAATAAACCAACGTGTTGAAGCAAGAAATAATTTAATTGACCAATCTAAAACATATCAGGTACCTGTATTTAATAATAGTGTTAGAATGGATCCAAAACCGGTATTATCAGATTTTAGTAAATTTTCTTAAATTTTTTTTGTAATGAATTATTATATGAATTTAACTAATATTTTTTTTCCAATTTATTATGTGTGTAGTATTTTTATTTTTGACTTTGACCTACAAAGTATAAGTAACAGTACAAGCAATTTAACAGCTAAAACAAACTTAAGAATAGGTTATGTTAATTTAGACGATGATTATAACAACTATTATTATGATGATGATTTAGAGTATAACATATACATTGATGATTTAGTTGTATAAAATTTAAAATTAATATAAATTTAATATTAATATATATTAATTATCTATGAATTCAAAAACATCATCAAATAAAAAATCAATATCTAAAAATAAAACAAGAAAAGTATCACCAAAAAAATCAAAGTGTAAAAAAAGAACAGCTATTATTGTTCCTTTTCGTGATGATAAAGACAATATACGTTCAAATCAACTAAAACAATTTTTATCTTATATGAAATCATATCTTGGTGACACTAGTTGTTATGATATATTTATTATTGAACAATCAGATGATGGTCGTAAATTTAATAGAGGAAAACTATTAAATATTGGATATAAAATTGCACAATCCTTAAAAAAATATACACATTTAATTTTTCATGATGTTGATTTACTTCCTTCGCGTGAATTACTACCTTATTATTTAGACTCAGGTAACAACATTGTTCATATTGCAAAAGTTTGGAAAAGATATGATAGTGATAAATATTTTGGAGGTGTTGTTACATTTCCAGTAAATCTATTTAAGAAAATAAATGGATTTCCAAATAATTTTTGGGGATGGGGTGGTGAAGATGACGAATTATATATACGTGCTGTAAAAAACGGAAAAATGAAAGTTGAACATCCTAGTGAAGGTTCTTATAATGATTTAGAAAATAAAAATCTAAAAGAAAAATTAGATTACTTAAGAAACAATAAAAGTTTAAAATGTTTAAATAAACAAGAGTTATTACGTAAACATCGAATTCCTACAAAAACAAATGGAATTTCTACTTTAAAATACAATGAATTATTTAGAGAAATTAACGAACAAGTTGTTAAAGTAACAGTTGATGTTTTAGAAAATGATCATTGGACAGATAATGTTTGTGGAATAAACAATGTAATGGTTGGTTCTCCAGAAAAGAAAACACGTAAAATGCGTGATAAATATGATTTATCTTCTTTTAATTTAAGTTATGATGATAGTGAAAGTTGTAAACGAGGTTCTAAATTACCTTTTATGATTGATCCAAAAGAATTTTATACTTTATTACCAAAAAGACTTGTCTTGAAAAAAACACAAAACGAATCAGATTCACCAAAAGAATTAAAATATGAAATTTATCAAGATTTAGATCGTAAATCAATTATTGATACATTTAATTACATGTTTTATAACATTCGAATGGGTATTTTTGTTTATATTAAAAATAATAAATTACACTATTTCATTCCTTTTCAAAACATGGATTATAAAAATAATTGGAGTTCAAAAATGAAATTTAAAAAAAATATGTCTTTCGATGATTATTTTAAAGAGAAAGAAAAATATTTGAAGAGAAAAGATGATAGTTTACAGACAGATTTAACAAAATGGTCAGCAAACAATTGTTTAATTGGTAATTGGACAGATAATGAAGTAGGAGATATGGGTTGGTATGAGGTTCGTGATATGATTAGTCAAGCATGTAATAATCATAAAATAAATGATTGTATATTTTTCATAAATAGACGTGATCATCCTGTATTAACACCCAATAGAACTGAACCATATTTTCACATATTTAATAACATAACAACACCATTATCACAACATAAATATGATAGATATGTACCTATTATGAGTTTTAGTAAAAATCAAGATTTTGCAGATTTATTAATTCCAAATTATGCTGATTGGCGTAATGTAACAGGAAAATTATATCCAACCCAATGTGTTGATATGGAAAAAGATGATATTGCAAAAGATTGGGACAAAAAAATATCCAAGGCAATTTTTCGTGGTAGTGCGACCGGTTGTGGTACTACACCTGAAGATAATCAAAGAATTAATTTAGCTAAAATATCAAAAGAATTTAGTAAAAATAAAGATACAAAAGATTTATTAGATGCTGGATTGGTAGGTAAAAATTTGCGTGAAAAGAAATTTATGGGAAAAGAAATTGATTTCTTTCGATTTAAAGATTATGATTTAATGTACTCGCAACGTAAATCAATGAATGAACAATCAAATTATAAATACATTATTCATATAGATGGTCATGTATCTGCTTATCGATTAGGTAAAGAATTATCTTTAGGTTCAACTATTTTAAAAGTAGATAGTATGTTTAATTATAAATTATGGTTTTCCAATCATTTACATAGTGGTAAACATTATTTACCAATCAAAAATGATTTAAGTAATATTAAAAAAGTAGTAAAATGGTGTAAAACAAATGACGATAAATGTGAAAAAATCGCAAAAAATGCTAAGAAATTATATGACAAATTAATGACAAAAAAACATATTGTTGGTTACTTTGCATGGATGATTAATTCTATTTCAAATAATTACAAAATATAAAATTAAAATTGAATTTATATTATAAAAATATAAACTATATTATAATATAAATGAAACAAGATAGATTTTTAACTGTGATACGTAGTGTAAGAAATAAAATTTTTGGACCAGATCCGAAAATTGGTTTGGGAAGATGGAATTTAAATAATAATAATCGTAATTTATTGGCAACATATTCAAATGAAGATCATTGTGGTACTTGTGCACAATATAGTCATATAAAGTTGGAAGAAATAAAAAAAAATAATATAAATATGTATATTAATGAAAACAAAAAAAATGAAAAAAAACAATAAAAACAAAACAAAAAAGCAATTTCTCTATAATCCCAACAATCCAAAAAAAAGTTTTGATGTTTATATTGATAAAAATCCAAATGATACTATATCAATTAAATATACTACTGTAAAAGATGTTGAAGAGACAATATTAAAATTAGAAAGATTGTACAAAAATCGTAAATACACTCATAAACGCATATGGCAAGTAGGAATGATTATGAAAGTTCGTTTAGAAGCAATGAACAAATATAAAAAAACCCTTTATAAAAATGCCAAAAATGTTTATAAACGTTATAAATTAGCTAACAGATATTTTTTATTTTTAAGAAAGCGAAGCACTAAAAAAACATTTAAAGAACGTAAAAGTATGATTTTTGTTATTTAGTTTTTTATTTTTTTACTTTTATTTTGTATAATTTACAATCAAGTGATGGGTATTTTTTATACAATTTAAAAATTGCCTGTTCTTTCATTTTTGCTTCTATCATTATATCAATATTAACATTGTATTTTTTTGGAATTTCTAATAAATAATCTGGTACAACTTCTACATAATCACTATGGTGACCACATTTACCAGCACCTTGTTCACTAATATGAAATTTTGGTTTTATATTTCTACGTTGCCAACTTTTTAAAATTGCTTCCATATAAAATGATGGATCTTCAAATCTTTCTTGAGGATGTAATATATTATAACAATCATAATGATGAGTATCAAATACAACAGGAATATTTACTTTTTCTGATATCTCAAGACAATCTTTAATTGAAAAGTTTTTTTCACAATTTTCTAAAACTAAACGTTTTCTAACATTGTCAGGCATTTTCAAATAATTTTCACACCATCTTTTTTTTGTTTCTTCTTTATTATTATATGTACCTCCACCGTGTATTACCATTACAGAATTATCATCAAGACCCATTAAATCTAATACATCTGCATGATATTTTAAATCTTCAATTGTGTTTTTTAAAACATCTGGATTAGGTGTTCCAATTACATCAAATTGTCCTGGATGAAAAGTCAAACGTTGTTTTAATTCTTTAGATTTATTACCAATCTGTTTTAATAAATCTAAAGCAAAATCATAACTGTAATCAGGTGCTCTTGGATTAGATTTATGAGGAAATAATTCACTACTTAATCTAAATACTTTTATTCCATTTTCTTCATTCCAATCCATCATAGTAAGAATATCTCTTAAATTTTGAATAATTTTTTCTTTTAAATGATCTATTCCTTTAGTTTCAAAAGTTTTAAGAACAATACTTCGTGAAGCAAATATAGGTGGTTTTTGTTCACGAAGTGTTGTATTTAAACAACACAAACCTAATTGAATTTCTCTGTTTATACTCATGTTACATGTAAGTTTGTTTTTTTTTTCTATTTTAACTTTTTTTTTCAATTTTATTTAATATTTCATTGTTTATCTTTTAAAAAAACGACTAAATCCTGTTTTTTTTATTCCAGTATATTCTTCACTTGTGTATTTATCTTTATCAAATAAATAACCATCTTCATATGCATCTACAGATATACAATCATTTTCTTCATTAAGTGTTGTTTGATTGCATACTGGACATTTAAAATTAGCAGGTGGTCTACGATATTCTTCATCATTATCTTTTATATAATCTGCTTTAGCTCTTTTAGTATTTATAGCACACCGTCCATTTAAACAATTACTATGGAATTGATGTCCACACACAAGTTGATATACAATTCCTTTATCCATTATTATATCTGAATTTTGTAAATCATCTTTACATATACCACATTTGTCATTTATAATATTTTTAAATGGTACAAATTTACCAACTTTTATTGAAGTAGAATCCCCACCTTTATTAATTTTGTTTTTTCTAGTTTTTCTACCTTTTTTTGTTTTTTTACTTTTTCTACTTTTTCTGGTTTTTCTTTTTCCACCTTTCTTTCCTGTAGCGCGTTTAATTACAATTGGTTTACTATCAATACTCCAACCAGGATTTTTTATAATATTATTATTAGATGTTTTTGCTTTTACTTTAATAAACGCTGGAAAAAAACTTGGGTTTGATATTTTCTTATTAGGCATTTATATTAAGAAAATATTTTATATTTGTATAATTTATATGATAAATTTAAACGATACTGTTAAAGGTGTATTTTTATTAGTTCTTGCAGTTGCGGGTAATTTTATTGCGGAAACGTTAGGTTGTAAATCACAAAAATTATTAAGTGAAAATATGTACGCTAAACATTTTATTAGTATTTTTATTTTATATTTTGCTATAGGTTTTGTTAATTCAGAAGAACCAGAGCATCCCATGAATATTATGAAATCAGCATTAGTAATTTATTTATTATTTATACTTTTTACTAAAATGGATATAACATTTACATTAATTGTTTTTTCTATATTAGCAGCAACATATGTTGTTTCAACATATATCGATTATTATAAAAAAGTTACACCTGAAGAAAATGAGTTAATAGATAAATTAGAATATATACAAAAAATGTCGTACACTTTAATGATAGGGTTAATTTTCATTGGTTTTGGATTATATTTTAGAAAACAATACAAAGATTATTATAAAACATGGTCAACCAGTAAATTTTTATTTGGTGTAAATAAATGTAAATCTATGCAATAATTATTTATTATAATTATATTATAATGGATAATCACCCAAAAACTTTTAAAATAAATAGAAGTAAAATACTAGTAAAACTTTTAAAAAAAAATGGATGGCATCAAGCAACAAAAAATGAACCAATTTATTTTTCATATTGGAATACTTATAAAAATCCGAAAATTAATAAATCTGAATTGACAGTAATACCAAGAAATATAACATGTAATTTTGATAATAAAAGAAAAATGTATTTAAATTTATTATTACATA
>MDSZ01144784.1_pt1 | contig 12034 bp, 11 predicted proteins | sample 811201 | NCBI WGS metagenome assembly MDSZ01 (sample SAMN05326647, study PRJNA326480) | marine metagenome | isolation source: seawater | place: Indian Ocean: North | collected 2010
ATTAAAAAAAGCCGATATTGATGTGTAAAGTCTTTTACAAACAAAGAACTCTTGCCAAAGTTTCTTTGGTGCAGAAAAGATGAGCAAAACACATTGAACAATCGATGCAAACAGCACAGATATGGAGACATAATCAATATTGGAAACTATTGGGATGTACGAGTGGGTCAATACAGCCAGGATTATGAGTAAACTTGTTAAAATAGGGACTAAGTTAGCTAGAGTGAATTTATTTTTTTCGTACAATAGCCCTATAAATACACAAGAAATAGCAACAAAGAAGATTGATGGGAATATTATCCTCGAGGTTAAAACCAGTTGATCAAAGCTAGGGTCATCTTTTTTTCCTGCAGCCAAAATAGATAGTATCTCAGGCATAAAAATTTCGCACAACAAAATTGCTGGCAAGAATATAATAATTATTAATAAAAGAATCTTTCTGGCGAATTGATATTTATGCCTGACACTTTTTATTGCAGCAGAAGCCGGTAAGAAGCTTGCATTAAAACTTTCTTCAGTGAATATATGACCTAAAATGATCGGAAATTTAAGTGCTAAAAAAAATAAGTCTGCCAGATTGGAAGCTCCAAAAAATAGAGCTAGAAAGATATCTCTAACAAAACCTGCAGCTTTACTCACTAAAGTCAGTAAGGAAATAATCAAAGTAGATAAAGCAAATTTCATTTTAATCTTTGTATAAGCTAAGATACGATTTTAGTTATAGTGTCTATATTTACTTTCAGTTTGACTTATTTCCTTGACCATTTCTTTTATCATTTCTTCATAGCTTGGTACTTCAGAGATTAAAGCTCTTGAATCTATAAAAGATTTATCTAAGTTATTTTTATTAACTGGAATTATTTTAATTTCTTTTTTTAAGTGCTTCTTCAATAACAATAGGAGCTGATATTTTGATATAGGTTGATTGTTTGTTAAATGATACAGACCACTTATATCAAGTCTAATGAACTCATCAATTTTTTTTGATAATTCTAAAGTTGTTACTCCAGACCATATTGCAGTTTTGTACCCCTCTATTTGTCCTTTTGAGAAAAAAAACCAATTAAACAGCTCCTCATTCCTGTCGGTTATTTCAGGTCCTATGACTGAAGTTCTTATTACAAGATTGGACCCTGAAATAATCTCTCCTAAAGATTTTGTTAAACCATAATGATGCGTTGCATCAGGCTTATCTGTTTCAACGTAAGATGTTCCTTTAAGACCAGAGAATACACAGTCAGTTGTGATATGGATAAGCTTAAAATTTAATTGTTTTGAAATTTCATCAAGTGTAATAGGTAATTCAGCATTTAAACTTGAGGCTAATTTAGGATATTCTTCAGAATCAGCAATTAACATGCCAACACAGTTGATCACTATATCTGGAGATTCTGTTACTAATAAATTTTCCAGCTCACTTAGATTTAGAACATCTAAAAGGATTGAATCTGAAGAAAATTGTTTTTTTCTAGAGACTCCTAATACTATGTATTTATTAAGTCTTTCTAGTTGAGTATATATTTGATGACCGATTAAGCCCGAAGATCCCAATATTAGAATCTTTTTCATTTAAGAGTCCTTATGCCATACAACTCTGTTTATGTAGTGCGTATAAGACAGAATGATCCTCAAAACCTTGGCAGAGACATTTTCTACTTCGTAATCTTTAATGGAACTCATAGGGCCTCTTTTAGAGCTTTGATTTGTAACTATTTCAATAGACTCTAAGACTCTGTCTTTATCTAAACCAGTCATAATTAAGGTTCCCTCATCATTACCTTCTGGTCTTTCATGGGCTTGCCTTATTGTGATTGCCGGCAACTTGAGCAAAGATGATTCTTCAGTGATAGTTCCGCTGTCAGAAATTACACAAAAGGCGTTAAGCTGAAGTTTGTTGTATTCATGGAAACCAAAAGGTTTGGCAAAAATGATTAAATCATTTTTTTCCACGTACCCTAACTCATTTATCTTATTTCTTGTTCTGGGATGTGTGGATATGATTACTGGCATATTGTAATGTTCAGTGATAGCTTCAATCGATCCAAGTAAGTTTGAAAAATTAATTTCGGAATCTACATTCTCCTCTCTGTGTATACTCATCAACATATATTGGTTCTTTTTTAAACCTTCTTCTTCTAGAACATTGCTTGCAAGTATTTTTTTCATGTTTGCTTGAAGAACCTCTTTCATAGGTGAGCCAGTTTTAATTATCTGCTCGGGAGGTAGCCCTTCAGATATTAGGTAATCTCGTGCTTGTTCAGAGAGTGGTAAATTGATATCACTTAGATGGTCTACAATCTTACGATTGATTTCTTCTGGAACTCTAAGATCAAAACATCTGTTTCCGGCCTCCATGTGGAAAATTGGAATTTTTCGCCTTTTTGCTGGAATAACACATAAACAACTATTTGTATCACCATAAATCAATAAAGCATCTGGTTTGTGATCTAAAAAAACTTTATCTATTTTTTTGATGATATCTCCAATTGTTTCAGAGGGTGACCCTTTTTCAGCATCAAGAAATATATCAGGTTTTCTAACATCTAACTGTTCAAAAAATAACTCATTCAGCTCGTAGTCATAGTTTTGGCCCGTATGCACAATTGTATGTTTTACATAGAGGTCTAGTTCTTTTATAACTTGACTTAATTTAATTATTTCCGGTCTAGTTCCTACAACGGTCATTACGTGCATTTTGTTTTTAATACTCATTTACGCAGTTCCTCCTTTATGAACTTCAGTTCCATGAGTTTTTCTATCATAGAATTCTGATCAAGAAGATCAGCATTGTGAGAATGATAGTCTTCGAATTTAGAAGTATTCTTCTTTCCTTCAATGAAGAACTTGTCGTAGTTTAGATCTCGATTATCGGCAGGAATACGATAAAATTCACCCATGTCCTCAGATCTGGACATTTCCTCACGTGTCATCAAAGTTTCATAAAGTTTCTCTCCATGACGTGTACCTATAACCTCTACCTTAGCTTTTATTGAAAATATTTCAGATAGAGCATCTATTAAAGTCTTAAGAGTGGCTGAAGGGGATTTCTTTATGAATAAATCTCCTGGTTTTGCGTGAGAAAATGCATATTTTACCAATTCAACAGATTCATCTAAATTCATCATGAACCTTGTCATCTCAGGGTCTGTAACCGTTATAGGTTTATCATTTTTTAGTTGTTCTACAAAGAGGGGTATAACAGATCCTCGGCTAGCCATTACATTTCCGTATCGAGTCGCGCTCATTACCTTGCCCTTCTTAAGCATTCTAGATTCTGCAACTACCAATTTCTCCATCATGGACTTACTTATTCCCATGGCATTAATTGGATAGGCAGCTTTATCGGTACTCAAAAAGACCGTATTGCTAACATCATTTTCTGATAAAGACGTAATAAGATTTTGAGTACCAAGAATATTAGTTTTTACAGCTTCTAAAGGATAGAATTCGCAAGAGGGGACTTGTTTTAAAGCAGCAGCATGAAAAATATAATCTACACCTTTAATTGCCTTATCAATGCTGGATTTATCTCTAATGTCGCCAAGATAAAATTTTACTTTATCTGAATTAAGCTGTTTTCTTAGATCATCTTGTTTTTTTTCATCTCTGCTAAAGATTCTAATCTCTTTAAATTCATCTTTAAAATATTCGATGGCAGCACCACCAAAAGAGCCTGTACCTCCTGTAATTAATAATGTATTTTTTCGAAGATCTGACATTGGATTAAATTTTCATTAATTTTATAAAATATGCGCCATTATAGTCTTATTGTATCTTTATAAATAACTTTTAAGATAGAATCGGCAAGATCACAGACTAAATGAAATAATATTATGGTCAAGAAAGAGGCATTTTTTAAAGATGAAGGGTCTGTTCAAGTCCGAGGTAAAGTTACCTACGGAGAAAATGTCATTATAGGCTCTAATGTAATTTTAGAAGGAGAGGTTATATTGGGGAGTAATGTTATCGTTGGAGATAACGTGAAAATTGTAGCTTCAAGTATCTCCAATAATTCTGAAATAAAAGACTTTTCCTTAATAGAATATTCTGAGATAGGTGATGAGTCATTTGTAGGTCCATTTGCCAGACTAAGACCTAACACAAGGATAGGAGCTAACTGTCAGATAGGCAATTATGTCGAAATTAAAAACTCTAATATCTTGAATAACGTAAGAATCAATCATATGGCTTTTATAGGAGATGCTGAAATAGCAGATGACGTGACCATTGGGGCGGGTGTGATTACTTGTAATCATGATGGTATTAAGGCAAATAAAACCTTTATCGATAAAGGCGCGTATATTGGATCAAATGTAAATCTCATAGCCCCAATAACTGTCAATCAGAATGCAGTGATAGGCGCAGGTTCAACCGTAAGTGAAGAAGTTCCGGCCAATAAGTTAACGATTGCAAGGGTTAAACAAAAGGTCATTAAGAGCTGGAAAGGTTTCAAGAAATAATTCTATGAATCTTGTAGTTTGGGGCCTAGGTAAGCATGCAATAAATAAGATATTACCCGCTGTTGATAATTCTGATAAATTTATTTTATATGGTGTATGCACAAGAAATAATAAAAAGTTAGCTCAAGTCCAAGATCTATATAATGTAAAAGCCTGGAATTCCTCTATTGAGATGTTCAAGGATAAAAATATTGATGCTATTTATCTTGCAACACCTCCAGCTTTGCACAAAGAACAGGCAGTTGATATCTTAGATAACGGTCTACATTTGCTTTGTGAAAAACCAATTACTCTCTTTTATAAAGATACTGCCTATTTAATTGAAAAAGCAATTAAATCAAAGTTAGTCCTTTTCGAGGCCCTGATGTACAAATATCATCCTCAATATCAACAACTTAAATCTATTTTGGATGAAAAAAAACTTGGAAAAATAAATTCAATAAAAAGCTCTTTCCAACTTCCTCCGCTTGAACATCCTGGATATAGAACTACTAAAACTCTTGGAGCAAGCGCAATTTATGATCTGGGTATTTATCCTGCCTCTTTAATCATAGATTTATTTGGATATTCTCACATTGAACTATCTTCCAAGAATATTGAATATGACAAGAGCAAGAATTACGATGTTGCTGGTGAAGCAATTTTAAAAATACACGATGATATTGAATGTCTGATAGATTGGGCATACAACAAAACTTATGTAAACGAAGTATCTATTGACTGTGAATATCTGCGCTTAGAGTCCAAATTTATTTTTTCAAAGGATTATGCCCACAAAGCTATTATTTCACTATATTCTGGAAATGAATTGATAGAAAATATAGAAGTGGATGAAGCTGATCATTTCGCACTTATGTTAGAATCTTTCTTTGATTCCATCAATGATCCACAAAAAACATATTTAAGAAGTGACCCAATGCTAGATTTGAGTATTTTCCTAGACAATTTAGCTAAATAGACATCAAAAGGAGAATTAAATGTTTAAGTTCAATAATATACATCTCGACGATGAAACAATGTGGCCTGAGCATCCGAGAGTAGAGTTAGAAGAGCCATTCGTAGATGAAAGAGGGGAAATTAAATATCTGGTCAATTTTCCTATGAAAAATTTGTCCCTTATATACTCAAAAAAAGGTTCAGTAAGATCTAATCATAGTCACTTCTCTGATTGGCATTATATGTACACTGTCTATGGAGAGTATGAATATCATTATCGTCCCTATCAATCTGAAGAACCTTTGAGCGTAGAAATATTTAAAGAAGGGGAGATGGTCTTTACAAGACCTAATGAAGAGCATGCCTGTTTATTTACTCAAGATACTCTTCTGATTGTAGTAAGTCGAAATCCGAGGGCAGATCAAGAAACATACGAAAACGATGTAGTAAGAATGGAACTTATTGATCCTGCAAAGGTTGATATATGAGAACAACAGGCTCATTTTTCAGGAAAGAACATTGCAGACTTTGCGAGTCTCTAAACATAAAACAGGCCTTAAAACTTACTCCAACACCCCCTGGAAACAACTTTCTCTCAAGTGAAAACCTAAATCATGATGAAGAGGTTTTTCCACTAGAGCTTTATTTTTGCGAAGACTGTTATCATATTCAATTAGGTCATGTAGTTGATCCAGAATTTTTATTCCAAAATAATTATTCTTATGTATCTTCAACTTCTAGAGTATTTGTTAAACATTTGGAGGATTATGCCAGAAAGATTTCTGAAAGGATTAATCTAAACCAGAATTCATTCATAATTGATATTGGCTCAAATGATGGAACTTGTTTGAGTTTTTTCCAGCAAAAAAAAATGAAAGTTTTAGGTGTCGATCCTGCGGAAGAAGTTTCCCAAATAGCAAATGACAATGGAATAAATACTCTAAATGATTTTTTTAATAAAGACGTAGCTCTTGAAATCAGGGATCAGTATGGACTAGCTGATCTTATTACTTCCCATAACGCATGCGCACATATTGACGATCTTAGAAGCGTGATCGATGGAATTGATATTCTAATGGGAAAAGAGGGTATTTTCGTGATGGAAGTTGGATATTTTGTCGATGTCTTTCAAAATAAATGGTTCGATACAATTTATCATGAACATGTTGATTTCCATACTGTTGCCCCTCTAAAGAAACTTTTTGAAAGCTACGGTATGGAAGTTTTTGATGTAGAAAGGATTGAACCACAAGGCGGCTCTATTAGGGTGTTAGTACAAAGAAAAAAAGGGCGCTTTAAGATAGAAGACAATGTAAACAAATTAATTGAACTAGAGGTAAGACTTGGACTTGATAAAGTTGAAACCCTACACATTTTTGAAAATGAAATAAATCAATTAAAGAATCAATTTAAGAATCTATTAGAAGACATCAAGCAATCAGGTAAATCAATTGCTGCTTACGGAGCTCCTACCAAGGCTACAACTCTCTCTTATCATTTTGATATAGATTCGAAAGATATAGACTTTATAGTTGACGATAATCCTTTGAAACAGGGTCTTTTCTCACCAGGAAAGCATATACCCGTCTTAGATCCTTCAAGCATTTATGAAAAAAAACCAGATATATTGATTATATTGGCTTGGAATTTTGCAGACGATATAATTAGGGTACACAAAAGATATAGTGATGAGATTGGCTCCTTTCTAATTCCTATGCCAAAACCGAGATTAGAGAAATAAATTAATTCATGATCTATAAAGATACAAAAGTTTTAGTAATAAGCCCCCATCCTGATGATGAAACCCTTGGTGTTGGAGGGTTCATAAAAAAACTTATAGATCAAGATAATGATGTTAAAGTTTTAACAATTTCAGGCCATTTGCCGCCTTTATATAAGAGAGAAGATTACGACCTGACAGTTCAAGAAGCAAAAAAAGCTTATGAAATACTAGGTATAGAGGATTATGCTTTTATGGAAATACCTGCAACTTTTGTAGGAGATGAACCAATAAGTAAACTGAATTCAGAGATTTCTTCTCATTTTAAGGATTTTTGCCCTGATATTGTCCTATGTCCTTTCCCTGATCGCCATATTGATCATAGAGTTATCTTTGATAGTGTCATGGTAGCTTCTAGACCAGTGGGAATTGGAAAGAAGATTAAACTCCTTGCAGCTTATGAGACCTTATCAGAGACCCATTGGAACTCACCATATATTGAACCAAATTTTAATCATAATTTTATTGTTGATATCTCTAATCAAATTGAAGACAAGTGCAATGCATTAAGATCTTATGCATCTCAAATAGACGAAACTGAAGGTCCGAGATCCGTTGATTCAGTTAGGGCGCTGGCTAAATTTAGGGGAAGTCAGGCTGGATTCTCCTTTGGAGAAGCACTCTATATTATTAGGCAAAGATATTAAGTCGTTCGTAATAATTGAATGGAATATCTAAAACATAAATTATTAGATTCCTCCAGACAAATTAAGCAAATAATTGCTTCAGTCTCTGACTTTATTTTTATTTCTATTTCTGTCTTTTTTTCCTACTTAATTATGTCTGTTGGCAAAGATCAATCCCAATATACATGGGATTTTATCTCTATACCCTTTATCTCTATTTCAATTCTTTTTCTATTTGGAACATATAAATCGATTCTCAGATACATAGACTTAAATGTTATCTTCACTCTAATCAAGGCCATCCTTTTAACTTTTACTTTCTACATAATAATTTCTATATCTCTTAATCTTTACAATACAAACCTGGTTATTTATGACTTTATTGAAGATCAAATTCCTTTTTGGAGTTTGAGTTTGTTTATGAGTATAGGCTTTATTATTGGACTGAGATTACTTGCTTATTCCTTTTTTTCTGATCAAACTTCTGACAAGAAAGTAATAATTTACGGAGCTGGATCAGCAGGAATACAGCTAGCTGAAGCACTAAAAGTCAGCAAAGAGATGCAGCCCATCGCTTTCTTGGATAACAATAGTGCTTTACAGAATACATATCTTGGTGGAATAAAGATTTTGAACCCAAAAAGATTAAGAAAACTTGTAAATAAAAGGAAAGTAGATGAGGTTCTTATTGCGATGCCATCAGCATCAAAGCACACACTAAGAAATTTAATAAAGGAAATAGAGGAATACTCTGTAAAGGTAAGAATCCTACCCGGACTTGCAGAATTAGCTCAAGGAAAGGTCTTAGTCTCAGAATTGAAAGAGGTTGATATTTCTGATTTATTGGGGAGATATGAGGTAGAACCAAGCAAAAATTTAATTACTAAAAATATAGAAAATAAGGTAGTTTTAATTACAGGAGCAGGGGGCTCAATAGGATCTGAGATTGCTAGGCAAGTAATAAATCACAATGTTAGTAAAGTTGTTCTCCTGGATGCAAATGAATATGCTTTATATTCGATAAAGCAAGAAATCGAAAGCTTTGGTAAAGATGCAGATATCTATGCAGTACTGGCTAATGTTAATAATAAGAAGAGAATAATAGAAGTCTGTAAAACCTTTAAGGTTGATACAATTTATCACGCTGCTGCTTATAAGCATGTTCCTCTGGTAGAAGAAAATCCCTTCGAGGCTGTTTTTAATAATATTTTTGGGACAAAAACTTGCGCGGAGGCAGCTTTAGAGACCGGCGTTGAAACTTTCGTTTTAATTTCCACAGACAAAGCAGTGAGACCTACAAATATCATGGGAGCAACTAAAAGATTTTCGGAATTGATACTTCAATCTATGGCATCAGAAAATAAAACCAGAATGATGATGGTTAGGTTTGGCAATGTGATAGGGTCTTCAGGTTCAGCAATACCTTTATTTCAGCAGCAAATAAGAGAAGGAGGTCCTGTCACAGTAACTCATCCTGAAGTTATTAGGTATTTTATGTCTATACCGGAAGCAGCAGAGCTAGTAATTCAAGCTGGCGCTATGGGCAAAGGAGGAGATGTTTTTGTTCTTGATATGGGAGAACCGGTAAAAATTTATGAGCTAGCCAAAAGATTAATCAATTTAAGTGGGATGGAAGTAAAAGACAATTTAAATCCAGAGGGAGACATTGAAATTATATTTACTGGTTTAAGACCTGGTGAAAAGTTATATGAAGAGCTTTTAATTGGAGATAAAGTGAGCAAGACTGACCACAAACAAATCCTTAGAGCAGAAGAGGATTGCCTTTCGGCGAGTGACATAGAATTTTACCTGGAATCTTTGAAAGAGGCAGAGAGAATTGGAGATGTCGAGTCTTTGAGAGATATTCTGAAAGAAGTTGTGTCTGGTTATATACCAGAAAAAGATATTTCTGATGTAGTTTACCTTCAAAAAAATACTTAATTCTAAATAACTTGTTTACCTTAATAGATTCCTTAGACAACCTAGCCTACCTTAATAAAGAGCTATCTCAGAAATCATACTTAGGAATTGATACCGAATTTCGAAGAACTTCTAAAAATGATATGAGATGCGCATTGTTACAAGTTAACGACGAAGAAGAAATTTATTTAATTGATACTATCTTAATTCCTAATCCTGGACGGCATGCAAGTTTTTTACATTCTAAATCCGTCACTAAGATACTTCATTCTTGTAAAGAAGATTTAGAAGCAGTCTTTGCTTGGACAAATAAAGAGATGACCAATATCTTCGATACACAAATTGCCAATTCTTTTTTAGGAGGCGAGTTCGCAATTGGTTATCAAGGTCTGGTAGAGCAAAAATTAGGTATACTCTTAAGTAAAGATGAAACTCGGTCAAATTGGATAAGAAGGCCTTTATCAGACTCTCAACTTAAATATGCAGCTCTAGATGTCGAATACCTTATTCATCTTTATCAGATACAAAGGGAAGAATTATTTCATTCTTCAAAATTGAATTGGTTCTATCAAGATCTAGATAGACTTATCAGGGTTACTCTAAATCCTTCTTCAAACTTCACTGACCTAGACAGAACTGTAACAAAGTCACAAGAAGTTGAAATGTTAAGAAAGTTTAATGAAATCATAGAAGTAATTTCTGAACGTGAAAATATTAATCCAACATTATTTTTTTCAAAAAAAGCTCAAAAGGACTTCTTGAGATTAGTCTTCATCAAAGGATTAGATTTGGCATGTGAAGAAATAACTTCTTGGAGAAGTGCGCTAATAAAAAATGATATATTAAATTTACTAAGATAGTATTATGTTTTGGCTTCTTTACTTTTTAGCATCGGTTCTTATTAGTTTATACATAGCACGTCTTTCTAAGAACTATTCTTCGGAATTATTTATTCTATTTCTTGTTGCTTTCATAACTCCAGCACAATTAGATGTTCAAAGTTTTAACTTCGCACCTTCTTTTTTTACTTTTATCTTCAATATAATTTTCCAACAAGATTTCTCAACAAGAGTTTTGAGGCCCCTTTTGATCACGTTACCTTTGTCTATACTTTTTATATTTTTATTTAGAATTTTTAAAAAAAGATTCTTCTAGTTTTCAAATCTTCCAAATCAAGAATACCGATGGCATTTTTTCCTTCTTGCATGCCTGCTGACTCACCTGGATTAAAATATAAGACATTATTATTCACTTCATTTCTGTACCTATGAGTATGTCCATGTAATACAAGATCAAAGTTATGATTTTCTAATAAAAAATTTTCAATAAGCTCGGGTTCATGGAAAATAGCTATGTTTCTGCCATCTAAACATAGAGTATTTGGTGGTTCTTTGAATATGAAATTATTCTTTAAGGCAACTTCCTTAAGTCCAATTTCATTTCTATCATTATTACCATACACTCCAACAAGACTGCATTTAAGCCTGGAAAACTTGTCTAAAGATTTAGCACTGGCTATGTCACCTGTATGAACAACCAAAGATACATCTTCATCATTGAATAAATCAATAATTAACTCAATATTTTTTAGGTTGTTATGAGTATCGCTAACAACACCAATGAGCATTTAAATTTCTTATACCTTTTCTAGTATGTGTATGCCACAAGCGCTTCCAAGACCTATTACGTGAGTCATTCCTATTTTTGCATTCTCAACTTGCCTTTGACCTGCTTCACCTCTTAAGTGTGTACAAACTTCATAGATGTTTGCTATGCCAGTTGCTCCTAATGGGTGCCCTTTGGAGAGCAAACCGCCAGAAACATTTACAGGTATTCTTCCACCTAACTCTACCTCGCCATCATCAATTAATCTTCCCGCTTCTCCGTCGTTGCATAGACCAAGATTCTCATAATGAAGCATTTCTGCTGTAGCAAAACAATCATGTAACTCCACTAAATCAATATCATTAGAATCAAGACCAGCCATTTCATAAGCTTCAGCTGCAGCTTTACGTGTACAGGAATTTACGTCAGGCATTACGAGGTCTCTTTCCTGATAAGGATCGCTCGTCATTACCGATGCTTTAATTCTTACTGCTCTTTGCATTCCAAGTTCCTTTGCTTTTTTTTCGGAGACCAATACTGCAGCAGCAGCTCCATCGACATTTACAGAACACATCAGTTTTGTATTGGGATAAGATATCATCTCTGCATTCATTACTTCATCCAAAGGAGTCTCAATTTGATATCTAGCTTTTGGATTCATAGTTGAATGATGATGATTTTTTACAGATATTTTTGCAAACTGTTCG
>MDSZ01256984.1_pt1 | contig 12032 bp, 12 predicted proteins | sample 811201 | NCBI WGS metagenome assembly MDSZ01 (sample SAMN05326647, study PRJNA326480) | marine metagenome | isolation source: seawater | place: Indian Ocean: North | collected 2010
AACAAACCTTTTGTGTTTTAATTTTACCAATTCATTAGTAAGTAGAATGTTACTATCAATATAATCATAGTAATCATCAATGTTATTACCCCTATCTGAATGGAACGCACAGTGAACAATTAAATCATATTCACCTTTTAAAACATCTTGTTTGTTTTCTCTTGTCAGCCCCACTGAATTAGAAATATTTTCATAAATGTATTTACCCAAACCACTTTTAACACCTGTTACTAATATTTTATTTGTTGAAGACATTATACCTCTTATCCACTATGTCTAAGTTATCTAAAAACCATCTAACCGTATTTGATATACCATTTTCTAATTTTGTTTTGGGTTTGAAACCATAAGACTCTGCTTTGTTTGTATCAAACAATCTTATCTTGTCTCCCATTGGTTTATCTACATCCCATTTTATCTCTCGTCCAAGTTCGGACGCTATTGTTGTTGCTAATTCTTTTATAGTCACACCAGTTCCACTACCAAGATTAACAGGTTCAGTTACTTTATTCTTAACCATATGTAACATACCTCTAGCTACATCTTCCGAGTATATAAAATCTCTTATTGGTGAACCATCCCCCCACACAGAAAGAAATTCATTCTCGTGTGCTTTTCTTATCAATGATGGTATGACCATAGCATTATCAGTATCAAAATTATCATAAGGGCCATAAACATTCGCTGGTCTAACTATCGATACATTAGCTTTACCATTTTGTATCGCGTAAGCCTCTGCTTGTAACTCTCCCATTCTTTTAGCCCAACCACCAAACCAATCGTGTTTAGAGGGAAATGATTTCCAAACATTCTCTTCTTTAAATATTTCAGCTTCACCATACACACCGACTGTACTTGTATAAAGATACCATTTAACATCTGACTTCATAGCTGCACTCATCATATTAGTATTGAATTGTAGCATTGGTGTCATTATGTCCGCTGGTCTTTCTTGAATAACTTTTGGTGAACATTTTATACCAACTAAATTAAATACATAATCCATTCCTTGACAAGCTTCTAAACAACTTATATAATTAGTCAAGTCAATTTTTTTAAATATGATACCACTCATGTTTATAGGCTCATTTAAATCAGCAACATAAACATTTGCAGATTCCTTTTGTAACAATTTCACTAATTGTCTACCAATCATACCACTACCACCAGTGACTAATACGTTTTTATTTTTAAACATTATTTAATTTCCTACATAAATCAATTATTTGCTCTTTATTTAAATCGGGATGATTACCAACATACAATCCATAGTCGTGAACATGATTTACATTATCTAAATTGTCACATATTTTAAAATCATATTTTTCTAAATATGGTTGTCTAGCTTGATTACCACCACCCGCAGTACCAACTCTAAACTCAACACTCTCTTTATCTAATAATATACACACTTTTCGCATATATTCCAAGTCTTTTTTTCTTAAAATTAAGGGTAATGAAAAATTACTGTTACCCTCTCTAATGTAATCTGTAAAAAATTTGTTAGAATCAAGAGTGTCTAACCATATTTCTAAATTTTCTTTTCTACACTCTATGTTATAATCCAGTCTATCCATTTGAGATAATCCTAAAACAGCATTAAGTTCTTGATTTCTTACATTATAACCAGGAACAGCGAATGTAAATAAAGGATTGACATCATTGTATTTTTCCTTGTATTCTTGTTGTAATTTAGGTGAAGCTTCTCTTGTCATTCCATGAGACCTATATAATTTAGCGTAATCATATAATTCATCATCATTTGTACATACCATTCCACCCTCTATTGATGTTATGTGGTGTCCAAAATAAAATGAAAAGTTAGATACATCTCCAAAGTTACCAACTCTTTTTCCATTGTAAGTCGCTCCGTGTGCTTCACAACAATCCTCAATTAAAAATAAATCATTATCTTTAGCTATTTGAATTATAGTTTCGTTTATCGCATTGAATCCAAGACAATGTACTAATGTGATACCAACAGTATCTTTAGTTATTGCAGCCTCTATTGTATCATATGTTATTGACATATTATCAACTGAGATATCTACAAAGACAGGTGTGAATCCAAGATTAACTAATGGTGACACATCAGACACCCAACCTAATGGTGGTGTTATAACCTCACCCAACCCTTTTTTCTCTTTCATTATTGAAGCCATAATGTAATTAGCTGAAGCACCTGAATTAACATAAACACTATGTTTACAACCCACCCATTTAGACCAATGTTTTTCAAACTCTTTTACTTTTTCACCATTAGTAAATCTAACTCCATCAGTATTGATAAAATCAGTTAGTGCTTTTTTATCTTTTTTCGTTATACTATCATTTATAAGTGGCCATTTAAACATTTTTTTACTCCTCATCCCAAGTTTCATTTTTAACAAGAGTTGGATAAACTCTCTCTTGTCCTATCTTTTCTATATACATATTGTTATCAAACTCATCATCTGGCAAATATGGATACATATCTTCGATTGGTGTTTGCCATCCAATGACTTTTGGGTCATAAGTATGATACTCATGACAATTTAAATCTAAAACAACAGGTCCATCGTAATCTAAAAACTCTCTAATTTGTTTTCTTACTTTATCATAATCAGTTCCGTCATCAACTGTCATAGTTTTTATACCATACGCTTCTACAATTTTTACAAAATTTGGAGGGTCATATCCTTTTGGCCCACAAGCTTCAGCTCTTCCTTGAAAGTTGGTTTCTTGAAACGCTTTAGTGATACCATAAATATGATTGTTCATAATAATCGTTTTAAGAGGTACATTATAATTTATTAGTGTTTGTAACTCTTGTATGTTCATATTAAAACCACCATCACCAATTACACAAACTACATTTTGATTTTTATTTGCAGCTATGGCAGCTCCTATACCACCAGCGAAAGAAAATCCCATTGGTGAATTACCATTGTTGGTAAAATATCTCTGTCCAGTTTTAGTTTCAAATGCATGATTGGTTACAACAATATTACCACCACAGTCACCACAGAAAACATCATCACTTTTCATTTCTTCTGAAAGTATTCTAGTGAATGTATATGGATGTGGATATTTTGTTGGTTTAAACATATCTTTAGTAACAGGGTCGTATTTAGTTTTCCATTCCATAACTCTATCTGTCCATTTACTAAAATCAGGCAAGTCTATTGTTTTTAATCTCTCCATTAATAATTCAATAAATAATTTAGCATCTGAATAAATACATTCTTCAAATGGTACTTGTTGTAAAAATCTCTGTAATCCAGCCTTATCAACATCAACCATATATTTTTTTGCACCTCTAGCAAAACTATGTATGTTACCACCAGTTATTCTACCTGATATTCTACTACCTATCGCAAGTAATAAATCAGAGTTCTGAACACCAAAGTTTCTACCAGCACCACCGTAAGTTCCAATTCTACCACCATAATACTCGTAGTCTGAACATACAACATCTAATGCATTCCAAGTAGGAAACATAGGTATTTTTAATTCTCTACCAAGTTCTAACAACTCATCTATAGCACCACTCAATCTGACACCACCACCAATCATCAAACAAGGTCTTTCACTATTTTTCAAATCTTCTATGAAAGTATCAATCTGGTTATTAATTATATCTATATCAAATGTTGTTTTTATACCACTATCATATCCTATTAAAGTATCAACATCAACCTCAGCTTTTTGAATGTTCATTGGTATGTCTAACAACACAGGACCTGGCCTACCCTCTGTCGCCATATGTAATGCTTTTTCTATTTCGTATTTTACATCTTCAGGCCTTTCAATCATTTTAGAATACTTTGTTATTGGTTTACAAATACTCACTATATCTGTCTCTTGAAAACCTATCTGTCTTATACTTTCATCAGGCCTCATAAATTGTGAATTAATCTGTCCAGTTATAAACAAACCAGGTACTGAATCATAAAAGAAATTACCAATAGGTGTTACAAAATTCATACCACCCGGACCACTCGTCGCCATAGAAACTGATGGTAATCCTTTAACTTTAGTCCATCCTTCAGCTGCAAAACCTCCACCTTGTTCATGCATGACAGCCACATATCTTGTATTTTCTGTTCTTACAAATGAATCAACCATATCACCATTAGCAGAACCATAAACAATAAACATATCGTTAATACCATAATCTGCTAGATACTTGATTATATAATCAGCTACTTTCATTATTTCTCCTTCTTAGTTGTTCTTGGTGTTGCACTATGATTTGGTTTAGCTTGATTCTCAACCCTCAAATCTTCGTACTTCCAACTTGAATCACCAAGTAATTTCTCTAACTCTTCTTCTTTGATTGCATAAAAGTTTTCTTCTGCTGGAAATACACCAGTTTTAACTTCTTCTTTATATTGTTCAAGTGAACTCTGAATCATTTGTCCTGCTTCACAATATCTTTTTACAAATTTTGATTTAAACTCCCAAAATAATCCAACTAAATCATGCATAATCACTAACTGACCATCAACCCTATCACCAGCTCCAATACCATATACAGGTATCGACAATTCTTTTGCAATCATTTCAGCGGGTTCTGTTGGCATCGCTTCTAATAATAAGAATGAACAACCCGCTTCTTGAAGTGCTAATGCTTGTTTTAAAACTATTTCTGCACTTTTAGCGGTTTTACCTTGAACTCTGTAACCACCCATTTTAGCTCTTGTGTGTGGTGTTAATCCTAAATGACTCATAACCATGATACCAGAATCAGCAATAGCTTTAACTCTGTCTACCATAGCACCCTCTACCTTTACACAATCCATACCAGCTACGATAAATCTACCAGCATTTCTTACAGCTAATTCATCTGATTCTTGATAAGACATATATGGCATATCACCAATCAGAAATGCGTCATTAGCACCACGAGCTACCGCCTCACAATGTGTTATCATCATATCCATAGTCACTGGTATTGTTGTTTTAAATCCGTGTGTAGTCATACCACAAGAATCACCAACAAGAATTGCATCAACTCCCGCCTTATCCGCTATCATCGCTTGTGGATAATCATACGCGGTAACTAATACAGATTTTTCACCCGTTCTTTTATGTCTTCTTAATTTTAATATTGTTGTTTTTGATTTACTATCCGCTGGCATTTTATCTCCTATTTATCTCTTTGTTGCAATATTGGATTAGATATAGGCCAATCTATATTTAATCTTTCATCATTCCATTTAATTGTAAATTGGTCTTCTACATCAGGATACTTTCCTTCATAAGCCCATTTATAATTAAAAACTGAATTTTCACTTAATACTAAAAATCCATTACCTACACCAGGAGGAGTCAAAACCATTTTTCTCCTTCTATCATCTAATATTAATGATTTCCATTGTAGATATGTATTTGACTCTTTCCTGTTATCTACTAATATACAAAACAATTGGCCAAATAAACAAGTAATTAATTTATGTGATTTAAAATCTCCATGAATACCTCTTAAAACATTCTTTCTTGATGTAGAAACTTTATCGTGATTAAATTCAATATCATATGGAAACTCATCTTTTTTCCAAGTTGTCCATAAATCACCTCTGAAATCTGTAAATACATCTGGTTCAAAAATATGTACGCCTTTAAACATCTATACCCAACTCTTTTTTATTTTTTTTAGAACTTTCTTTTAATAAATCCCAATGCCACATAATCACTTTTTTTGGTATACCACACTTAATATCAAATGTAGTAATACTTCTAGGCCCGTCCCAATATCCTTCAAAAAAATTTGGCATGTTTTTCATCGGCCACGGTATTCTGTGAGCGTGGGCATCTCTATTTTGTAAAAATTCCTCTAACAATTTTATCTTAAACTTTGTTTTATAAATTCCAGTTCCTGAAATTCGACCAGTTGGTGAACCTTTACCATCATAAAAGTAACAATATTTACTTTCTTCTTTATAGCCTGAAAATTTTTTAGTTCCGTATTTATTTATTTTTGTAAAATTAACAAAATCTAATTGTCTATGTATAATAACATCATTTACAATGTTGTTCCAATCTTGTTGATTCATACCAAAATCTTTTTGTCCTGAAAAGAAATGTTGTCCATCCAACCACTTGAAGTATTTTTCTTTATCTTCATATGTAAAACAAGGAAAATCTTCAGCCAAACACAATATATATGGTTCTTTCAAATCCTTAACCATAGCGTAAGTCACCATACCCCAATCTTTTTCTAAATTGTTATAAAAAACAAGATTTTCTTCTTTAATCGATGATTTAAATATATTATGTATTTCGTCTAACCACTTGTCTTGATTTAAATTTACATACCATTTTACTTTTAAAGGACCATTATCAAATAACTCAGCATATTTAGGTATCACATCTTTTATTAAATCTAATCTTTTTTCTCTAGTACAAACAAAATTCATAAATAATGCAATATTTGGTTGATTGTCTAAAAATTTAATTTCTTTATCAAAATAATCTGTCATTTTTTTCTCCTTAAAATCTACCACCTCTAGGATATTTATCTAATTTTTTTAATTTTTTAATATCAAATTCTTCATATTTGTATTCACAATTTTCAAATATAGCTCTAACAATATCTGTATTCCCGTTACCTATTTCTGAATCTTGAAAGTCCTCGGCTCTACAGACTTTAATATTATTATCCACAGGCCATTGATATAAATCTTTATGTGGAGACCTCATTCCATACTCTTTAAAATGTGGATGAAAGTTATTAATGACATCCATGTTTTTAGAGGATGAAAAATGCCAATAGTCCAAAACTGATTTCTTATTTGGGTCGTATGGTAAACCCGCAGGGACATAAACTGATGTATCTAAGTCAATAAATTTACTAAAATCTAAAGCTTTGAAGAACCCAATATCAAACCTTGAAGACATCACAACATCATAAACAAAATTATTTTCCTCTTCATATTCTTTTTTTAATTTAGTAACTTCCATAGTGCTATACCATCTACTTTCAGCGTTGTGTCTGTACTTATTTTCATTAAACACAATTTGTTTCTGAAATTTACTTTTTTTAGGTTTATACAATTGTACGAGTTCTTTCTCAAACTTTTCATCCCAACTATGTATAAAAACATCAACCTCATCATTGACATTAAAGATATTTTTTTTATAAAAGTGATGACCAATTCTAAAATCAACATGAACATCATTCTCATATTCAAATTTAGACTTGTTTTTATATACTCTTCCAACTATACCACTTAATAAAAGTGCACATTTCATAATATTATTCCTTATAATTTACGATAAAATCACTACAAATTCCAAGACATTTTTTTGGAAATTCATTATTTTTTTCTGGCAAAACACATATGGAATTTTCAGTTAATTTTTTTCCTGGATAAGTCCACATATAACCTTTAGAAGTTAATGTGACATCATCTTCTTGATGCCAAAAACAATGAATATTATTTTCCAACATCATGTGTAAAGCGTCTATGTTTTTTGCATGACACCAAAACTTATCATTTTTTAAATATTTTAAATTTACTTTATATTGTGGTTCATTATGTCCAAGATACCAACCATCGTCTTTATACCAAACATCTATTTCAACATCAAAACCATTCTTTAAAGCTCTGTCTATCTGAATTGGATTGTTTTCAAATTCAACGTATTTTCCATCCATATTCCCTCTGTGAGATATTAAAATCATTAAATCTCTTTTGGTGTACCATATGGTTGAACATTTAAATATTTTTTCCAAGGCTGACCTTTATCTATTCTTCTTAAAGTTCTAAAACCTCTTTTACGATAAATAATGTTATCACCTGGTTCATATCTACCATTAATACAATCAAATATAACTGAAGCTGTTGCGTGTGTAGTCAGTCTTGTTCTTGGGTCTTCACCTGGATAATCCATCTCTCTCATTTTGGTGTCCACTCTACCAGGACTAATAGAATAAGCATCATAACCCTCAAAAGCCAAAGACTGAACCAATGATATAGTTCCACCTTTAGAAGCACAATAACCACTGTGTTCTGGTTTTCCGTACTTACCAGCGACCGAAGCTATGAATATCATAGTGTTGATACCTAACTGAGCACACTCACGAGCTATTCTATAACTACCAACTAAATTAACATCAATCTCTTGTATCCATTTATCTATGTTGGAGTCTTTTACTAACTGAACATTTGATACACCAGCACAATTAACAACAACATCAGGTTTATGTTCTGTTAACCATTTTGATATTTGTTCAGAATCTCTAACATCACAGTCTTTATATGCAATTTGAATAGTATCAGGATTCATATCCTTGACTGCTGTGGCGATATCACTTTCACCACCAAAAATTAATATTTTTTTATTCATATCTTAACCTCTTCATTTTCAATTTTATCTAAAAATATTCTTAACTCTTCAGGTGTCCCCAACATATGTTTGTTGTTAACATTACACTCATAAGTAGATACTTTACTATCTTCACTAAGTAATTCATTGTAAACAGGACAAATATAAAATTCATTATTTGTCCTAATGTTCTTGTCAATCATTTGGTTTGCAGATTTTACATATTCACTACCTTTTTTAAAATAGTAAATACCAGCAGATGCTTTATCTGAGATTACAATTTTTTCTGCTACTTCGGTTACTAATGATTTTTTTACCTTGACATAACTATGATGTGGATTGGTAGAATTAAATGTGACTAAACACCCATCATACAATCGTGAATATGTTATGTAATCATAAAAACTCCATTGTAAATATTGGTCACAATTTGCAATGACTAATTCATTATCATTGTCAATAAGCTCTTGTGCTAATAATGTGGTACAAGCTGCACCTTCAGTCATTTCATTAATTGTAATTATTGAACCTTTATCTTGTAAATAATCTCTCAACCCCATATCTAAATGTTCTTGTTGTGTTACAAAAATAAAATTGGTTTCAATTTTTTCACTACTTAAAGATTCAATAACTCTTTCAATCATTGGTTTACCACAAACATCAATTAATGGTTTTGGTAATTTATACCCCTGCTCTTGAAATCTTGAACCAGCTCCAGCCATTGGAATTAATATGTTCATTTATTTTTCTCCTTGTGTACCAATATACTAAATTCTCTAAAATATAAATAATCAATATTGGTTCTTAAAAAACAATCTATTGCATGTTCTGGTGTTTCAACAATTGGCTCTCTATCATTAAAACTTGTATTTAACAATATGGGAACGCCTGTTTTATCACCAAACTTTTTAATAAATTTATAATACCATTCATTGTCATTTTTTGTAACGGTTTGTAATCTACCTGTACCATCCAAATGTACAACCGCTGGTACTTTATCTTTAACTTCTTCTTTCCATCTTAATACGACAGTCATATAAGGACTATCAATATCGTGTTCAAACCACTCACTAACATTTTCTCTTAATATTGATGGAGCAAAAGGTCTAAACCATTGTCTATGTTTTACTTTTTCATTTATTATAGCTTTCATATCAGGACTTCGTGGGTCACATAAAATACTTCTATTCCCTAAAGCTCTTCTACCTGACTCTGAACCACCACCATGAACTGAAATTATGTTTTGATTGATAAGTAAATCTATCACTTTGTCATCATTCACATTTTCACAAACCAATTTAACATTCTTTTCTTTTAATCTATTTTTTATATTTTCTGATTCTTCTAATGCGTGTATGACATCATCCTTTTCATAAGTTCTACCCAAGTAAGGAGTACAATTATCTTCCCATTTAACACGAGGGTTACCTAAAACCTGATGCCAAACATATTGAGCGGAACCAATAGCCAAACCACCATCATATGGAACTGGACAAATGTATATATTTATACCCTCAAACCAATCATGCATTTTTCCAATCATAACTGAATTTAAACAAACTCCACCAGACATACAAATATTTTTTGGTTTATATTTTTCTATTATGGGTTTCATAGTTTCATAACCTATAACCTCAGTCGCTTTTTGTAATCCAGCCGCAACATCAAAACTTTCTTGTTCACTAATTTTAGCTATCTCTTTATATTTAGATATAGTTTTTACCCACGAAGAACTACCTCCACCACCATACGCTTTAAAACAATTATAAAAATCTTCCCAATACTTTTCAGAATCACCAACAGAAGCCATAGCCATAATTGTCCCCGCAGCTAATCCATGTGGGTGTCCAGCAGATAATCCAAATATACCTTTTGTACATCTTCTCCACGGACCACCTATCGTAAGTTCCATTGTTGGTGTTCTCTTTATAGGTTTTATTTTTGTTCCTTTTCCTTCCCAAAATGTACTCGCTACAGAAAATGAATCACACTCACTTTTTTCACTATGTATATCTTGCCAGTTAGATTTTTCAGTACCACTACCATCTAATGTTATTATTAAAGCTTCATCAAAATTACTTGAGAAGAACGCGTTGGCTGCGTGTGATTGGTGATGTCCAATCATATATAACTTTCCACCATTGTTAGAGAGCACTTCTGACATTTTATTTTCACTCTCTTCATCGTGACAAACTGAAGGCCTTCTACCTCCAGGATTACCATAACAGAAATGTTGTATTTCATTAAAATCATCATCAGACAATATTTCAGAAGCCATTTTTAATCCATCACCCAATGGTTCTTTTTCTCTAATAAATCTTTCAAGCTCTTCATGAATAATCGGAATACCGTTTTCTAATATACAATAACCAACATCATGTCCTGATTGAAATCCTAATATTTTCATTTTGTATCTCCTATTACATTTTCTAATTTACGAAATAAATTATAATAATACAAGCATAATTTTTCATAATTGTATTCTTCTATAAATTTTTCTCTAATATTGTGATTTATTCTTTCGTTTAAAGTATCAAAATTACTTAAAACATAATCTATAGTTTCATTCAAGTTAGACCAATCATACATAACTGATAAATAAGTATCATTACTTTCGTATATGTTTGGAATCGTATTCACCATTGACATAGATGGTTTTATTATTATTGTCCCAAACTGCATACATTCAAAATCTCTGAAACATAACTCTCCCATACCAAATGGTGATATAGCTACTTTTGAATTATATAATACATTTATATACTCTTGATATGGTAGTTTATCTTTTCTCACATCAAGAGATTTTGAGTTTAACATATCCCACGGCCCTTTTCTGTGATTTGTATAGTGTAAATCATTTCTTACTAAATGGTCTTCATTATATTTATGTTCCGCTTGATAGATTGCACAAACATCTATATTTTTATTTTTATTTATTGGTTGAAAGTTTTTATATTGGGGTAACAAGTATCCCAAATTATAACCACTTAGTTTTATTCTATTCCATTTATCTTCTGATATATCATATCCTAAATCTAAATCACTACCATTGTCAAAAAACCATTTATTAAATGCAGTTGGTTTTTTATATTCCTCTCTATTTAGTAACTGATTTTTAAACAAATATATCGCATCACTTTGTTCAAATACCTCATACGCACCCATTAAAGATGTTGAGTCTGAACCATCAAATAAAAAATAATCACCTGTTATTTTAGAAAGATTTTCTAAACCATATTCGATACTTTCTTGTAGTGATTTTTTTTTATCAATAAAATCCTCCATACCAACAAATAAATAATCAAAATCATCATCAGTTGTTAAGTCAATACTACAATCTGTATACAACATATCTTTTATGAAACTCAATGGTCGAAAGGTAGGCTCATTTCTACCTTTAGAACTATTTAAAATTTTTACTTTAATCATATGGTGTTATAAAACTCGTTTTGTTTTTCTTGTCTATCAATTGTTTTTGGATGATAGAATGAGAATTGTTCTTCCGCTGGAAGATATGTGTGTTCTTTGTAACCTGTTAGCACTTCGTGAACTTTATTTTTCCACAATATGTTCGGGCGATTTCTCCAAATCCTACCTTGATAATCAGGAAAGTTTACCCAACCTTTTTCATTCACTTGCCATCTCCATTTATCAATGTGTTCTTGTGTGATACCATCAACCGTATTTACTCTCGGCACCCAATACAAATCTATTGTTGG
>MDSZ01046562.1_pt1 | contig 12031 bp, 12 predicted proteins | sample 811201 | NCBI WGS metagenome assembly MDSZ01 (sample SAMN05326647, study PRJNA326480) | marine metagenome | isolation source: seawater | place: Indian Ocean: North | collected 2010
AAAACATGGTGTTAAATTTATAAAAAATGGCTCAGATTACTTGTCACACATACCACTTATCAAGTACATGGCATCCACTGAGTCTACGATCATTTTATCAACTGGTATGGCATACCAGGAAGAAATTGATGATGCAGTAAATGCAATACTTTCGATTAGGAATGATAAATCAAAATTAGTATTACTACATTGTACAAGTAGTTACCCTACATCATTTGAAAATGTAAATTTAAAAAAGATTTTATCATTAAAAGATAGATATAAAGTCAAAGTCGGATTTTCAGATCATACGGATGGATGGGAAAGCTCAGTTCAGGCCATATCTTTGGGTGCCCAAGTTATAGAAAAACATTTTACTTTAGATAAAAATTTACCCGGTCCTGATCATTGGTTTAGTTCAGACCCAAAAGAATTTAAAGAATTAGTTAATCAAATTCGTTCAGCTGAAAAACGCATGGGAAGCTCTTTACTCAAACCAGCAAAAAGCGAGATGCGTGTTAAAGATGAGTGGCGATTAGGTTTAGTTTGGAATAAAAATATACCATCTGGAAAAAAGATATCAGTAAGGGACATTAGTATAAAAAAACCGGCTACGGAATTACGCCCTAAAGATTTAGAGTCTTTAATTGGCAGAAAAACTGCCAAAAGTTGTGTACAAGGAAGCCCAGTCAAAATTGAGGATATTTCTAAATAATGAATTTAAACAAAGAAAATATATTAGTAACAGGAGGTTGTGGATTTATTGGATCGCATTTGGTCGATGAATTAATTAAAGTAGGCGCATTCGTTGTTGTAATTGATAACTTATCCTCTGGATCAATTAGTAATTTAAACCCAAATGCTATCTTTCATCAAGGGGATGTTAGTGATGAATTTTTTGTAAGAAGAATATTTGAAAAATATAAATTTGATTATGTAATTCATGAGTCTACAACAATAAATACCAATACACTTAATGAAGTACCGTTACATGATGTTAAATCATCAATCAATTCAACAATAATTCTTGCTGAAAATTGTGTCAGATGTAAGGTAAAAAATTTTATTTTTGCTTCATCTGTAGCTGTTTATGGAAGACCAAAGTTTCTACCTACTAATGAAAAAAGTATTGAAAGTCCCATATATTCATATGGTATTTCAAAATATACCGCCGAGCTTTACATTAAGTTTTTTCATGACCATTATAACTTAAATTACCAAATCTTAAGATATGCCAATGTCTATGGACCGAGACAACCTATATATGGTGAAGTAGGCGTGATTGCAATTTTTACTGATAGAGCTTTAAAGGGTAAAGACTTGATTATTTTCGGAAATGGCGAACATCAACGTGATTACATTTATATTTCTGATGTAGTTAACTTTACAATGAGCTCACTTAAATTCAAATATTCAGGTATCTATAATATTGGTAGAGGTATACCAATAACTGTTAATGAAATTTTTAAAGAATTGAAATTACTTTTTCCCAGTATAAATAAAGCTTTACATAAACCTGAGAGATATGGAGAGATTGGAAATTTCTATTGTGATGTTAATCTAGCAGAAAGCACTGGTTGGAGATCTAAAATAGATTTAAAGGAAGGTATAAATAAAACAATTAAATTTTTCAATAAGTAGTAAAAATGAATATACTAATTTTGACAAATGATTTTTCATCTAATTTTATCAAAAAATTAAAAGATAATAAGAAAATTAAAATAATAACAAGTTATTTGTATGAAGATATTGAGGCAAATTTAGATCTAGTTTTTGCTTATAATTATGACAAGATTATACCTGAAAAATACTTTCAAATACCTAATATAGGTATATTCGTTTTACATTCAAGTGACTTACCAAAAGGTAGAGGATGGGCACCAATATATCACTCAATAGCGGACAACTATAAAGAATTTGTTATATCATTAATTAAAATAAATAAATTTATAGACCAAGGAAACATTTTTTTAAAATTAAAATTTGATATGCCAAAAATGATAAATAATTCTAATCTTAGAGATATTGATGAGTCTGCTTGTGGAGTAGTCATCAATCATTTTATTGAATTATGTTTTTCTAACAAAATTAATAAAAATACTAAAGGACTTAAGCAAGATAATTCGAAATCCTCATATCATAGAAAAAGAAAACCTGATGATAGTTTTATTGATAAGGATGAGTCGATTTCTAAATCTATTAATAAATTGCTTGCAACTAGTCAGGAATATTCATCATTTGTAATAATCGATAATATTAAGGTATATTTAAATGCAAAGATTGAAAAACAGTATAAACTATCTGAAGTTAATTATATTATAGAAACTTATATTTAAAAAATTATATTTGTCCATTTTAGAAATTTACAACAAAATGCTTAGAACTGGCAAGAATGATGCCGAAAAAGTTGGTTGGGGTAGTAAGCTTAGCCAAGAAAAACGTTTTAGAGTTTTGACTGAAATCGGCATCACTGATAGGAATTCTGTTTTAGATATAGGATGCGGCTTAGGAGCGTACGTTAATTATTTTGAAAACCTAAAAATTAATCTCAAATATACAGGTCTAGATATCAACCCTAAAATGATTGAGGGAGCAAAAAAGAAATACCCAAAAATAGAATTTATTCTTGGAGATGTTTTCTCAATTAAAGATAAGATTAATGATAGAAGTTTTGACTACATTATTTTATCTGGTGCTCTTAATTTAAGAGCAGATAATCAATTAAAGAATATTGAAAGAACTATGTTTGAATTATTTAAATTAGCAAAAAAAGGTATCGCATTAAATTTTTTGAGTATGTTTGCTAAAAATATACTAGCTAATGAATACTATTGTAATCCAGTAGATATTTTAAAAATAGCTTTAACTATCTCTAGAAAAGTAACTCTTCGTCATGATTATATGCCTCATGATTTCACTATTTATCTTCTCAAATAAAATATGAATATTTTATTTCGTGTTGATGCACATGCTGAAATCGCATTGGGTCACTTAAATAGATGTATAAATTTAGCTGAAAGTTTAATTGAGTATGGACATTCAATTTTTTTCATCTCTTATAATGACCCTGCAGCAAAATCGTTACTTAGTAAAACAAGGTTTGAATATCAACTAATACCATTTAAAGTTAATGACTTAAAAGATAAATTTGGTGAATTTTCAATTTTAGAAAAAATTTCTAATAAAATAAATTTAATACTAGTTGACTCCTATAATGTAGATAAAAATTATTTTTTTTTTTTGAAGAATAAATTTAGATACATTAGTTATTTAGATGACATGAACTTAAATTTTGATGTTGATTTAGTTATTAATCCCTCATGTACTGTAAAGAAATACAGTTATATGGCAAAGAATATACTGTCGGGCATTGAATATGTAATTTTAGGTAAGGAATATAGTAAAGATTATAATAAGATAATAAAATCTAAAATAAACACAATGCTAATTACATTGGGGGGTGTTGATCATTATAATATCTCTTCTCGTTGCGTACCTATCATTGAAAACATATCACCAGACATTGAATTAAACATAATTATAGGACCTTATTATGATAATATTGATTTAATAAAAGATGTTGCAAAAAATAGCTCGCTAAAAATTAATTTAATTGAAAATACAACAAATATTTTACCTATTATTTTAAAAAGCGATATCGCAATAACTGCTGGTGGATTTACCTCATTTGAATTAGCAGCATTAGCAACACCTAGTATTGGAATTGCTCTTTGGAAAAACCAATACAACAACATAGATTGCCTCTCAAGAGAGGGAGCTTTGATACCTCTTTACTATCCAAAAATTAAAAATTTTGATAAAGCTCTATCAAAAGAAATTCATAAGTTAATTTATGATGAGGGCCTAATGATAAATATGTCAAAAAAAGCCAAAGAAATAGTAGATGGAAAAGGCTCTGATAGAATCAGCGCAAAGATTACAGAATTTTATGAAGAAAAATAATCCGCTTATTTTGAGTGCTCATCAACCTGTTTACCTACCGTGGCTTGGCTTATTTCATAAAATAGCTTTAGCTGATGTGTTTTGTGTATTTGATATCGTTCAATACCAAAGAAAGGATTATAATAATAGAAACAAAATAAAAACTTCACATGGGCCAAAATGGTTAACGGTTCCTGTAAAGTCAGCTGGAAGATTTGACTCTTTTATTACAAATATAGAAATTATTAATAATGGATGGCAAAAAAAACATCTTAGATCAATTGAATTAAATTATAAAAAATCATTATATTTTGAAAAAATATATTTTGGATTAAAAAAGATACTAGATAGACCTTATCGCTACTTAGTTGATTTGAACTTTGATCTTTTAATTTACCTATTAAAAATTATTGAAATCGATACAAAGATTATCAAAGCGAGTGATTATTCTTTTGAAGGGTCTAAATCTGATTTGGTACTTAACATGTGCACAAAACTTAATGCAGACATCTATATTTTTGGAGAAAAAGGAAAAAATTATGCTGATTTAAAATCTTTTGATAGAAGTGAGGTAAAGTGTTACTTTCAATCATACAATCATCCATCATACAGACAAATCAATAATAATTTTGAGCCAAATTTAAGTGTTCTTGATCTAATATTTAATGAGGGCAAAGCAAGTAAAAGTATTATAATGAATAATAATTCAACTAAATTTGATATAATTAAATCTTTATATGAGTAATTTAAAAGAGAGAATATTATTTATCGTTGCTCATCCTGATGATGATATTTTGGGATCAGGGGGAACAATAGCAAAACTATCTAAAAAAGGATCGATAATTCACGTAGTATTTCTTACAGATGGTGAAACCTCAAGGGATAATATCTTAGATCCAAATAAGCTTATTCATAAGAGAAAAAATAATGCAAAAAAAGCTTTAAAAATTTTAGGATGTAACTCTACTGATTTTTTAAATTATCAAGATCAAAGATTAGACTCTTTAGAATTTTTAGATATTGTAAAAAATATAGAAAAGATCATTAAATCATTTAAGCCAGATAAAATTTTTACCCATTATGAAAATGATTTAAATCTAGACCATCAAATTACTTGTAGAGCCGTAGTTACTGCATCAAGACCAAAATCCGGTAGCTATATTAATGAATTAATATTTTTTGAAATACCGTCGTCAACTAACTGGAATTTAACAAAAGAATTTAAACCTAATTATTACATAGATATATCAAGTACTCTATCCCTAAAGAAAAAGGCTTTGAATATTTACAAAGATGAGATGAGGCCATTTCCTCACCCTAGATCTATAAAAGCGATTGAGTCTTTATCTTATTATAGAGGTTCATCATCTGGTTGCAAGGCTGCAGAGGCCTTCATCATAGGCCGTAAAATAAAAAAATAAAAATTTAAGATAAGACTTTTCCTTTAATAAAAATTAAAATTTAAAAATTATAGATAGATTTACTTGAAATATTTAATATTGAGTATTTAATTAACATCTTGAATTTGTAAAGATATCCTTTGTGATAAAAAAATGAATAACTCAAAAAAAATTTTAGTTATTGGTGGCTCTGGATTTATAGGAAGTCATACATCTGATATTTTAAGTAAAAATGGGCACAAGGTGACTATTTTGGACAAAGTTAAATCTCCTTGGCTTAGAAGTGATCAAGAAATGATTGTTGCTGATATAATGGAGGACAAAATTTTGTCTGAATGCGTTAAAAATAAAGATTATATTTATTTTTTTGGGGGAGTTTCAGACATTGGTGAAGCGATCCTTGAACCTTATAAAACAATTGAGACTAATATAATAGGTTTGACTAAAACATTAGAGACTGCAGTAAAACATGGTATAAAAAAAATAATTTATGCATCGACAATGTATGTTTACAGCTCGCAGGGTTCTTTTTATAGAGCAAGCAAGCAAGCTGCAGAAATAATTATTGAGACATATCATGAAAATTTTGGAATTGATTATGTTTTATTAAGATACGGTTCTTTATATGGCCCAAGATCACAAGATTGGAATGGTATTAAAGGCTTTGTTGATCAGGCAATAAAAAAAGGATTTATTGAGTATTCAGGCAATGGTTCTGAAGTAAGAGAGTATATAAATGTTTTAGATGCTGCAAATTTGAGTTTTAAAATACTACATGAAGATTATAAAAATAGAGCTGTTACAATAACTGGTCAACAATCAATAAAGGTATCAGATATGTTTGCAATGATTTGTGACATTATTGGAAAAAAAATTGATATTAATTATTTAAACAAAAATGAGCATAGACATCATTATGGCAGTACTCCCTATAGGTATACACCAAAGCCATCTCTAAAGATAACACCTAATGAGTTTGTTGATTTAGGTCAAGGCCTTTTAGATATAATAGAAGAGACTTATCGAAGTAAGTGAATACTTGACAAATTTAAAACCTTTTAAAATGGTATTTTGGGATTTTGATGGAGTTATCAAAGAGTCTGTTTCAACAAAAACAGATGCATTTATTGAATTATTTCAAAAATACGGACAAAAAGTTGCAGAAAAAGTTAGAAAGCATCATATTCATAATGGTGGTATGTCAAGATATGACAAAGTGCCTTTGTATTTAAAATGGTCCGGTATCGAACCAACCAGTTTTAATATAAAAAAAAACTGTGACGAATTTTCTAAAATTGTAAAAAAAAAAGTAATAAATTCTAATTGGGTTCCAGGCGTAGAGGAATTTCTTAGATCGAATAAAGATAAGTACATTTTTGTTATGATATCTGCTACACCGACTAGTGAGTTAGAGGAAATTTGTAAGACGCTTAATATTTATGAATACTTTGCAAAAATATATGGATCACCTATTAAAAAAACAATAGCTATAAGGAATTGTATAAAACATTTTAATATACCTGAAAAGAAATGTCTCTTCTTCGGTGATGCAAAAGTAGATATTGATGCTGCAAATGAAACTAAAATCAATTTTATATTTAGAAGACATGATCATAATAAAATATTAAAAATTAATTCTAATATTAAAGTTATTAATGATTTTAAATAAAGTAAAATTTCATAAAAAAAATATAATTTAATGGAATTAATTATAGCTCAATCTATAAATAATTTTTCCAAATTTGATAAATATTTATCAAAGAAGGTAGATATTTTAGTTTTTGATCAAAGAGTTATGGTAGCTTTAGATAAAAAAAATATCAATTATCTTGGAGTAGAAGACTTTTATAATGCAGATGATTATTTTATGGATGTTTCAATTTATCGTGATCATTCACTCAATCTTTTATCTGAACTTGACAAGTTTACAATGCTAGATGCTAATTTTAAGTATGCATTTACCGGAAATGAGCATTATTTTTTAACATTGTTTGATGATTTATTTTATTTAGAAAAATTAATTCAAATTATTCAAAAAAAATATTCAAAGATATACTTATTTTCATATGAAAAACCTAAAGTACTCAAATTTGATAATTTAACATTCTCAAACTTAAATTCATACAAAGTAAATGGAACTATTTCTTTTCCAGATGAAAGAAATGTTAACAGAAAAATACAATTAATTTATAATTATTTAGATATAATCTTTATAAAAGACGATAAGGATCAAAAAACTAATTTATCCTTAAAATTAAAATTAAAAAAAAATTTCAATAAATATATTTACTACTTTAACAAATGGAAATACTTTCAAAAATTTAAAATTAATAATCCATCAAAATTTAAACATATAAAGATCTGTGTAATTCAGTTTGGGTACGAGCTAGCTGCTTTAAAAAAATATTTACCTAAATACCAATATTATAATCCTTCAACTGAATTGAGGAAAATTATTGAAAATGAAAAACCTATGGGTCTCAAGGACATTTCTTCTAATAATACTTTGAAACATTTTATTGATAAATATTTTGTAATCCTCGGAAATTATTTTCTATTGATTATAAGATCATATAATGACGAAATAGTCGCTAGGATATTTTCATTCCAAGATAAACTTAATATTAGTATAAAAAAAGATAAACCAAATCTAATGTTATTTGGTATCGGTACTAGAGATATTTATGATACCATCTGTTGCAGTATTGCAAATAAAAGTCATATTCCCACAATTATATTTCAACATGGCGGTACTCATCTATTTTTTTTTAATCCTTACGATAAAAGTTTGGAGTTTAATGATATTGTAAAAAAAACGTTAATCGTAAAATCAAAAATCGATATCAAGAGACTTAATAATTCAATGACTAATGTTTTGTGTATGGGATCCATACAACAGTTTGAAATAAGTAATTATCGTAAAACATACACGCCGAGAAAAGATATAATTTTCTGCCTAGGACCGGATACAAATTTATCTTTTAGACAACTTTTGAATTTTTACAGTATAAAAAAAAAGCATCTACAGTCTTTAGATATTATAAATACAACTGAAGAACTCTTATTAGATATTGATATTAAATTACACCCAACTGGTGAAGATGTAAGTTATAAAGCATTTTCAAATATTATAAAAAATAACAATTTTAAAAGAATTAGCTTATTATATGGAGATATTTTCGAAAATTTATCAAATAATTACAGGCTTGTTATTATAGATTATCTTGGATCGGCAATCATAAAACATCTTCTATGTTTAAATGTACCAATAATTATATATGATCGTGATTTTAATAAAATTCGGATAAAAGACTCAATTCGTGAGGAAATAAGGAATAGATGTTATATTGTTAATAATAAGTATGATTTAAAATTAATTTTACAAAAATTTAAAATGGGTCAATTGCAGTCAAAATGGAGTAGAGAAATGATAGATAAATATGTATACCCTATTAATGATGGTAATCCGGGAAAAAATATATCTAAATATATTGAAACGCTTATTTGATAAAATAAAATCATATTAATTATATGACTAAAGAAATAGTAGGACTCATACCAGTAAAAGGATCTTCTGAAAGAGTCCAAATGAAAAACCTTAGAAAATTTGGAGATACTTCATTATATGAACTTAAACTTGATCAGATTTCGAAAGTAACTGGTTTTGAAAAAGTAATTGTATCATCTGAAAGTGATAAAGTTTTATCAATTGCCAAAGAAAAAGGATTTAATACACATGAACGAGATCCAAAATACTCAACAAATGACATACCTATGAGTGAAGTATATTCAAATGTTGCATCAGAAATTGAGGGAGAAAATATTGCTTGGATAAATGTTACTAATCCTCTAGCCGGTCCAGAATGTTATGAAAATGCCATCTTAACCTATAACAACATGGACAACAAATATGATTGCATGTTGAGTGTAAGTGAAGTGAAAGACTATTTATTTTATGAAGGTAGACCAATAAATTTTAAAACGTATCCATGGCAAAAATCTCAAGATTTAGTTGGCGTTGTTGAAATGAATTTTGTAATCAATATTTGTAAAAGGAAAGATATGCAATCTTGGGGTTCGTGTGTAGGTAATTCACCCTTTTTTTACCACTTAAACAGAATTGACTCTTGGGATGTTGATTTTCAAGAGGACTTTGACTTCTGTGAAATGGTTCATAAATCAAGAAAATATTAAAATATTTTGAATGAAGAGAAATATATTAGACTTTAATTTTATTAATTATACCCATAATAGAGACTCTCATTATAGCGATATATCAAATGACCTTTTTAATCTTATAAATCATAATACAAATAAAAATGAATTTATAGAACTATACTCCTATTTTTATAATAGATATCGAATACCACCTAAAGTGACAAGACAAGCGGTAAGACAATATTTAGCTAGGTCTTATCTACTCAGAAAGGGAAAGTTTCACTCAAAACTTAATTTAAAAAGCATACCAATATCATTATTAAAATATTTTACATTACTATATTCCTTACCATTTTTTAAAAAAAAAAAGAAAATTAAACATTACAAATTAATTGTAGACAATATTACATCTAGCCATGAATTAAATAGATTTGAAAAACTTATAAATTTATTTGGAATAAATAATGTTTTGTGTATAACAAGAGATATAAAAATAGAAAAAGATTTCCCAAAATATTTTTTCTATAATAAAAAATTATTTCAAGATATATTTTTAAAAGATTTACTAAAATCAATATACAACGAATTTTTTGTAGGTATTTGGTTAATACTAAAATTATCAATTAGAGTCAAAATTAATTTATTTCCAATAACATTAAGTATCTTACATAATTATCTATCATTTAAATCTATTTTTGAAACAAATAAATCTAAATATTTAATTCAGGGAAAACATTACAATACTGAGCCAATTAAAAACTATTTATTCAAAAAATTAGGTGGTGTCGTCTCCACTACCATACAAAAAAATATTATTCAATCAGATCCAATTTTTTTTTACATAGATATTGATATATTATTCGCTTTGGGCAGTGAAAATCAAAAACGAATAAATGAATATGGAGGGAGAGTCAATGCTGTCAAACCTGTTGGATCATTGTTTATGGAACATGCATGGTTTAATCAAAAGCATGATGTCGAAAAAAAATTTGATATTGCCATTTTAGGTATCAATGCCACAAACGCTTATGAAAGATTAGACTCATATAATAAATTTAAAAAAGACTATTATTCAATGTACAAATGGCTTGCAAAATTGAGCATAAAAAGACCTGAGCTCAAGATTGTCTTAATACATCATGCCAGTGCTGGAAAGGATGAAATTGAAAAAGAGATATTGTCTAACTCAAATGTCATAGTGATTAATAAAAACATTAATAGTTATAAGATTGCTTTCTCTTCTAAATTTGCAATTACATATGGTTCGACAATGGGATATGAATTAAATGCGCATAATTTACCAACATTTTTTATTGATCCTGGAAACAGGTGTTCATTTTTACCCGATAAAAAAGACAGCCTTATAGAAGCTATGAGAATTGAAAGTTATAGTGACCTAAATATTTTGGTAGAAAAATTTTTAAAAAATAATGGTTTGAGTAATGATTTAAAAATTAATTCTGATATGTTATGTTTAAATAGTTCAGATGTATCTAAAAGAATATATCAAAATCTTATTAATCAAAATATTTAATGACAAAAAAAATTAAGTTAGATTTATTTGAATTAAAAAAAAAAAAAGACCTCAGAGAAATTTATAAATTTTTTAAATTTAAAACTAGAAAATGGTTTGATATTAATTTGAAACCAAAAAAAGAATTCTTCATTTTAAAAAAGTGCCTTTTTTGTAAATCTTCCACGAGTAGAGAGGTTTTTGCAATAGATGGTTTTTCTTATCATAAATGCAAATCTTGCGAGTCAATTTATACCAAGCCACACATGCGTGATGATCTATTAAATAGTCTATATAACGATGGAACTTATCAGACTTATCAAAATAAACTTGTAAAAAAAGGAAAAAAAATAAGAGAAAGCACTCTTGAAAATAGGAAGTTTTCCCAAATAAATAAATTATTGAAAACTAAAAAACCTTTAATTCTTGATGTAGGGTGCGGAGGAGGTACTTTCTTGAATATTTGTAAACAAAAAGGATGGATCGTGGAGGGTATAGATCCCTCACCACAGTCTTCGAAAGAAGTGATGAAAAATTATGATATAAAAGTTCATTTGGGTGATTTTAACAGGATAAAAATAAAAAAAAAATATGATGTTATTTCATTTTGGGGTGTCCTAGAGCATATGTTAGACCCAATATCTGCTTTAAAAAAAGCAAAAAAACATCTTAATAAAAATGGCATTTTAGCATTTGAGGTTCCTTCTTCTGATTGTTTTATGAGTAGATATTTACAAAAATACAATTTTTCACCAACAAGATATATTGAAAGTGCTCGTCATAATATTTTCTTCTCCAGAAAACTAATTGATAAATTATCATCTGAAAATAAGTTACAAATAGAGCTCATAGAGACAAATGGGTTAGATATTCAGACAATACTATTTAAAGAATTTGATGATTTAATAACTGAAAAAATCATAAATATTCAAGACATCTTAAATGATGTCTTATTAGGAGACCATTATAGAGTATTTTTAAAAAAAAAATAACTATTTGAGTCATAAAACATTTATCATTTAAATGATTTACAAAAATA
>MDSZ01118394.1_pt1 | contig 12029 bp, 9 predicted proteins | sample 811201 | NCBI WGS metagenome assembly MDSZ01 (sample SAMN05326647, study PRJNA326480) | marine metagenome | isolation source: seawater | place: Indian Ocean: North | collected 2010
GCGCAAAGGAAATTTACTTTTAGCTGATATAGAATCTAATAAAATTATTGAAAATTTTAATATTAAAAGCAAGCATTTATCTTATCCATACACGAATCAATTTGTAAATAAAACATATATTTATCCTGACTCGGGATCACTTAAAAAAGCAATATTTATGAACTTTGAGAATCAGACTTTACTTAAAATATCAATGATGGAAAATTTCAGAAGTGGGCTAATTGATCCATCAGTAATTGAACATAATGGATTATTTTATTTATTTGCAAACTATCCGAATGAGAATTGTGTTTTAAGGTTGTGGGTTGCATCAAATCCTTCCTTCAATGATGCAAATGAACACAAATGTTCACCAGTATGTATAACTCCAATAGGAGGGAGATCTGGTGGAAGGATATTTAAATTTAAAAATAAAATATACAGATTTGGTCAAAACTACGGCGGAGATTATGGAAACGGTTTAATACTTTTTGAAATTAATTTAAATGAAAATTATTATAGTGAAGTAAAGATATCAAGCTTTAAATTCAATGATTTATATAAAGGACCTCATACCATTGATTTCTCATCAAACTTGTTAACATGGGATTTTTATACTGAAAAATTTAACTTTTTTGCAGGTATTAAAAGAATTATAGGTAAAATACTTTGATAATATTTCAAAAATAAATCACTGCATAAAAGACTAGTTTAGAAAAATATCCAAATTAGTGATTTTATAAAATTTATATTTTTAATTATTATTAGTTTTAAATTAATAATTTAAAAATTTAATTCCTATTTTAAAGGAAGAAAAAATTTCTAATAATTTCTATATTTAATTAATAAACCAAATAATTTGTGATATAGTTTTCCAATATAAATAAACAAAATTAAATGAAAACAAAGGAAATTAAATCTACTTTTAGAGATTTTCTTAATTTATTTTAAATAATGAAGATAAAACAAAACTTATTTAAGACAATTTATTTCTGAAAAAAATCAAGTCCCATTAATAAAAATATGACACAAAAATTAAATGTTTCTAAAATAAATTTTGATAAATTAGTAACAATTGTTATGCCGGTTAAAAACGGAGAACCATTAGTAAAAGATGCTATTGAATCTATAAACCGACAAACAATTAGTCCTGCAAAGGTTATTTTGGCTGATAATAATTCAAAAGATAAAACTATTGAAATTTTTAAAAATACTTTAAAAAAATCAATTTGCTTAGAAATATTTAGATCAAAAAAAGATATTGGAGCAATGGATAATTTTTTTAGATGTATTGATAAAGTAGACACAGAATTCTTTTGCTGGCTTGCCCACGATGATTATATTGCTGATAATTGGCTTGAAGAAAACCTGAAAGTTCATTTTAAAAATAAAGAATGTATTACCTCTTTTGGTAAAACTGTATTTTTTAGTGAATCAGGTAAAAAAGTATTGCCAACTGGGATTACAAATAAAATGAATGTTCCTAAACCATATAAAAAAGGAGAATTGATGAAATTTATATTAGAGAGACAATTATTTGGAGTTTTTTATGAATTCGGATTAAATAATATGGCATTGTTTAAAAAGGCATTACTTTCAAAAGAAAAAATTAAAAAGTTAGACTCTATTAAATGCGGAGGTGATACATGCTTAGTAATTTCGCTTTTGTCAGAAGGTTCATTATGTACAACGAATAAAACAAATTTTTATAGAAGGCTTAGATTAGATAGTGATGGATGTGAAGTATCAAAAACAAATTTACTATACAGAATATTTATATTAGAACTTCCTTGGTCATATTTTAGAGATGTTACTGATTGGATATCAGTCACATATAATAGAAGAAAGTTTCCTATATTGTTTATCTTAATTTTAACTTCAAGATTTCAATCCATAAAAAAAATTTTTAAAAGATTATTTAGAGAATTTAAAAAATTAATTAAATAAATTTAAGTTCTTAAGAATAAAATTTTAAATATTTAATTTAACTCTAAATCGATTTTTTCAAATATCTAATTTAAAGATTTTAAGGAATGATTATTTTATTATCAATAATATATTTAATACCTTTTTTTATATTATCTTTGTTTTTTTCAGGACAATTTCTCATATTATTTTTTGGGTATTTTCTAAACTTAATAGTTTTAATATCACAAAACTCAAACTCTTCAGAACAAGCTTTTAATTATTTTATGATTGATAATTTTGTAAGAGCAATAGCTGGTATTTTGGTTATAGTTTTAACAAACTCTTTTAAGAATTTCTCTCTGAAATCCCTACGATTAAAGGAAAATTTTTTAATATCTTTAAAAAAATATGCATTTAATAAAAAACTAATCTTAATTTTAATTTATATACAACTTACATTCATCGGTTATGTTTTTATTGTATCGCCAGATTTATCAATACTTTCATTCAATAGGAATGCGACTATATCAATTACCATTCCAAGTATAAGGTATGTCTATCCATTTTTCACTGCTTTGAGTCCTTCATTGTTAGCGAGCAGTCTTTTAAGTTTAATCACTTTTAAAAAAATAAGATTAAGTATTTTACATCTAACGCTTTCACTTATAAGCTTAATTAATATTTATTTGATAGGGCAAAGAGGTTATATTTTGATGACCCTTTTTGTAGCATTCCTCTCTTCTTTTATTTTTGGAATCCAAAGTTTAATAAAGGGTAAATTATATATTTCAGATATAAGAAAATGGTTATTTATATTAATAATTTTTCCAATTATCTATAATTTACGCACTCTATACTCTATTGGAGAAAATAAATTATTTAGCCTACAGATAGGTGATCTTAAACCTCTAAAAGCATGGGATGGAGCTATTAATGCAGCCAAATATCTTAATACTGATATTCCACCATTAATTAATAATATTTTTAACTTTTTGAATCATCAATCTAGGATCAATCTAGGTCTACAGAATAGTAGTGATATTGTAAATACCTTCTTATTTTCAGATTTTTATTATGAAAAAGGATTTGGATATAACATTACTATCCCTATGGATTTGCATGTTTCTTTTAAGGATGAAAAGTTGTGGATACCATTATTATTGATTTACTATACCTTTTTACTATTGAGATATATAAAAAGTACTAAATTTTTCCTATTTACAAAGAATAGTTTGCCTGGTTATTTTTTAATTACTTGTTCTTTTTCATCAATCTTGACCGGTCTTTCAGGATGGCCACTTGCATTAATTTTTTATTTACAATCTCATCTATTTTTACTTATTGAAAATAAAAAAATTTCTCATCTTTATGAAGTTTCTACAAAAATATTTAAAAAGCCATAATCATTAATTTATAAATTATTTTTATTGGGGAGTAAAATTATTAATACTTTGGAAATTGCTATCCCTTTCTGAGACAATCGGATCATTAATTGGCCATTGAAAATCAACTGAATTCCATCTTACCCCAACATCATTTTTTGGAGAATGTTCACTTTCTACAAGATAATTTACTATTGAGAAATCTTTATTTATATTTAAAAAAGCATGTCCGTATCCTTTAGGAATCAGAATCGCATTTCCATCTTTTGCACTAAGTTTTAGGCTATAGGTTCTTCCAAATTTATTGCCTTTTCTTAAATCAACAATTACATCAAGAATTTCCCCTAAAACGCAAGATACTATTTTTGCATGGGCATCTTCATTAATTTGCAAATGAAAACCTCTTAATACATTTGGAGATGAAATAGAAGAAAAACTTTCCTTTGGAGAAAATTTATAAATATCTTTCAACCATGATTGAGAATACATTTTTGTAAATGAACCTCTTTCATCAATTTTGGGTGTTGATAAAATAAGATAAGCATCTGAATCTAAAATTCTTTGTAACATTAGAAAAATTAACTAATTTTTATACGCGATTTTAAAGCCAGCATAAATTTTCACTTAGTATTTTCCTATCTTTTAAATTTTTTAAAATATTCAATCTTATTAAATGTCCCCTGTCTTTTCTAGATAATCTTTCCTTATATGGAACTAACGAGCTAATCATTCTATTTACTGATTCCTGTAAAGAAATTTGAGGAGTCAAATCAAATGGCGCTAAATCGTAAAACTTATCGAAGGAAACTCGATAAGATCGCTTATCAGGAATTGCATTTGTATTAATTTTTAATTGAACTTTATTTCCCAACATATCTTTTACGGCTTGGGCCAGATCTTTAATTTGATAATTCCAATTTGGAGATCCAATATTAATAATTTCTTTGTCAGAACCATTTCCTCTATGACATGCCCAAAAAATTGCTCTACACATATCTTCAACATCTATCAATGGTCGCCAAGGAGATCCGTCACTTAGTATTTCGATACTATTAGTATTTAAAGCAGTTGCCACAAAATCATTTAGAACTAAATCTAATCTCAAATTGGGACTGGAACCACATGCAGTTGCAAATCTAAGACATGTAATTTTTGAGGAAAACTTATTTTCCAATTCTTTTAAAGCTTCTTCTGTTCCAATTTTGCTCCTAGCATAGGCTGTTAATGGATTTACGTTATCAATTTCGCTTCTGGCGGAATTTGAACCTTCTCCATATACTGAGCAAGAAGATGCAAAAACAAAAGATTTTGATTTAGTTCTAATTGCTTCTTTAGCAATAAAAATACTCGCATCTTGATTTATTTCTTTTGTAACTTTCTCAAATTCTTCGCCCATTGGATCATTTGAAATAGCCGCAAGATGAATAATATGATCAGCTTTCTCAATATATGGAATTATTTTTTCTTTATCTCTTACATCACCAAAAACTTGCACATCGACATATGGTCTTTCATTGTCAATTTCTGCTGCTATTGGGCAATTTAAAAAATATCCATTATCATAGCCAGTTATAATACAATTCTTATTTTTGTTTTTTAAAAATTTTGATAAAATTGGTCCAATATACCCTAAGTTTCCAGTTATTAAATAATTCATAGTTTAGTTTGTTATAAATTCTACTATATAATCAGATATGCTTAATGAAGAGGTGGCAGCCGGACTTGGAGCATTAAGTACCGAGATGAAATTACCTTTTATCCTTATATCGAAATCTTGCTCTAAGCCACCCTCTTTATTCATTAGTTGAGCCCTAATACCCGCTTGCCCACGAGTAATCATTTCTTCTCTAATTTCTGGGATTAGTTTTTTTAAGCTATTAACAAAAACTTTTTTAGAGAGTGATCGAACAATTTCACCAGCGGTTATTAATGGGTACTTTAAAATAAATTTATGTAAGCCAGAGTAAGATATGGATTCGTAAAATTCAGTAATATTAATAGTCTTCCAATCGTATCCTTCCCTTGCCATAGCTAAAACTGCATTAGGGCCAGCTTCAACACCACCCCCGATCATTCTAGTGAAATGGACTCCTAGAAAGGGTAATTTAGGATTAGGAACTGGATAAATTAATCCTTTAACAAGATATTCATATTCTGGCTTTAACAAAAAATATTCTCCTCTAAAAGGGAGAGTTTGTTTATTTTCTATATCAATTCCCAACATCTTGGTAACCCTATCACTATACAAACCTGCGGTAGAAATTATTACCTCACCATTAATAATTTCCCCATTATCAATAACTATTTCTTGGTTACTATGTAAGTTTCTTATCCCAATGACTTTGGATTTATATTTTATAGAGCCGCCAAGTGCTAAGATTTCTTCTTGATACTTTTGAGCAACTTTTTTATAATCTACAATACTTTCCTCTGGGACGAAAATTGCTTTTTTAGCATTCACATAGGGTTCATAAATATTTGCTTCTTTTGAATTTATAATTTTAATTCCCTTCAGATTATTCTTTAAACCTCTACTATATAAATCCTCTAGTCTATTAATTTCATGATTATCCGTAGCAACAACAATCTTCCCGCATTCATCCCACTTAATATTATTTTCATTACAGTATTTTTTCATTAGAACTATACCTTTTCTGCTCAACTCTGCTTTGAGACTATTGGGTTTATAGTATAAACCTGCATGCATAACTCCACTATTTCTAGAAGATTGATGACTAGCAAAAGTATTTTCCTTCTCTATAAGAGTAATATTTTTATAACCCGCAAGAAGCAATTTTCTTGAAAGAGAAAGACCCAATATGCCTCCTCCTATGATTACAACCCTACTATTTTTCAACATTTGTTACTTGTTAAATGCTAAGAAAAAATCTTAAATTTTTGTGTTTATGAATTCTTCTATTGTTGTATGTAACCTTTCATACATAGATTTTGTCATACCATGATGAACTGGTAGTAAAACCCCTCGTTCCATAATTGCATCTGCATTTGGATACCCAACATTATTCGTTTTAACAATTGATTTTTTACACATAGGTTGCCTCAAAATGTTGCCAGCCCAAACAGTCCTAGTTTGAATGTTTCTCTTTTCAAGAAAAATTTGAAATTCTTTTCTATTGAAAGGAGCTTTTTTACTAATTAAAACTGGGAAAGCCAACCAACAAGTATAGTGTTTAGGATTCATTTCAGGCACTGAAAAGTATTCAGAATATCTATTAAAAAAATTCTTCTGTATCTCAAAGTTTTCTTGACGCGTTTTTATATTTTTTTCGAGACTTTTTAATTGAACCAAGCCAAAGGATGCTCCTAGTTCATTACCTTCAAGATTATAACCAACTTCTTCAAAAACAAATTTTGCATCATAATCAATTCCGTTAAGATCAATATTAAATCTATTTTCAATTGATTCACTATTTTCGTCAAATAAAGAAGAACTTCTACCCCAAGATCTTAATAATTTTGCTTTATTAATGACATCATCATCATTAAGTGTGAGAGCTCCACCATTTCCTGCGCAATTAATGATATGAGACCCATAAAAACTTGTTATCGACATATCTGTATAAGATCCAGTAGAAATACCATCTATTTTTGCCCCCAAAGTATCAGCTGAATCCTCCATTACTTTCAATCCATATTTATTTGCAATTTCTCTTATGGTAGGCCAATCACACAAATTACCACCTAAATTTGGAGCAAGAATAGCAACTGTTTTGTCAGTAATCAAATTTTCTATTTGTTTGCAATCTATACAATAAGTTAAGGGTTCAACATCAGCAAAAACAGGAATTAGACCATTTTTGAGAATACAACTTACTGTTGTAGAGAAAGTCAAAGCAGGAGTGATAATCTCTGACCCTTTTGGAAAATCAAATGCCTCCACTCCTAAAAATAATGCCGAAGACCCAGAATTAACATATAAGCATGCTTTTTTATCAAATAACTTAGCTATTGAAGCCTCAAATTCTCTTGAATATTTCCCCATCTGAGTTGATTCATTAAGACATTTCACTACTGCATTAATCTCATCTTCGCCATATACGGTTTTTGCGTAAGAAATTTGTTCCATTGCTTAAATTCTTTTAAAATCACTAGATCCTAACATAAATAAAGTATCCAAAATTAAAAATTCAAGATAAGACAATTTATAGAAATTTAAAAAATAAAAACTAAAAAAATGACTTGATATTAAGAAAGTTTCTCCACTTATAAAAAATAATTACTATCTTGAAATTGAATATTAATCGACCCATATTGTGAAAGTAAGACTTTTTCATCCTATGTTAGAAGAGGATGATTTTAATTCTCTTAAAGAATGCTTTGACCAATCTTGGCTTGGTCTTGGCGCCAAGGTTTATGAATTTGAAAAAGAGTGGTCATCTTATTTTGATTTTAAAAATTATTCAATTGCATGTAATTCAGCAACCTCAGCTCTACATGTAGCATTAGTTTCTCTAAATTTACCAAAAGGTAGTGAAGTCATAGTCCCTTCATTGACTTTTATAAGTTCAGTAAATGTAATAATTTATGCAGGACTAACACCAGTTTTTGCAGATATTGATGAGACCTCATTAACAATATGTACTGAATCGATTAAAAAACTTATTAATGGTAAAACCTCTGCTATTCTCCCCGTTCATTACGGAGGAGAACCATGTGAAATGGAAACTATAATGGAAATTGCAAAAGAAAATAATTTAAAAGTTATTGAAGATTGTGCACATACTCAAGGGGGGATTTATAAAGGAAAATATCTTGGTTGTTGGGGAGATATTGGATGTTACTCTTTTGAAGAAAAAAAAGGAATGACCACAGGAGACGGTGGTATGCTGTTTACCTCTAATAAGTCAGTAGCGGAAAAAGCGAAAAGATTGAGATGGCTAGGGATTAATAAAGATACTTGGACTAGATCTAATTTATTCACTAAAAATAATTGGTATTACGAGATTTCAGAGCTTGGATTTAAATATAATATGAACAATTTAGCCGCTTCTTTAGGTCTATCTCAATTAAAAAAACTAGATAGAATAAATTCTAATAAAACAAAAATAATAAAAAAATATCTTGATACAGTCGGCGAACTTAATTATGCAGAGCCGTTATTACCTTATTCTTTAATAGACGAAACTTCCTCATATTGGTTATTTGGATTAAGAACAAAATTTAGGGATCAACTTATGGAGTATTTAAATTCAAAAGGAATCGCAACTGCAATGCACTTTACTCCAATAAATGAACAGCCATTATACCAAGATACTAATTACAAAACCCCAATTGCCTCAAGAATAACAAAGGATTTGATAACCTTGCCCTTAAGTCCTGGTCACACAATTGAGCAAATAGAATACGTTTGTGAAAACTTAAGAACTTTTAAAAATCAATAATTGTTTAATTTTCATTTATTAAATATTTTTTTAATTCTAAGTTCAAGTTTTTGGAAACTTTTCCTTTGAAATTTAATATTAAAATCAAAATACTAAATATAAATAATTTACGTAGTGATAGAATTTTAAAAGATCAATAAATTAAAAATAATAAAATTGACCATGATTGATGAATTCAAGTATCGATCTACTTTTTATTATTTAAAGAATTTATGGAATTTTTTGACAGTAAAGAGAAAATATCAATTATTTTTAACACTTTGCTTGATGATATTAACTTCAATATTTGAACTTTTCTCTCTTGCAAGTTTAATTCCATTTATATCAGTTTTAATTAGTCCTGAAAAAGTTTTAGAAATTAGAATAATTAATTTAATTTTTAATTCTTTTCAAATCTCTTCCAGACAAGAGATTATAATTTTTTGTACATTTATATTTATAAGCGTCGCCTTATTTTCTTCAGCGGTAAGGATATTAAGTCTATGGTGCAATACAAGAGTTATTGCATTTGTTGGTAACGATTTGAGTTGTTTGGCTTATAAAAAAACTCTACAACAAAAATACCTTACACATATAAATAGAAATTCGAGTGAGGTTGTGAGTACCTTGGTAACAGAAATAAATGATCTCGTTTTAGCTTTAAACTCTGTTCTTATTGTTTTGACAAATACATTTATTTCTATATCTATAGTTTTCACTTTGTTTTTAATTAGTTGGAAGATTTCTATTTCATCATTAGGTATTTTCTCATTAACATATTTTTTAATTTCCAGAATAACTCAAGAAAAAATTCAAAAAAGAGGAATTCGTATATCAAAGTCGGCCAAAGATCAGCTCAAATCCATGCAAGAATCATTTGGTGGAATAAGAGATTTAATTTTAGATAATAATTTCAAAATCTATGAAAAAAAATATTATGAAAACGATTATATAAAAAGGATTAAATTTGCAGAAATAAATTTCTTAGGGTTTTTCCCACGATTTTTAATGGAAGGTTTTTCTCTAGCAGTTTTTGCATTTATTGGAGTATTACTCCTTAAAAATAGTAATAATCCAGAACAAATCATACCAATACTAGGGGCGACTGCTCTTGGTATTCAAAAACTATTGCCTTCAATGCAACAAACTTATTCAGGTTTATCAGCAATAAAAGGATATAAAAAAGTAATGGCTAATGTATTAGGTTATTTAAATCAAAAATCATTTTACTTTAGTTCTAGTGAGATTTATAAACCTCTTCCCTTCAATAAAAAAATTGAACTTAAAAACGTATCTTTTAGATATAAAGGCAGCAAAAATGAAATAATTAAAAACGTTAATTTAAAAATTAATAAAGGTGAGTTTATAGGAATTATAGGGAAGACTGGATGTGGTAAGAGTACTTTTTTAGATATCATCATGGGACTTGTTGAGCCTACAGCAGGGGATATAAAAATAGATGATAAAAATATTTTTGATCTAAAAAATCTAAATAACTTAAAAAGATGGCATTCATCTTTCGCGCATGTCCCTCAAAATATCTACTTATTAGATGACTCAATTTTAAATAATATTATTATGAATAAAAAAAACCAAACAATAAATTATCAACATCTTAAGAACTGTTGTGAAAAAGCTGAAATATCAAACTTTATAAAAAATACTAAGGATAATCTTCATACAAAAATCGGAGAAAGAGGCGTTCTTCTTAGTGGTGGTCAGCTACAAAGAATCGGTATAGCAAGAGCCTTATTTAAAGATCTTGATTTGTTAATTCTCGATGAGGCTACTAGTTCTTTAGACAAAAATACTGAGGAGAAAGTAATGAAAAATATTTTAAAATTGAAAACAAATATTACTATTATTGCTATTGCCCATAGAACTTCAACCTTAACAAAATGTGATAGGATATTTAAGTTTGAAAATTGCAACTTAACTGAAGTTAAATCAAATAAAATTCCTTAAATCTTTTTAATTTATTCTTGTGTTTTCTGATATCAATTCATAAAATATTATTGTTTAAAACATATATTTATTTATTATAAAATTAAAAATATGATGGATCAAATAAATAACTTTACTGGAAATCTTAATAATTTAGTTACTATAGTAATGCCAGTAAAAAATGGAGAACTATATGTAAAAGATGCTATAGAATCTATAAATCGTCAAACAATTAATCCAGCAAAAGTTATTTTGGCGGACAATAACTCAACAGATAGAACTATTGAAATTTTTCAAAATAATTTAAAATCTTCTTTAAAGTTAGAGGTTTATAAATCAAATAAAGATATTAAATCAATGAATAACTTTTTTAGATGTATTGATAAGGTAGAAACAGAATATTTTTGTTGGTTATCTCATGATGATTATTTCTCAGATAATTGGTTAGAAGAAAACTTAAAAGTTCATTTCCAAAATAAAGATTGCATAACTTCTTTCGGTGAATGTATCTCCGTATACGAGAATCATGAAAGATTTTATCGAACTGGTATAAATAGAAATATGCATATTCCAAGAGCTTATAAAAAAGGTCAATTAATAAAATTTCTTTTAGAAAGAAACTTATATCATGAAATTTATGAGTTTGGACTGCACAAAACCTCTTTATTTAAAAAAGCATTACTTTCAGAAGAAAAGGTTAATAAATTAAGTTCTATTTCTCCTGGTGGAGATAGTTGTATAACACTATCTCTTTTATCAATTGGCTCTTTATGTAATACACAAAACACAAAATTTTTCAAAAGAGATATATATTCCTCCAATGGATACAAACAATCAAAAACAAGTGTATTATATAGAATATTTGTCTTAGAACTTCCCTGGTCTTACTACGTCGATATTACAGACTGGATAGTTAAAACTTATAAACAAAGAAAAATTCCTACTTTGTTATTCTTGATTTTAACTTCAAGATTTCAATCTTTTAAAAAGATTATCCTTAGATTAATAAAGGAAATAAAAAATTTAAAACACAATCAGTTTATTTTTTTTTAATCAGATTTTTATAATCTATTATTAAATTTTTAAAATTATTTATTAGCTTTAATGATTGCATTATTATCGATAATTTATTTGATACCATTTTTTATTTTGTCATTGATTTATTCAGGACAATTTTTAATAATATTCTTTGGGTATTTTTTAAACTTAATTGTTTTAGTTTCTAATAACTCAAATTCTACAGATCAAGCATTCAATTATTTCATTATTGACCATTTTATAAGAGCATTTTCAGCAATTTCAATTATAGTTTTCACAAAATCTTTGAATACCTTTCATGGAAAAACCTTAAATCTAAACAAAAAAATTTTATCATCTTTACAAAACTATGCTTACAACAAAAAACTAATTTTTAATCTAATTTTTATCCAGTCTA